>Ga0172371_10006103_pt1 | contig 17626 bp, 10 predicted proteins | sample Lak12m_FD_114543 | JGI IMG/M metagenome (GOLD analysis project Ga0172371, IMG submission 114543) | Freshwater microbial communities from Kabuno Bay, South-Kivu, Congo - kab_022012_12m | ecosystem: Environmental > Aquatic > Freshwater > Lake | place: Democratic Republic of the Congo: South-Kivu...
GAAGGCCATGTTCGACGGTTTTTCGTCGCCGTCGGCCCAGTGCCGCTGCCGGATCCCCGTCACCTGGTACACGTACTGGTCGGAGATCTCGGGAAAGCCCGCGACCAGGTCCGCATTGGTCACCACGCGCGACGGCAGGTAACAGCCGACGCCCAGGATCACGGCCGCATCCTCCTGGGAAAGGGAAGGAGGGACCGCGGGGGCTGCGGAGTGGGCGGCGGCCGCGTCGGCACGGCTCGCGGCCGGCGGGATCCAGTCCTTCATGGCCGGATCGGACGTCTCGATCTCCATGACCGGATCGCTCAGGGGGACCGTCTCCCCCTCCAGGTGGAGAAGCCGGATCACTTGGCCATCGCACGGGGCCTCGAAATCGAACACCGACTTGGCGCTGTCGACCTGGGCCAGGACGTCGCCTTGGTGGAAGCGGGCCCCTTCGGCCACGCTCCATTCGATGATGGTTCCCTCGGTCTCGGCGGCGCCTTGGGCGGGCAAGTACAGAAGAATCTTAAAATACGTCTTTTCCATCAACACTCCCCGAGCATCTGCTCGACAGCCGCCGCGATTCGGCTCGCGTTCGGCCGGTAGTAGGACTCCAGCTCGGGCGCGAACGGCACCGGCACGTCCGGGGCCGCCAGCAGCCGCGGCCGGCCCTTCCATGCGGTGCCGCCGTGGCGCACCACCCAAGAGATGACGTGATTGCCGAGCCCTTGCGTGGCCCCGCACTCCTGGACCACCAAGAGCCTGCCCGTCTTCCTCACCGAGTCGACGATCGGCGCGAGGTCCATCGGTTGCAGCACGAAGGGGTTCCAGACCTCGACGGCGTGGTCGAAGCCCTGCGCGGCCGAAAGCGCTTCGTAGACCATGGCCCCGAAGGCGACCAGCGTCAGCTCGCTCCCTTCGCCATAGCACCGGGCCCGCCAAACCGGCTCCAGGTCGCCGTCGAAATCGATCTCGCCGGTCTTGCTCCAGTAGAGGAGCTTGTGCTCGAAGACGAGGCACGGGTTGGGATCGTAGAAGCCCGCCAGGAGGGCTTCGAGGGTCTCCTGGGGAGTGGCGGGGTAAAGGAGCTTCAGGCCCGGGAAGCGCGACCAGAGCCCCTCGAACTCGCCGGAGTGGAACGCGCCCATGGTCAGCCCGCCCCCGCAAGGCAACCGCAGGAGCAACGGGGCCGGGCATCCGGAGCGGAAATACCACGTCCCGGCGTTCAAGCCGACCTGCGAGGTCGCTTCCGTGGAGAAGTCGGCGAACTGGAACTCGACGATCGGCCGGGCCCCCACCTGCGACGCCCCGAGCGCGAATCCCATAATGCCCGATTCGCAGATCGGCATGTCGATCACCCGCTCCGGCCCGAACCGATCCATCAGCCCCTTGCACGTCTTGAACGCCGACCCGTACGTCCCGACGTCCATGCCCAGAACGACCGCCTGGGGACAATCGGAGAGGATGCTCTCCAGCGCGAGCCGCACCGCATCGCCGTTCTTGACCCTGCGGACCGCCACCGGTCTCACCACGGGAGGCGGGTCGCCGGCATACACGTCCCACTGGTGCCCGAGGGCCGTGGGCCGGGCCACCGGCATCGCTTGAGCCACGGCCTGCTGCACTTCCTCCTCGATCGCAGCCTCGATCTGCGCGACTTCGCCGTCGCTCAGCCCGCACACTTCCAGGAGTTGTCGGCGGGCATGAGGCAGGGGGTCGCGGCGGCGATTCTCCCGCGACTCTTCCTCCGACACGTATTCGGCCTTGTCGTAGGCCGCATGGCCGTCCATGCGGACAACCATGCACTCGAGGATCGCCGGGAGGGAGTCCGCGCGCATCGCGTCGAGCATCTCGCAGACCGCCGAATAGACCGTCCAGACGTCGAGGCCGTCGATCGTGCGGCCCGCAATGCCGTACCCGTGCGCCCGGTCGGAAAGGCGCCGGCAATGGTACTGGGCGCTGGTGGGCGTGGAGAAGGCGTAGTGGTTATTCTCGACCAGGAAGAGGACGGGGGTCTTGTGTACGGAGGCCAGGTTGAGGGCCTCGTGGATTTCGCCGGTGCTCGAGCCGCCGTCGCCGACGACCGCCAGGCCGAAGACCTCTTCGCCGTTGCGGCGCGCGGCCCAGGTCCCGCCCACCACGAGGCTGGGCATCTTGCCGAGGTGGCTGATCATGGGAAGGCGTCGGTCCGCGGCGTCGCCGTGGTGGCAATTCCCCTCCCTGGCGTGCGTCGGACTGTCGGCATTCGCCAGGTACTGGCAGAGCAATTGGTAGGGCGCTGCCCCAAGAGCGAGGTGCGCGGCGATATCGCGGTGCAAGAGGGACACCACGTCGCGACCGGGCCGAAGCGGGAGCGACATCCCCGCCGCCGTCGCCTCGTTGCCCGCACTGCTGGTGACCGTCCCCTTCACGTATCCCTTGCGGTACAACTCCAACAGCCGGTCTTCGAGCCGCCGGCCAAGAAGCATCAGGGGATAGGCGGCGCGGTACAGGCCTTCCCGGGTAAGCCGCTCCGGATAGCGAACCAGGCGCGACGCCCATTGGTGCGGCGGATCGAACCTCGGCCCGGGATCGCTCGGCCTGGCCGTCTGGAGGGCCTCCCCACCAGCGGGGAAACGTCGAGCCGCTCCCGGAACCGGCGCTACGCTTCTGTCGGGGATGTCACGGTGGAAAGTCAATCGCCACGTCCTTGTTGCTGGTGCAAGCCGCCGATGGGGGCTTGCCGGCACTTGACACACGTGGCGGCACTCGGGCACGAACCGCCGACGACGAAGAGCCGTGGCCGGGCATTGTAGCCGCCGCAAATCGTCCTGTCACGCCCATTCCATCCAGTTTTACATCACGTTTACGGGGGCGGGCAGCGGCAAACGTGCCCGCGTGATGCCGCTCAAGCGTTCGCTGAGGTGCTCCCTAATCCGTCCTGGAGAGGGGCACTTGAGACCAGCAGTTCGCCGAATGGCCGGTTCCCAACCGGAGTGACCAGCCGTCGTGGGGCAGGCGGCTAACCTGCCCCAGCGTAGGGGCAGGTTGGCAACCTGCCCCACTTTCCCCAGACTGGTGGCCGCCGGACCGGCCTGATACAATAGCCCCCTTTGTCGCTGGCGACGGCGCGGGGTGCGTTGCCGTCGCCGCTTCATGTCGCCTGAGAAACCCGGGCCCTGGGAGGAACGCGATGTCTGAGAGAAAGCTGATGAACCGCTGGCTGGTCGTGGCAGGGGCCGTTCTGATCCAACTCGCGCTGGGCGCGATCTATGCCTGGAGCGTGTTCACGAGGCTGATCACGGTGCCGATTGCGGAGGGAGGGATTTACGGGTTTACGGCGTCGCAGGCGGCGTGGATCTTCTCGGCCGGGCTGGCCACGTTCGCCATCGTCATGGTGCTGGCCGGAAGGATGCAGGCCCAGATCGGGCCGCGTCCCATCGCCCTGCTGGGAGGGATCGTCCTCGGGATCGGCTACATCCTCGGCGGTTTCTTCGGTCAGAGTTTCCTGGGCCAGTTGATCTGCATCGGCATCATTGGCGGGGCTGGAATCGGCCTGGCTTATGTCGTCCCTATTGCGGTCGGCGTCAAGTGGTTCCCGGACAAGAAAGGGATGGTCACCGGCTTGGCGGTGGCTGGATTCGGTTTCGGGGCGACGCTTTGGGTGAAACTGGCGGGCGAGTGGTTCGGCGGGCTGCTCAACGTGACCAACGTATTCGGTCTCCCGGGAGTGCAGAGCGTCTTCGTGATCTATGGCATCGCGTTCCTGGTCTGCGTCGTCCTCGGCAGCCTCGTGATGGTCAACCCGCCCGCAGGATATAAGCCCGCAGGCTGGGAACCGCCCGCCAACGGCTCCAAGCACAAGGCCACCGGCGCCGTCGAGCTGACCGCCCGCGAAATGCTCGCCACGCCGCAGTTCTACATGGTTTGGCTGATGTTCGTGGGATCCGCCTTGGCGGGATTGATGGTGATCTACTGCATTCGCTTGTTCGGGATCGATGCATTGCAGGCCAGCGGCGCCGCCGCGGGAGCCAAGGCCGCCGGGGCGATCGCCGGCACGGCGATGGCCTGGTACGCCATCTTCAACGGCCTGGGCCGCATCGCTTGGGGCACGGTTTCCGACAAGATCGGCCGAAAGACGTCGCTGTTCTTGATGTGCCTGTTCCAGGGAACCATCATGTTCCTCTTCTACAAGATCGGCGCCACCGAGTGGGGCCTGATCGTCGGCGCGTGTATCATCGGTTTCAATTTCGGCGGCAATTTCGCCCTTTTCCCGGCGGCCACGGCCGACTACTTCGGGAACAAGAACGTGGGGACGAACTACGCGTGGGTGTTCCTCGCCTACGGCGTGGCCGGTATCGCCGGCCCACAGATGGCTGGGTTGTTTAAGGACGCCGCGGAGGCGGCGGCCAAAGGCGCCAGCGGAACCGTGGCCGTTGAGGCGTGGATTACCCCGTTCGTGATTGCCGGCGTGTCCTGCCTGGTGGCCGCCGCCTTGGCCTTGGTGCTCAAGCCGCCGTCGCACAAGCAAGACTGATTGCGCCCGCGAAGAGCGTGGGGTACGTGCTCTGGCGTCGCAGGTTTGCTTCCCAGGCGTCTTGGCAGGAGTTATAATCGAGGCCGAGGGTGGGCGAGTGAAAGCCCCGCCCGGGAAGGGCTCTTGGTCGCCCGCCGCCCCTGCCTTCCCACCCAACTCGCAAACGAGGTCCTGCCATGCGAGCCGTCGAATCTCTTGTGGCGTGCGGGGTTGCCATTTCCGCCTTTTTCGGAGCGGGATTCCTCGTGGCGGCCGAAGCGACTGAAACCAGCGGCCCGCCGCAGCCGGCCAAGGCAGTCGATGTGGCAGCATCCATGGAGACCCTCGTGCTGGCCGAATGGATCGATCAGGACCGGCGGTTTGCCGGGATCGGGGCCGCCGCGAGCGGACCCAAGGCCCCGGCGGCGACCACGGCCGAGGATGCGGCCGGCGGGGTTGACGGCGTCAAGAACGGGGCCTACGGCTTCCACACCGCAAGTGCCGAGCAGGACCCGTGGTGGGAAGTCGATTTCGGCAAGCCGTGCAAGCTTGACCGGGTGGTGGTCTTCAACCGCACCGATGGAAACACCGCCCCGCGGACCCGCAATCTCCGCGTCCTCGTGGCCCCCGACGCCTCGCGCCAGTTTCAACAGATCTACCAGCACTCCGGCGCGGCGTTCGGCGGCGTTCGCGACAAGAAGCCGCTGGTCGTCGATTTGAAGGGGAAGGACGTCACGGCCCGGATTGTCCGGCTCCAGGTCCCCGGCCGGTGCTCGTTCGCCCTCGACGAGGTGGAGGTCTACGCGGCCGACAATCCTCAGAAGAACATCGCGCTGGGCAAGCCGGCCAATCAAAAAAGCGTGGGGCGCTATTCGGTGCGCAAGGCGCCCTCACCCCCTGCCCCTCTCCCGCTCGCGGGAGAGGGGAGTCACGGCGCGGCGTCCGGAGGGAAAGACGGCGGGTTCTCGCTGGCCCACACGCGTGACGTCGTGGAACGCGGGCACCGGTTCGCCGAGCGACTTCGAGTCACGTGCGATCGAAAGCGAATCAACCCGCTCGCTGCACAACTTCTGTTGCTCGACGGCCGGCTGGCGAGACTTGAAGAGGCTAGAGAACTATCCCCGGAGGCTCGCCGCAACATCTACCTCGAAGCCCGGCGTCTGGTCCGCGAGATTGCCTTTTGTAATCCGCTCTTAAATATCGACCACCTGCTCTTCCTCAAGCGGCACGATGCCCGCGGCGTGTTCCACATGTGCGACCAGTTCTACGGGTGCAACGCGGTGCCGGGGGGCGGCCTCTATGTGCTCCAAAACCCCTTCGGGCCGAATCCTAAGCTGTTGAACCTGTTGGAGAACTCAGTGGTCGAGCAAGGGCGCATGAAGGGCCGGAAGCTGCAAGGCGGGTCGTTCCTCTCGCCCGAGCTGTCGTTCGACGGGCGCACAATCCTCTTTGCCTATTGCGAGGCCAAGGCGTTCGCCAAGTCGCAGGGCAAAGAGACGTATCTCTGGGGGCCGGAGTACAGTTACCATATCTTCAAGGTACACGCCGACGGCACCGGCCTGGTGCAATTGACCGACGGCTCGACCGACGACTTCGATCCGTGCTTCCTGCCCAACGGCCGCATTGCGTTCATCACGGAGCGCCGCGGCGGGTACCTCCGCTGCGGCCGGCACTGCCCGGTCTACACGATGTTCTCGATGCGGCCCGACGGCAGCGACATCGTCTGCCTGAGCTTCCACGAGACCCACGAATGGCAGCCGAGCGTGACCAACGACGGAATGCTCGTTTACACGCGGTGGGACTACGTGGACCGGGACACCAACATCGCCCACCATATCTGGTCGTGCTACCCCGACGGACGCGACCCGCGGAGCTTCCACGGCAATTACCCCGTGCGCCGTGAGAGCCGTCCGTGGATGGAGATGGACATTCGGGCGATCCCCGGCTCGAACAAGTTCGTGGCCGCGACCGGGGCCCATCACGGGCACGCGTTTGGCTCGCTGGTGCTGATCGATTACCGCCCGGTCGACGACAATGCCGCGTCGCAACTCACGCGTCTGACGCCCGAGGTGCCGTTCCCGGAGGCCGAGGGGCGGCCGATCAGCCGCTACATGGTCTACGGCACGCCCTGGCCGCTGAGCGAAGAGGATTATCTCTGCGTGTACGATCCCGAGGCCACCAACCGCGGAATCTACTGGCTCGACCGGTTCGGCAACAAGGAGCTGATCTACCGCGACCCGGCCATTTCGTGCGTGAGCCCGATCCCGCTCCGCCCCCGCCCGATGCCCCCGGTGATTCCCTCGCAGACCGTGCAGACGGCCGAGGACCTTGCCCGGGCCGGCGGCAAGGCGCCGCCGGCGACCATTGCGGTCACCAACGTGTACGACAGTGATTTCCGCTGGCCGCCGGGCATGAAGGTCGCGGCGCTGCGGGTGATCCAGGTGCTGCCCAAGTCGACGTATCCTCCGAACCAGCCGCGGATCGGGGTGGCCGACCAGACGAACGCCCGGGCCGTGCTCGGCACCGTGCCCGTCGAACCCGACGGGAGCGCGTATTTCCAGGCCCCGGTCGGCAAGGAGATCTACTTCCAGGCTTTGGACTCCGACGGCATGGCGATCCAGTCGATGCGATCGGGCACGTACGTGCACCCCGGCGAGCGGCTTGCCTGCCAGGGCTGCCATGAGCCGAAGCATCGCCCACCGTCGCAGCCGCGGAGTTCGCCCCTGGCGTTTCGCCGCGGGCCGTCGGCGATCGCGCCCGACGTGGAGGGCTCGAATCCCTTCAACTTCGTGCGCCTGGTGCAGCCCGTGCTCGACGGCCACTGCGTCGATTGCCACCGGCAGAAGAGGGCCGTCGACTTGACGGGCAAGATCGAGGGGGGCTACGGCTGGACGCGGTCGTATGCCAACCTCGCGCCCAAGTACGGGTTCTACTTCCACGTGCAGAACGGCTCGATCAACACCGGGGTCCACGGCGGCGCCCGCACCAACCCCGGCGAGTTCGGCGCCCGGGCCGCCCGGTTGCTCAAGTACCTCGACCAGAGCCACTACGGCGTGAAACTCTCCGAGGAGGATCGGCGCCGCATCACGCTCTGGCTCGACTGCAACTCGGAGTTCTACGGGTCCTACGAGAACACGCAGGCCCAAGCGCGGGGTGAGGTCGTGCGGCCGACGTTGAATTAGTAGGCAGTAGGCAGTAGGTTCGCCATGTTTAGCCGCGGGACTTGTCCCGCGATCGTGATCCCGAGGAAGAACGCCATGGATCCGCGAGCCGATCGCACCCAGAAGTTCCGCATCGCCCTGCGGGCGTTCGGGCCTTTTGAGAAGGCCATCCAGCGCGAGTGGGCCTCGTTCCGCGAGAAATTCTCGTGCGGATTGGAGCTCGACGTGGTGGCGATGGACCATCATCCCCTCTACGACGAGTTGTTCGTCCGCCAGGGCCTCCGCCGCGGCGACTGGGACGTGGCCTTCATCAACACCGACTGGATCGCCGAGGCCCATCAGACCGGGGCCCTGGTGGATCTCGCCGCGCGAATCAAGAACTGTCCGCCGGAGGACTATCCCGAGGGCTGGACGCCGTCGCTGTTGCGATTCCAGCAGTTCGGCGAGGCGACGCTCGGGCTGCCGTACCACGACGGGCCGGAGTGTTTTATTTATCGCAGCGATTTGTTCGACAGCGCCGCCGAGCAGGCGGAGTTTCTGCGGCAATACGGGCAGCCTCTGGCGGTCCCGGAAACCTGGGACGATTTCGTCCGCGTGGCCCGATTTTTCACCCGGCCGGCGCAGAACCTTTCCGGGACGATCTTTGCCGCATATCCCGACGGGCACAACACGGTCTACGACATCTGCCTTCAGCTCTGGACGCGAGGCGGCGAGCTGTTCGACTCCGCCGGGCGCATGCAGTTGGACACGCCGGCGATGATTGCCGCCCTGGAGTTCTACCGCGCGATGCTCAACGACCCTTCCGCGGTGTACCCGCAGTGCCGGCAGTGCGACTCGGTGAAGACCGGCATGGCCTTTGCACGCGGCGAGGTGGCCATGATGATCAACTGGTTCGGCTTCGCCGCCATGTGCGAGACGATCGCCGAATCGAAGGTCGCCGGGCGCGTGGCTGTGGCGCCGATCCCGCGCGGGCCGGGGGGCGCGAGCGCTTCCCTGAACGTGTATTGGATGCTCTCGGTCGCTTCGGGCAGCCCGCACCCCGACGTGGGCTACCAGTTCCTCCGCCACGCGATGAGCCGCTCGCACGACAAGCTGCGCACGCTCGACGGCGTGATCGGCTGCCGGAAATCGACCTGGGGCGACGCGGACGTGAACCGCGCGATCCCCTTCTACGGGCGCATGGAATCGCTGCACGCCCATGCCCGGGAATTGCCCCGGCTGGCCAACTTCGTCGACCTCTCGGCGGTGATCGACCGGATGGTCCTCGACGCGATCAACACTCCCGAGACGATCCCGGCCATCGTGCGCCGGGCCCAGGAAGCGGCCGACCGGCTCGGCTCATAAAGCCGCGCTCTGGTGGTCGCGCCCGATTGGTCGAGTATTGACGGAGTGTTTACCGACTCTCGGAAAAAGGAACGTCGTCGTCCTACTACCGAGCCGGGCCGTGTCGGCCCGGAAGCACCGGGGCGACACGCCCCGGCTCTGACTTGCAGAAGGGACGTTGCTCTTCTGGCAGTCAGGAGGCGCTCCAGTGCCTTTCGATCTCCTCGAGGCTTCTGCCCTTGGTCTCGGGCACGAGCCGCCAGAAGAAGACGGTGGCCACGGCGCAGATTGCGGCGAAGGTGAAGAACGCGGTGTGGACCCCGTAGTGGTCGACGTACGCCGGGAACAGGAGCGTGGCCAGGGTGTTGGTCGTCCAGACCGCGAAGGCGCCGATCGACATCGCGCGTCCGCGGATCCGGTTGGGGAAGATCTCCGGCATCAGCACCCAGATCACGCCGCAGATCGACAGGGATACGCAGCCCATGTAGACGCACAACAGGACGACGATCCAGATGGCCGGGGCTTCGACAAGAAGCAGGAGCGCCGTCAGCCCCATGGCCGCCGTGACCACGGCCATGCCCCAGATCAGCAGGGGGCGGCGGCCCCAATGGTCCACCTTCCAGATCGCAACCAGGGTGAAGACCAGGTTGATTACCCCCAGCGCGACCTGGTACTGGAGGGCGCTCCCCAGGGCGAGCCCTGCCGCCTTGAGCACGGTCGGCCCGTAGTAAACCACGATATTCACGCCGGTCAACTGGCCGAAAATCGAAAGCCCCAGGGCCACGATGAGTGCCGTGCGCAGTCCGGGCTGAAGCAACTCGGAGAGGGAGCCGATCTCGCAGGTCAGGGCGCTTCGGATTTCCTCCAGTTCCTTTTCTGCAATCGCCGGTCCGATGGCGCGGGTGAGGATCCGCAGCGCCGTCGCCTCTTGGCCCGCCTTGACGAGCCATCGCGGGCTTTCCGGCACTGCCAGCAGCAGCACAAAGAACAGGGCCGCGGGGATCATTTCCGCGCCGAACATGCCGCGCCACACTTCGGCCACCATGGTCCAGTGCAGGAAACCGTCGCCCCCCAGGGCGTCGGGATAGTGCTCGGCGAAACGGAGGAGGAGCCAATTCGAGAAATAGGCCGCGAGGATGCCGATCACGATCGACAACTGGTACGTGGCGACCAGCCGTCCGCGGAGGCGAGGCGGCGCGAACTCGGAAATGTAGATCGGCGCAAGGACCGAAGCCATCCCCACGCCCCACCCGCCGACCACCCGCGCCAAAATCAGCACTTGAAAGTCGGGTGGGATCGCCGAGTAGAGTGCGGAGACGAAGAAGAACACGGCGGCGAGAATCAACACGGGCTTGCGGCCGAACCGGTCCCCCAGCGATCCCGCCACCGCCGCCCCCATGATGCAGCCCACCAGCGCCGCGCTGCCGAACCAGCCCACCTCGAGTTTGCTCAATGCGAACTGGGGTTCCACGAACCCGAACGTCCCCGAAATTACGGCCGTGTCGAAGCCGAAAAGCAGCCCTCCGAGCGAAGCCACCAGACACACGCCGGCCAAGTACCACGGGCCGCCGCGGGAAGTTGCGATCGTTGCCGGGCCAGTGGTCGTAGCGAAGTCGTCGGAGCCTGCCATCGCGGAGAGCCCTCGTCATGCGGTCAATTGATCCAACAATTGATAGCACCGGAAGAGCACCCGCGGGAGGTGAAAGAACCCCTTCCAGCCGTTGGCCTTGGCGGTCCAGACCGGCTTGCCGTCGCGGTCCAAGTAGCCCAACCATTCCCCGTACTCCGGATCGGGGAAATGGGCGAACGTGTATTCGTGGACCTTCTCGTACCACTGCCAAAGCTCGGCCCGGCCGGTGAGCGACCAGCCCAAGAGCAGGGCATAGAGCGTCTCGCAGTGCGGCCACCAGAGCTTGAGGTTGGCGCCCAACTCGTGGGTGGGAGTCCAGTCGATGTTGGTCACGTACCGCAGGCCGCCGCACTCCCGATCCCATCCGTGCTCCAACGAGGCGAGAACGATCCGGACGGCCGTGTCGACAAGGCTCGGGGCGTTTCGTTTTCGGGCGATTTCCATGAGCATCCACGCGCTCTCGATGGCGTGGCCCGGCATGGCCATGCGCCCTTCGGGCAGATCGAGCATCGGCGAGCCGTCCATGCCCACGTTTTCCAGCAGGGCCGGGATCTCCGGCTTCCAGTGCCGCTTTTCGATCGATTCGGCCGATTGGGTCAGGTCCTGCTCGAACCGCGGATCCGGGCGGACCTCGTTGTACACCCAGGCGACCGTGATGCGGCACATGTCGTGGGTATGGAGATGGAATTGGGCCTCGATCGGGTAGGCCAGAAGCGCCGTATCCGAGGGCTGTCCGAACCGCGGGATGAGCGAATCGTACATCGCCGTCGCCTTGGCCCACAGCGACTCGTCCCCCGCGGCCCGGCTCAGCTCCGCCATGGCGATCGAGCCGAACACCTCGGTGTACGTGCTCAACACCTTGGATCTCGGTTTGCCCTCGCGGCTGAGCCGGAAATACATTTTCCCCTCCGCAGTGAAGGCGTGACGGAGGAGGAACTCGGCGCCCCAGCGAGCCGCCTCGAGCCACGCAGGGTCCTTCCGGTCGTGGTTGTAGAGGTGGCTGAACATCCACACTTCGCGGCCGGTCATCCACATGTACTTGTCGGTTGCCCAGGGTCGGCCGTCGCGCTCCAGGAGGCTGTAGTAGCCGCCGCACTCGCGGTCCAACGAGTGCCGCAGCCACCAGGGGACCACGTCGTCGAACAAGGCCGATCGGTACTGCTCGCGCAGTGCGACCAGCCGCTCCCTTGAGATCGGGCCGGGTGAAGCGTCCATGGGGATCCTCATCGAGGGTTCAGCGACCGCGCTCGTCGGCTGGTCGCTCGGGCGAAACGCCCCATGATTCTCGCCTCCGGACGCCCGCCCCGCAAGCCTTCGGCCGGGTTACCTCGAAATCGAGAGCCGGAACGTGCTGCCCCGCCCGGGCGCGCTTTCCACGGTAATCTCGCCGCCGAGGGCTTCGGCCAGCCGCTTGCTGATCGCCAGGCCCAAGCCGGCCCCGCCGAACTTGCGGGTCGTCGAGGGATCGATTTGCGTGAACGGCGCGAAGAGCCCGGCAAGCTGATCCTCCGCCATGCCGATCCCGGTGTCGATCACTTCAATCTCAAGCTGCGGCGTCGGTCCGGCTCGTTCGGGCGCGCTTGCCACGACTCGAACGCCGCCGGCTTCCGTGAACTTGATCGCGTTGCCCACCAGGTTGACGAGGATCTGGTGGAGCCGCCCGGGGGCCGTGTCGATCCTTTCCGGGATCGGGCCGAGGGACTCGAAGTCGAGCCGGAGCCCTTTTTCCTCGGCGTGGCCTCGCATCAGGGAAACGACCTCCGCGACGACCGCCCTGGGCGAGCAGGGGACGCGTTCCGCCTGCACCCTGCCCGCCTCGATCCTCGCCAGGTCGAGGATGTTGTCCAAGAGCGATAGGAGCTGTTCCGCATTCCTCTTGATGATCGTGATCGCCTCCACGTCCTGCGCTCTCTTGAGATTGTCCGCCAGCAGTTCGGTGAATCCCAGGATGGCGGTCATCGGGGTTCGGATCTCGTGGCTCATGTTGGCGACGAAGTCGCTCTTGGCGCGGCAGGCCGCCTCGGCCTGTTGCTTGGCCCTTGCCCATTCGGCCTCGCCTCTCTTGCGCCGCGCAATGTCGGTGGCCATGTGGACGGTCAATAGAACCGTTGCGCCGCCGACCAGCAGGACGAACCCGCATGGCGCGAGCACCGTTTCCTGCGGTCGCACGGCCGCCCGATCGAGAATCCGAAGGATGATGTACGCCAGAGCCAGTGCCATCGGCGCCACGAATACGGGGCAGAGGCAGAAAAGCCACTCGCTTGCCATGAGTCGTTTGCGTTGGGGCGGGACTTGCGGGCTTGTCACGGCGTCGCTCGCTATTACACAGTTTCAGCACGTTCTAAGTGTAGGACACAGCCAGGGCCCCGGGGACGAAGGCGTCGGCGCTGTGGTCCGGCGGTAGCGAAAAGGCAGAGAAGGGGGACTGCTCGTGCGAGCCGCTGCACCAAGGGGGGGGCTTTGGTGGCGAGCCCGGGAAGGGTACAATGACCATTCTGAATCTCAGGGCCGAAGACTTCCGAAGTCTTTAAGACTTCGGAAGTCTCGGGCAATGGCAATCCTTAACCTGGGAGTTCGCGTAACACGAATGAGTCGGTCGGATCTCGCAACATGACATCACCGGCCCGGTTTCGGAGACACTTTCCATGAGTATCACGATCAGTCGTCGCAGATTCCTCGTCCAATCTTCCGCAGTCGCAGGGGCGGCTGCCGGAGCGCGCCTTTTCCCCACACCCGCCATCCTGGCCAACGCATCGCCGAATTCCACGCTGGGCGTGGCCGTCATCGGCTGCGCCAACCAGGGCACGGCCAGCGTCAATGAGGTCGCCAAGTCGGGCGAGCGGTTCATCGCCTTCGCCGACATCGACGACCGGCAGTACGCCAAGGCCCGGAAGACGCTGGCCGAGTACCCGGAAGTCAAGTTCGACGCGATCCAGAAGTTCTCCGACTACCGCAAGATGCTCGACAAGCTGCAAAAGCAGATCGACGTGGTCTTCGTCTGCGCGCCGGACCACCACCACGCCACGGCGTCGATGATCGCCATGAAGCTGGGCAAAGGCGTCTACTGCGAGAAGCCCTTGGCCCACTCGATCCAGGAATGCCGCATCATGGCCGAGGCGGCCAAGAAGTACAACGTGACCACGCAGTTGGGCAATCAGGGCCACAGCCGCGAGGGGATCCGCCGTTTGTGCGAGTACATCTGGGCGGGGGCGATCGGCAATGTGACCGAGGTCTACGCTTGGGCGCCGACGGGCCGCGGGGGCACGGGCGGGCGGTTGCCCACCAAGCCCGTGCCCAAGGGGGTGCACTGGGACGAGTGGATCGGCCCCGCCCACTTCCGCGACTACCACGACGAATTGCATCCCGCCCTGTGGCGCAGTTGGTGGGAGTTCGGCGACGGCTCGCTGGGCGACTGGGGCTGCCACAACGTCGACGGCGCGTTCTGGGCCCTGCACCTCGGCCAGCCCACAAGTGCCGAGGCCATGGAGCAAGTCGGCGGCAGCGACGAGCGGTTCCCGCTGGTCAACGTGGTCCGCTGGGACTTCCCGGCCCGAAAGGACCTGCCGCCGGTCAAGGTCTTCTGGTACGACGGCTACCGCGCGGCCAAGACCGCCAACCCCAAGAAGGAACTCGGGGACGACATGGAGAAATCGCAGAACCGCCCGCCCATGGTCGCGGAGTTGGAGAAGAAGTACAACCGCCAGTTCGGCGACGGCGGCACGGTTTTCGTGGGCGACAAGGGGATCATCGTGGCCTCGAACTACTGCGACAGCCCGCGGATCGTCCCCGAAGAAAAGCACCGCCAGTTCCCCGTGCCTGCCAAGAAGATCCCCCGCGTCAAGGGCAGCCACCAGGCCGATTTCCTCCGCTCCTTCAAGGAAGGCAAGAAGGCCACCTCCGACTTCGAATACGGCGACCAACTCACGGAACTGCTCTTCGTCGGCTGCCTCGCCGAGCGGGCCGGGGTGGGCAAGAAGGTCGAATGGGACGCCACCAAAATGTGCTGCACCAACATTTCCGAGGTGAACGCCCTGGTGAAACGGGAATACCGCAAGGGCTGGGAACTGTGAGGGATTGGGGGCTAGGGACTGGGGAGTGGGGGTGATTGATCCTCAGAAAATCGACACAACCCGACAACTCGGAGCCGGGCCATGTCGGCCCGGAATATGCGGGTCGCGTCGTACGCCCAGAGTCTTCGATGGGCGCGGCTTCAGCACGCCGAAGGTACACCAAGGCACATGGCGCGGTATAATTGGGCGAGGATTGCTGGTTTTCTTGATGGAGTTGCAGTCATGTCGGTCGTGCTTGACAGCATGCTTGTGAGAACGCCGGGGATTTGCGGCGGGCGGGTACGTATCGAGGGGACGCGGATCACGGTTCATCGAATCGCCACGTTGTACAAACAGGGACAGACTGCCGAAGAGATCGCCCGGACGTACCCGCATCTTTCGCTGGGGCAAGTCTATACGGCGCTGGCGTACTACCATACCAACCGTGAGGAGATAGAGGCCGAGTTGGCGGCGTTGGACGCTGAGTACGACGACCTCAAGGGCACGATTGCACCGCATGAAGAAGCGCCGTGAGCCAGATTCGCCTTTACGTGGACGAGGACGCTGAGGAGCACGCGGTCGTGCAGGGTCTGCGCGCTCGGGGCGTGGACCTGTTGACCACAGGCGAGGCGCATCGAGTGGGAGCGACCGACGCCGAACCATTGGCCTTTGCTGTCGAACTACGGCGGACGCTCTACTCCTTCAACGTGGGCGATTTCGCATACCTCCATCGCGAGTACCTGCTACGGGGCTCTCGGCATTTCGGCATCGTCGTAATTCCCGATCAACGCTCTTCGATCGGCGAGAAGATCCGACGACTGGCGGCACTCGTCAGCGATCTGTCGGCGGAAGAGATGATCGACCGCATGGAGTTCCTTTGAGTGCCGCCGCCCCGGCCTGACCGAAGGTCTCCATGACGCTATGGAGACCTATCGGCCGGCGATTTCGGCGGTCTCGGGAGACCCGCGCCGAGCGTGTAAGGGTCAAGGGAAAAGAGACTATTCCCCGTGTGCACGCGGTGGTTGCACGGTCTTTTGACCGCGTCGCGGTTGCGTTTGCTTCGATTTCGTAGAGATCGGGTTGAGGGAGACACCCATGAGCGACCTTGGCAAGTCCATGTCGAGACGCGACCTGCTCCGTGACGCGGGCGCCGTCCTGGCACTGTCGGTTCTGGATGCCCCGGTGTTGCCGCAGGTCCGAGCGGATACAACGCTTCCTCCGGATCCCGCGAGATCGGAGAACGAGGCGACGCGTTTCCGGGGCAAGTGGCACGGCGAACAATGCTACTTCGGATTCCATCACGACCTCCACGTGATCAAGAGCGATAGGCATATCGGCGCCGAGTGCGATCCGAAACAGCTCGCCCAAATGCTCAAGCTCACGGGGGCGGACTTCGTTCAGACCGACAGCAAAGGTCACCCCGGACTGACCAGTTGGTTCAGCAAGACCCCCGGCGCGTCCGTGGGGCCCGGCGTCGTCAAGGACTGGGTTCTCGCGTGGCGCGAGGCGACCAAGGAGCTCGGTTTGCCGCTCCACTGCCACTATTCCGGCGTCTTCGACATATCGGCCGGCGCGAAGCATCCCGAGTGGTGCATTGTGGGGCCGGACGGAAAACCGGTTCGCCGGGAGTTCGAGGGCATGGCGAGCACCGGCGGGTCGACGATGTGCCCGCGAGGTCCCTACGTGGACGAGCTGATGATTCCGCAATTGCTGGAACTCATCGACCGCTACGACATCAACGGTTTTTGGGTGGACGGCGACTCGTGGGCCACGACGCCCTGCTATTGCGACCGCTGCCGTGCGGCATTCAAGTCGAAGACCGGCATTGCCGAGCCTCCCAAGACCCCCAACGATCCCCATTGGGCCGAATGGTGGAATTTCACGCGGGAGGGCTTCGAGCAATACGTCGCTCGCTATTGCGACGCCGTTCATCGACACAAGCCCGGCGTTCTGGTCTGCTCCAACTGGCTGCAAACCTTGCGGAATCCCGGCGAGCCGAAGGTCCCCACCGACTGGATCAGCGGCGACAACACGCCGGTGTGGGGCGTCGACGACAGTCGTTGCGAGGCCCGTTTCATTTCCACGCGCGGCAAGCCGTGGGACATTATGCTGTGGTGCTTCTACACGTCGCGCGGCGGCCACGGGTTTGCCGTCGACTGGGTGATGAAGCCCGTGCAAATGTTGCAGCAGGAGGCTGCCGTCATCCTCGCCATGGGCGGGAACGTCCAGACGTGCGAAAACCCTTTCACCGGGACTCGAAACGGTCGGCTGGTCCCATGGCGTCTCAAACGCATCGGCGAACTCGCCCGCTTCGTCAAGTCGCGCCGCGACTTGTGCCAAGGCGCGGATTCGATCCCGCAAGTCGCGGTGCTCCATTCGGAACACCATGCCTACTCCGCGCCCGGCGGGCGGGATCTGATCGGAAGCATCGACGTGACGCCGATTCGGGGCGCCGTCTCCAGCCTGCTCGAGTGTCACTACGGCGTGGATATTCTCGATGAATGGGCGCTGCTGCCTCGACTGGCGCGGTTCCCCATCGTGGTCGTGTCGGAACAGGAACGCATGTCGGAGAAGATGGTCGACGCCTTCATGAAGTACGTTTCGGCGGGCGGCAGGCTGCTCGTCGCGGGAACGGCCGTGTTCGATCGCTTCGGCGACAAGTTCTTTGGCATCAAGGGAAGCCGGGTTGCGCCGGGCAATTACTACCTGCCGGCTGCGGACGGCGTCGTTCCACTTTCCACCACGTGGAGGCTGGTCGAGACCGCCGAGGCCAAGGGACTGGGAACGCTCGGGACCACGGTTTTTCGTGACGAGCAGCTCCTGCCCAATCCGGCGGCGACGCTGCATCGCGTGGGCAGCGGTGCGGTTGCCTATATTCCCTGCGATATCTTCCGAGAATTCGCCGCCAACCGCTATCCGCTGGTTCGCACCTTCATTCACGACGTGCTCCGCGCTCTCGCCGGAAAGATGGAGATCGAGGTCGACGCGCCGA
>Ga0172371_10006105_pt1 | contig 17624 bp, 18 predicted proteins | sample Lak12m_FD_114543 | JGI IMG/M metagenome (GOLD analysis project Ga0172371, IMG submission 114543) | Freshwater microbial communities from Kabuno Bay, South-Kivu, Congo - kab_022012_12m | ecosystem: Environmental > Aquatic > Freshwater > Lake | place: Democratic Republic of the Congo: South-Kivu...
AGAATCCCTCCATCGCCGGATCTCGGCTCGGGCCCCAGTTCGCCATCCTGAGATCCGCCAGGGACGGACACCACGAAAGGGGAACATCCCAGGCGCCGGCCGGCGCCTGACTCTTCGTTGCTGAGGTTACGGCGATGTGGCCAAGATACTCACTGCTATCAAGGTTATTGCGATCACTCATCCCGGAGAGAATACCCTGGTTTGCTGCCCCCCTATACGACCGCATTGCCCGAACCGCAATCGGGACCTACTATAACGAAGTGGCCGAGCGGGTCACGGCTCAGACTTGTCAGGGATCGGTCTTGGATGTTGGTACTGGTCCGGGATTTCTCCCTATTGAAATCGCCAAGCGGGCGCCTAGAATCACAGTAGTCGGAATCGACTCTTCGAAAGCAATGGTGCGAATAGCTCAAACAAATGCGGAGAGGGAGGGTCTATCGGATCGGGTCCGATTCGTGAAATGCGATGCAAACAGGCTCTCCTTCGAAGATGATCTGTTCGACCTGGTCATCAGCACCGGCTCCCTCCATGCGTGGAAAAATCCGGTGCTCGTAATCAACGAATGCTTCAGGGTGCTAAAACCTGAGTGTGAAGCATGGTTATTGGATCCGGCACAGGTCATCACTCCAGAGGCTTTGCAGTTCCTGGGCGGGGGCCTCAAGACTGCCGACAGGCTTGCGAGTATGTGGGGATCTTTCACTTCCAGGCTTACGCCGCCCTACAGCGTTGGCGAGATTCACGAGATCATCCGCCGGACAAAATTTCGGCGAGGGAGCGTTACGGAAGGAAAGTGGCTTTCAGTCACGCTGAGGAAATAGTCCGGTCTGGTCTGGACCCAAACTAACAGTTTGGGCAGTTCCACCAAGTCCCCCACAGGAAATAGTGCCACTCCTCCCACATGCTTTGCCACCCAGAGGTGTCGCACGTCGTAACATCAATGGGGTTGTAGAAATTATTCCACTGACTAGTTTGTAGAGACCAATTCACTCCACTATTCGTCCAGGGGGCGTCGTCCATAACGTGCTTCACTATGTCATAAGTGTAAAAGAACGTGTCAGGATATGCACCCGCTCCGTTACGTGTATTGTGCATGAAACAACCGATAAGCGCCAATCCGACACCTGCAAAGCTTAGATCTGCACCGCCGTTCGTGTAAAGAACCCCATATTCGTTCCAGGATAACTCATGTGACCGCCCGGCTGCAAGAGACTGGTACCTCTGCCTTGCCTGGCTAATTGTCCATTCAACGCACCAGACTCCCTTAGTAGTATCCACGTGGTGCATTGGCCACAGCATACTGCCTGCATACCAAGCCAACGCTTCCGTGAGCCATGGACTCCCACCCGAGCCAAAAATTCCCATTTGATCGAGGTAAATTCGATGGACCGTTTCGTGGCATAGCGTCCCGGTCCAGTAACCCACATCCTGGAACCATGTGGCGGAGGCCCACCCAAGTTGATGAGTGCTCAAGCTATAAGAGAATACGCTCGGCAAAAGGCTAGTGTTGAGGGTGATAGAGCCGGTAAGTCCGCTCGTAATTGCATCGGCATCGCCAAGATCTTCGAAGTATACATCTACTATGCCCGAACTGTCATACCAACCCAGGGAGTAGCTGGCATACCCGAACACCCAGTCCGCAAACCTCCATCCATTACCCCAGTCAAAACAAAACAAATAAGTCCACTGTGCACTTTTGGACACCCAGGGGTTGGCAATGGTATTGTCCCACAAGTAATGGAACCTGAAGCAGGAGTGTGAGAAGTAATCGTAGAAGTTGGTTGAGTCCATGGAATAATTCTGCCAGTCCGCATTTGCCATTGAAGACCATCCCAACACCGACAGAATGGTCACTAGAACCACAACCCTTTTCCACCGACACTGCCTGCTAGGCATCAGTCACCTCCATTGCACTAGGTTAAAGTTGTTGCTCCACAACTCCCTTCAACTTCAAGCCCGGCCTATTTGGAGACACCAAACAGCCGTCAATATCTAGAGATACCTCGGTACAGCAAGTCCTACAGCGATCATGTAGCCTCGTCCCTCAAGACCGTTCCATCAAAGTGAGACCTTACGCAGTCCATCCCCTACACGATGTCCTCGGAGGCCATCCTAACCGTCAGGGGCCACCGATCCGACCACCCCCACGAGAAGCACCAAGGCCGCCCCCCGAGCACCTACGAGCAATGGACAGAAGCATTTGTTCCCCCTGAATTTGGACAAGACGGAAGGTTATGGTTAATAGTAATCCCTTCTCAGTCCATCGAAAGAAGGAATATGACCCATATACTTTCCTGCAACGAACCGTACGGTTTGTCAAGCAAAATTTTGAAATGCCGAAGAGTGTGGAGGGGCAAAGGGTTGAGACGTATCGTGCCGTCTGCCCTGCGTCCGTAGGCCAGTGGTGGTTGAGCAAACGCTCAGTGCCACGCCCCTTTCTCTGTTTCGGAGTGGGTATGGCAGAGATGGTAAGACCTGTGTTCCTTGCTCTAACTAATAGGCGTTTGTGATAGTCGCGAAGCGCATTGTCACAAACGCCTATTAGTTAAATCAAAGAGTTAGTCACCTGAGAGGGTGGCTTTTTTCTTTGGAACCCTGGGCTTGCTTACCTCTTGCTTACGTCTTTTCGTTGACGCCGGCCCACACTTCAGCCTCGCCGTTGGCGAAGGTCATCGAGTCGATGGCCTGAGAAGGTCCTGGTCGCTGATCCTGCCGTATCTCTCATGGACGCTCTTACCTCTAGTCTGGCGCCCCATGATCTCTTTTTCCAGATCTTCGCGCATCCCGGCCGCCGGGCATTCGTTCGCCAAGTTGATCTGAGATCACGGTATACCGGCCTCGGTTCAGGCCATATCCTTGACATCCGTCGAGCTCAAGATGATCTTTCGCCTGCCTATGGATACCTGATGACGGCGAAGATTTACGATCTCGCCTCTGCGCCGAGAAGACTAGGCATTTGATCTTAGCTCCCAATCAGATTTCACAAAATCACGGATCCGCCTGGCACGATCGGAATAGAGTTGGATCGCCTCGAAATCAGGGACAAAAAAAAGCTTCTGCATCAAGAGTCCATCGTCATCGAACCACTGCGGGAGCACTCCACCCAAGAAAAAGCCTTTTCCTCGTAGAATTTCCACGGCCTCTCCGATCCACGGTGAGGTAAGCTTGAGCCACATCTGAATAACGAGCGTTCCTCTTTCCTCCGCTTCCGATTCCAGATCCGACATGTGTTCGGCAAAGTCGGAACCGGTTTCAAGAAACGCTATGCGTGCTACCTTAGCAAAATCGAAGACACCCAGATTGGATTTGGAAACAGTGCCCCCGGGAATGGGTGCCCCATCCGTATGGAAATTACGACCAGAAGTGAAATTCCCGTACATGAATCCGAGCGCCTCACTATACGGGGCTGGGAGATAAACCGCCTGCGGAATGTTCCGGTAACGCTTGAAATGCAGCAGCGTACTTACTCGACCGGCCATCACGCCTTCGCCGGAATATGCTTCTCCAGGCATTGGACCAAGTTCCAAGGCTGTCGGCTCGAATCCATATGCTTCGGCCTCCTTCTGCATGTGAACATGGATGGTAACCGGCTCGCCAAAGACACTATGCATACCGAGTTGCGGGATTACCTTCTCCAACATGTGAGCCACAATCGTTCCGGAAACGCCCATACCGCGCCACTCTTTCAGAACCAGCCCCACTCCCCATTCATACACGTCTCGACTTGGAGCTGAGCGAAACAAGTTGTGAATACCTATGATTTCCCCGGCCTTCGACCTCGCAACAATGCTGTAGTAGTCTCCTTGTTCATTGGCTCTGGTGAGTTCCTGCGGATCATAGAAGATCTTGATCGGATAATCGTCGCCGTGCACTGATCGGAAAAGTCGTGCGACGCCCTCTGAGTCTGTAGGGCGAAAGAGACCCACATCGAATGACCTTTGCGTTCCACCGGATGAGCTGAGTATTTTGGTTTCCATAATTCCAATAGCCATTCCCTTTCCAGCAAGCCTAAGCGCCGGCCATACCTTTTAGAAGACCCTCGGGTCGGTGTTCATACCAGTGCGCTTTCGCGTCAGTAAAACCGGCGGGGGACCTCCTCGGCTTCGAACGGACGACCTGACTTCGCTCCGGAGGTACCCCGCCGGCAAGACAAAGTCACTCGTTTGAACGCGAAATGGTATGAGAACGCACGGGCGCGTATAGTCACGAATGCGTATTGATTTTTCGGAGGAATCTCAGCAAGACGGCTCTGGAATTAGCTGGTTGCAAGCTTTCGGGATGCAGGGGGCGCTGGTTCAAATCCAGTCGTCCCGACTAGTTAAATCAAAGAGTTAGCCGCCTGAGAGGGTGGCCTTTTTCTTTGAAACCCTGGTCTTGGTTAACGCGTGGTTAACATCTTTCGCAGATCGCGTTTTTCTTAGCGCAGTTTCCCAGATTTCACTTGAATCGTTGTCGAAGGACATTCCGTCCACCGCATCGAGTAGTCCATGATCGCTGATCCGTCCATGCAGCTCGTTGACCGCAAGCGAAAGTTGGCCAAAGTTCCGGAGAAGTGATGAAGCTGGCGATGCCCCGAAAAAAAACACAACGAGGTGCCAAACCCGTACCAATTTTGGCCTTTATGTCCGTCATGCCAAGAGGACAGCCGGCCGAGGCGGAGCATTCCGTACGGCCGTCACATTCTCTTGATCCTCGGGTCGTTTCTCTCTACAGGTCCGCCCTTGAGAAGTTGCACAGCCGACTTGAGGTCTCTGGAAAGGCGCTTGATAACTTTGTGGAGCGAACGATTGTAAAGCAAGAGGTCCAGGACATCTTTGGCTCTGGTCCAATGCCGCCATGACTTTGCAAGAGCGAGCTGAAATCCTCTCCTCCGTGCGCTTATCTCGTCGCTGGACTGCTGTCCCGGAAAGGTGGAAATCTTCCGAGGGTAGGTATCATCGAGACGATCCGGCGCCGCATCTCCTACCAGTTCCTGCCACAGAACGGTTCCGGGCTGCACGGACAGCTCAGATGCTCCAGCCACATGGGGTCTCACTTCTCGTAGGAATGCCTGGGTATCCTTGCTATCTTCAAGGGTCTCACCCGGACCACCGTGGATGAAAAAGCCTATGACCGCCATGTGAGCCCTCTTCGCCCTTTGGATGCCTTCCGCAAGGGTCTTGCCGGTGCTGGGCTTCCTGAAACGCCTGAGCTGGGCATCACTACCGCTTTCTACGCCCACGAAGAGACAATCGAATCCTGCCTGGTGCATCAACTGAAGCAGGTGATCCGGGAGATGATGTATGGTCCCCTGGAACGCGAACCTCGTGTCCAGATTGTGGTCCAGCACCATTCGGCAGAACTCCTCCAGTCTCTTGGCATTGTGTGAGAAGTTCTCGTCCTGGAAGAACACGATCTCGTATCCTCGGGAAGTCAATTCCAATACTTCCTGAAACACTGATTCCGCACTGCGAGTCCGGTAACGCCACTCGGGAAACATCTTGGGGCAGAATGTGCAGTGATATGGGCAAGACCTCGACGAGACCACATTGGCAACCGGTGGTAAGTCCGGAAGATAGAAACCGCCGAACTGGTAGAAGTACCCGTCATAATTCATGGCCGCTCGATCGGGGAAAGGGAGCGCATCGAGATCTTCTATCTGCTGCGGAATGCCCCTGACAATGCCACCGTTGGAACGATACGACAAGCCTGGGGAATCGTGTAAGGGCTCCCCGCGGCACAGGCGGCCGCACAGCTCGGGAAGGCTCTCGTCCGCTTCACCGCGCAATATCAGGTCCAGGCCGGGAGAGGATTTGAGCAGCAGCTCATCGAACATGGTGGGGTGGTATCCGCCCATGAGGGTAACAGTGCTAGGCCTTGCCGCTTTCACGGCATTTATCAACTGGAGCCCATCTCTGAAGCAGAAGCTGGTGGACGAAACCCCCAGAACATCGGGCGCCAAATCGAGCACCCTGCCAGTGGCCTGTTTGACATCCAGGGCCTCCCCATATGCGTCCACGACGTGTACGGTCAGGTCTCGGAGCCCCCGGACGGATGCAGCGAGATACCCCAAGCCCAGTGGAGGCATACACCTAATGCCATGCCGGTCTTCAATAGCCGGAGACGAGGCCAGTACCACATTCATTACCACTCCTCCATATGGCGACAAATCAGTAGATTGGGTCTTTGTGACTCCCCTGAAAATTTATCGGTCCAGCACAAGAAATCGGGCCACCTGTAATGGCGGCCTTTTCATCTTGGGGACCGGTCCTCTATTTCATAAATGACTGAATAAATTCTCGCACATCTTCTTTTGTCCGAAAGATGCCGTAGTGCCCTTCCAGAAGAAGGTCCGCCTCCAATTCGACGAGCCGTGCCAAAGATGCCTGATAGAGTCGCTCATCAGATAGCAATGACGGATGAATGGGGCCGTGGACATCTTGGCCGAAAAGCACAAGTTGATCGTCCATGTGTGTGGTATACACCACGGAGCCGGGTGAATGGCCGGGCCAGTGAATGGCTGTGACACTGCCGTTACCGATGTGAATTATGGATTGATCGCCCTGCCATTTGATGTCAATGGCCAGCGGTTCGAACCGTGCCCCGTACCAGGACGCTGCCGTCACTTCGCCATCACCGGCTTCGAGGTAAACCGCATCCAGCGCGTGGGCCGCAATGCGGCAGCCAAACTCTTTTCTAACGGCCTCGGCGCCGCCGGTATGATCAAAGTGACAGTGAGTGAGCAGAAGGTATTCGAGCTGCACGCTCGACGACAGGCATTCGGCAATGTTTTTCTTCAAACGTGAGTGCCCTTGGCCGGTTCCGGCATCTATAAGGGCTGCTTTGTCTTCGAAGCGGATCAGATATATGGCGGCATCCGCCGGATCCGTCAGCCCACCCCCGCCGACCTGCCAGACATTATTCGTGATTCTCTTGCTCACTCCGGCCTCCGTTCTCGCAAGGGCAACGATCATTGCGGCCTATCTTATTCCGCTGTCTTCTTTCAAGTTGCCGTGTGCTCATAATAGGCCGTTAGCCTTCCTGTTCGATGCGAAGACATTATGGCCAAAGGGTCGCGCTCGTCAAGGGCACAAGAGTCAAGCACCGGTCCATGTTGAGAGCCTTTCTCGTATTGAGCGGTATCCGGCAAAGATTTGCCTTCCAACCTCTGAACCACGGTGAAGAAGAGATGTGGGATGTCCGGCAGCCGGCCGGCGGCAGAAGTACTCTTTTGAAGGGAGTGGTAAATAAACTCTTAAGGTATCTGCGAGCGTATGGTATCATTGGGCCCAATCAGATACCACTCCAGTAGAAACGCCGGGGGGATCAGTCTTCGTCCTTTGCGCTGTCCTTCCCCGGCGTTTCGTCTGTGAGGGTATTAGACGCCGGCATCGGGGGGGGCGCTGCCGTACGCGGCGGGGACCGGTCTCCGTGCCTCCAATTGTGGTCCGGTGAACCGGCACTTATAAGAATAATGAGTATATTCAGGAGATTACCCAGTGGCGAAACGAAAGATCAATGCCCTTGAGCTTGCGGGGGATGTTTATGAGGGCATGGGTGACACCATACTGATGGAGAAGTACCTGCTCACCCCGAGGCAACTGGAAATGGCTCTCCGGAAGCTCCTGGAAGCGGACCTGATCACCCATATGCAGCTTTATGAGCGCACGACTCTGTCGGATAGCCAGATTACCAAGGCCTTTGTGGAAACCCAGAACGCTATCCGCGAGCTGGATTGAGGCTTTCTTCGTTCGTGCCCACGAGCATTGAACGGAACGTTCCAGGCATTATCTTACGCAGGCACTTGCAAGGCCCTGTCCCGGATTCTTGATGGATTCGAAAGGCGGCGGTGCCCCTTCACGAAGGAACACGTTGACAGCACCGGATAGGTCGTTTACGCTGCCTTCGACTCTTGGCGACCCTTCCTTCACAAAGAATTTACGATCCTCACAACAGGGAATATGACATGGCACCGCACAATCACAGGCATTCAGAATCGGCAAGGCACACCGGCCCGGAGAAATCGTCCTCGAACACAAAGAAGTTGCACAAAGACTGGCGGGTATGGCTGGTAGTCGGTCTGATGCTCACGGCCATGGCCATCTACGTCCTGACCTTGGACGACTCGGTCATCTGGGTCGGAGAGACGGTAAAATAGAATTCAATCACCAGGTATGCCATGATCTTGAGCTGATGGCGTCAGTCTCAGTTTCTGCTGCGAAGTGCCTTCAACGCTTTGGGGATAAGGCCGCAGGAGGCCGGAGTTTACGCCGGCGCCAAGGATCCTCGTTAGGCGCCGATCGCAAGTCACGGAGGAGGCAAGGGAATGAGCGGGTCTGGATCGCCATCAATATCTGTCTCTCAGAAAGCTGCTCCTCGGGGCCGAATCGGACTGTTGGCAGCGATGTCCATCGGCATTGGGGGCATGATAGGGGCGGGCATATTCTCCGTTCTTGGAGTGGTGGCCCAAGCCTCCGGCACAGCAATGTGGCTTTCTTTCATTATCGGTGGACTGGTTGCCCTTCTGTCCACATATTCTTATGCCAAGCTCGGTGCCCGCTACCCGTCCGCCGGCGGCTCGGTGGAATTCCTGGTTCAGGGTTTTGGCGACGGCGTCCTGAGCGGAGGAATAAATCTCTATATGTGGATCGGCTATGTGATCGCTCTAGCCCTTTATGCCCAAGCGTTTGCAGCATATGCCATGACTTTCTGGACTCATGATTCACTGACCTGGCTTCCAAAGGCTATCGGAGCGGCGATAGTATTACTGTTTACGGCCATTAATTTCATCGGTGCGGGTCTCGTCGGCCGGTCGGAAACATTCATAGTCTCAGCGAAGCTTATCATTCTGCTGTTGTTCGCAGGAGCAGGTTTGTTCTTCATCCACCCCACCTATATGTCTATTAGCCAATGGCCTTCGAGTTCAGGGATCATATTCGGCGCGGGTGTTCTTTTCATAGGATATGAGGGCTTCGGACTGGTGGCAAACGCCGCGGAGAACATGGCCGATCCGAAGAAGCTGTTGCCCAAGGCGTTGTACTTGAGTGTGATCAGTGTCATCTTGATATATATAGCAGTGTCCGTCGCCGTGATCGGGAACCTTCACATTTCAGCCATACTGGCCGCCAAGGATTATGCATTGGCGGAAGCTGCCAAACCTTTTCTGGGAAATCTGGGATTCAGGCTTATTGCAGTTGCAGCCCTGTTTTCAACCGCTTCCGCTATCAACGCCACTCTTTTCGGAGCTGCAAACTGTGCCTACATGATCGCTCGAGACGGCGAACTGCCCGAGGTGTTTTCCAGGGTTATCTGGCAGGGCGGCTCGGGAGGACTCGTGATAACGTCCGGACTTGTAATTCTCTTCATCTTGTTCTTCGACCTCTCCGGGGTGGCGATGATGGGAAGCGGGGCTTTTCTGCTGATTTATGCCTGCGTAAACGTCGCGCACCTTAGTCTGACATCAGAGACGGGGGCAAAGAAGTCCGTTATTGTTTTATCCATCGCTGCATGTCTGTTCATGTTTGCATTTCTGGGATCTTACATCTACCTGAATTCAAAGCCGGCATTTGTAACAATGATAGCCCTGATCCCTATATGCCTTGCGGCGGAATGGATGTATCGTAAGACGACACGACGGACTATAAGAGCGAGAACGCAATAGATCCGGGAAATCCGCGATGCGGTGGCCTGGGGATAGATTTCATGTATCATTTCACCGCGGTAATTATCATCTGATGGCCGAACCTGGTCAGTTGTATTGCCTCGTCAATGAGCTTCCTGAAAGGACGTAGAAGCGGCGCCGCAGGAGGAAGGTCTTTTTCGGGGTGATACAGTTTTCTCCTGAGATTGAAGGATCTGGTCCGGATTCGGATATTGGTGAATCCCTGATTCTCCAGAAGTCTCGTGATTGTCCGGGGTTCGAAAAGAACTATGTGATCCGCACCGTTGAGATAAACCCATTCCGGACCGTTCACCCATCGAGACAACGAGGCGAAATTGGTGGTGGATATCCTAATCAGGCCCCCCGTTCTCAGAACTCCATGAACGGTCTTGATGGCCTGCCTGGGCGACTGAAGATGCTCGATGACATCCCAGGCCCGCACCAAGTCAAAAGACCCTCTTGGAGCATCGAAACTTTCCGCGGGCTGAACGAGTATTGTAGAGATTCTCCTAGCCCCCAGCCTTTTCACTGCTTCCCGGTTAATTTCCACTGCCCAGGTTTCCCATCCCGCTCGGGAAGCTTCCCCCAGGAACCATCCCCATCCCGCGCCTATCTCCAGAATTCGATTGGTCTGGCGGAAGGGCTCGATAGAGGCCAGCTCTCTCCGCAGCCTCCGGACCTGGGAAGATGTAAGTTCCCGGTCTCCCATGGTCCCGGTTCCGGTTTTGGTTTGTATTTCAACGTGGTCGGCCAGCCTCGGGTTCACGAAGACCAGCCCGCAATTGCGGCAGCGCACGTGGCGAAATCCTTCCTTGACGAACAGCGATTGCTGATCTTCACTGCCGCAGAGGTCGCAAGCGACTTCTATAAGATTACGGTTCAATGCTTGGTCGGCGGGCACGTGGGGTAGCTGGTCGTGTGGATGCATTTCGTTCCTTGCTGTCTGATCTGCCGCAATTCCGATTCACTGTACTATCTTAGACCAAGTCGGTCGGCAACGCACCCCCAACGTTGACAACAGCCGACAATCCAAGGCCGGCAAAAGGCTTCGATAGTGGATTGTCACTAGCTGCCGTCGTTGACTTCCAACTCCATATGCGCAAGACTCGATACCCGTGGCTGATCAGGCCCTAAAGGGACTCCAGCCTGGAAATACCACGCCGGGAAGTACGTCATACCGGCAGGCCATGACGTCTCAGTCAGCACAGAGGATGAAAATCCGCACTCGGGACTCGCATACAGAGACTCTGAATCCGTCATCCCGACGTAAGTCGGGAACCAGACGTCCTGGATCCCGGTTTTCACCGGGATGACGGAGCTGAAGCTCTTGCACGAAAGTGTCAACCGGAAATCTTCGTGTTTGGTAACCGTTGTCAGGTGAACACCATGAGCAACGATCATATTCCACGCACCAGAGGCTCACGCACCATCGAATTCCTCTCCCGGCACGGGACGGCGACGGCAATCGTCGTCGGGTGCCTGGCCACCGTTGTACTACTGGTTGCCATTGAGTTGCTTTGCAGAGTGGCGGAGCGCCGCATCGAGGCGCGGTCCTGTACGGAAGTCTATGATCGCCCAGGCTTTGTCCGGTACGATTCCTATCTCGGCTCGGCACCGGAGAAGAACGTGCAGGTGAACGTGACAAGGAAGTGTCGTGATGGCCGGGAGATCTTCAGGGCCCGGTACACCATAGATGACCAAGGACGTCGCGTAACCCCGGTTGACGGATCTGCCGAGCGGCCCCTTTTCATGCTTCTGTTCGGGTGCTCGTTTGTCTTCGGGGAAGGTCTGAACGACGATGAGACGCTCCCGTACTTTCTAGCCCGCCGTGCTCCTTGTTACACACCGTACAACTACTCTTTTCCCGGATACGGTCCGCAGCAGATGCTGGCAATCCTGGAGAACGGGGGACTGAAGTCACAAGTGAAACAAGGGCGAGGGATGGCCATTTACGGATACATGGGAGAGCCCGGCGTGGGCCATATTGACAGGGCCATCGGCTCAATGCTCATTCACGGATGGGCCAAGCATTTCCCGCACTATTACCTGGATTCGGCGGGTTCGCTCCGCAGGGAAGGGGACTTTGCATCGGGACGGAGAGCGCAGTCTTTGCTCTATTCAGCACTCGGGCACAGTGCATTCGTACGGCTCTTCGGCATCAATCATCCGCTGTGGATTTCTGACGATCACATTCGGCTAACCGCCAGGATCATCCAGAAAAGTGCCGAGGACTTTCGGAGGCTGTTCAGGAGCGATGCTTTTTACGTGGTGAGTTTCCCCGGAGCGTCCAAGGAGGAAAACGGCAAGCTGATGAGCCTCCTCAAGGCCTCGGGGGTAAGATGTCTCGATTACAGCGCATTACCGGAATTCTCGAACAAGGGGTACAGGATCGAAGGCGATGAGCATCCTTCTGCACTTTGGAACGACCGTCTTGCCGATATCATCGCCCGGGATCTCGGAATAGGGGGAACGAACTGCACCGGCCTCGGTCTTGATGGATTGACCAATCCGTGATACTCAACACTGGATTACATAGAGAGGCGAGGTCTATAAAGTGGAATTAAAGGCAATTGCAGATTTCCTCTTCGAAGTGGGGATGCTCAAGAGGACGCCTCGTTCGGGCTTTCAATTTCTTGGAACAGGCAAGGAGACCGTGGCCGAACACAGCCTCCGATGCGCGATAATCGGGTACGTTCTGGCCCGGATGTCGGGCACGCCGGCAGCGGACAAGGTGGTCCTCATGTGTCTCTTTCACGATCTGGTCGAGGCCAGGACCGGCGATCTGAACTACGTGAACAAGAGATACGTCAAGGCCGACGAAGAAGCAGCCGTGCGCGACATGACCGCGGAACTGCCCTTCGGGGAGGAGATCCGCAAGTTGACGGAAGAGTTCAACGGCAGGGCAACACCTGAAGCCCACTCGGCCCACGACGCGGATCAGATAGAAATGATACTCCAACTCAAGGAACTGGGCGATCTAGGCAACCGCTACTCGCGGGATTGGATCTCTACCGCCGTGAAGAGGCTCAGGACGGAAGACGGCAGGCGGCTCGCCAGGAGCATTCTCAATACGGATTTTGCCGCCTGGTGGTTCAAGGAGAAGGAGGACGAGTGGTGGGTAAACGGCGGCGCTGGTGAACCGAGCGACAAATGACAGGAAAGCAAGTCCGATTTCAACGCATGTTGCCTGTCGCCTGTTATCAGGGCCCAATCAACTGAAATGAACGATCCGGAAACATCCAGGAGAATACCGTTGACCGGTCTCCAGCGCAGATTAAGGTACGGCTTCCGGTCCGCTTTGTGCGGCCTGTTAGCCTGCGTCTGGCTAAATACGACAGCAGCGGCGGGCCCGCTGGAGGCAACTTCGCGGGTTCCGGGGGCCGGCCGGCTCTCTGCCTCGGAAGTGCCTGCAAGGTTCGCAGAAGACAAGACCAAAAGGTACCACTGGCTTTTCAAGGACCACCCCGCGAAAGAGGCTCAGCCGGAAACCGGAGCGGCCGCGTTCCTGGAAAAACTGGATCGGGACATAAAACAGGCCCGTAAGCTTTACTTGTCCGGCGAGACCGACAACGCGATACTGCAATACAGGAGCGCTATTGACCATCTGGAATCCTTGGTGGAAGACCTTCCCCAGGGGCACCCGCTACTCAAAGAACTCGAGCAGAGGTTTCAGGTTTTCGACGAACTGGCCACCAAGATCCTGGGACCAATCAACACGGAACTTCCGGAGGAAGCAGCGAAGCGGATATTTCACCTCATGGAGAAACGGCGTCTGTGCCGGCTGAGCATCACCCTTAAGAAAGCCGGGGACCTCGAATTTTTCGACGTGCCGACATCTTTGCTGGAAGACGAGTCCGACATACTTACCAGGCTGCTCGAATTGCGCGGGCAACCTCCGACGCCGGGAAATCGCCAGATCGAGGAGGACCTGAAGTCCAAGCTTGCAGAGGTTCGCAAGTCTCTTCATAAGAGTTCCCGGCGATATTCGGCCATCAGAAAAGGTCAGCCTGCGCAGTTGGATGATTTCAGGCGAGAAGTGCTCAAACCACACGAAATCCTGTTGGATTTCAACCTACTCCCGGACCGGATGGTGGTCGGGTTCATCACAGCGGACAAGGCCGTTTATCACCAGGTCGCTGCCAACAGGTCCGAGATAGATTCGGCCGTGTTTGTGCTTCAGGATCGGCTCGGGGAGTTCGCAGCGGGTGGGAGTTCCTCCTTCATGGGGCACGCCTGGAAAGAGCCGTGCCGCCGCGTGTACCGGAGCATACTGGGCAAACTGCCACCCTTACCCCGAGAGAAGAGCACGGTGCTGGTGATTCCCGACCGGTCGCTCTGGTATCTGCCGTTCGCCGTCATGCTGGACTCTGAGGACAGGCCACTCGGGCAGGATCGCTCCTTAGGTATGGTTCCTTCCGCGGACTCTTTGCGATTCATACGAACTCTCAATCGAGCTCCGACCAGAGCCGACGCAGCCCCCAATCTGATTCTTTTCGAGTCAATCCCGTGGATTCCGGAGGACGCAGTAAAGGAGACCCGGGCCGAATCTCCAAAAAAGAAGGCTACTCAGACCGTCACGGAAGGCGAGAAGGTAGAGCGCCTCATACTGAACAATCCTGTTTATCCGAGGCCATCAGAGATAGTGGTTTCCATACAGAAGCTGTTCAAAAAGTCTGAAGTGCTGGTGGGGCCGACGGCAACCATCGAGAGATTCCGGGACTATAAGGACAGGGGCGAAGATGTGGCAGTGTTGGCAGTTCCGCTTTCCATGACCGACAACGTGGGGGGCCAGAGGCAGCCGTGCTTCTTCTTCTCACCCGACAAGAAGGGCAGACGCGTCTTTGAGGCTCGGAGCCTTTTCGGATCGGCTTTGGCCGCCAGGCTGGCCATAGTGCCCATAGCGTGGTTCGATATTCCTGACCGGGAGTCACCTGTCGGCGAAGGGCCGCTCCTGCAAAGTACCGCCATGTTCTATTCCGGCGTGCCGTCGTGGCTCGTCAACTATTCGGACCCCAACTGGGGTTCGGACGAGCCTTTCCTGCCTGCGGTACTCAAGAAATTGGCCCAAGGGCTTCCGCCCGGCCCAGCGGTATCGAGCTACCCGAGGGAGCTACCTTCGGGTCTCGATTCCTCTTTCAGCGGCAAGCCCCCGACGTGGGCCGGCTGGATACTCGTGGGCGATCCGGGGATGTAAAGGCTCACGCCGCGGCCGAGGGTGCGGAGATCTTCCCGGAAAGCCTTGCAATCGTCCTTGACGCGGTGTTCTTGTGCACCACTCCCTTGGAAACGCCCTTCTGGAGGAGACTCATAGCTCTTGAGAGCAGGTCCCGCGCGTCCTCGGGTTTTTCTTGCACGGCACGGAGGTATTTCTTGACCGCGGTCTTGATGCTGGATCTGTAAGACATATTTCGGAGTCGTCTTTTTTCGTTCTGGCGCATTCTCTTGAGCGCCGAGGGATGATTGGCCATTCAAAGCTCCTTGAAGATTGAATCCTGTATTTCCGTTATACCCTGGCCGCCGATGGCGGCGCTCCCGGATCCTGGGGGGCCTGGCGGCCGGGGTTGACATCGGTGTACCGAATTTTTCTATATGGCAAAAAAACCTATGCCAAGTCAACTGTTTTCGTCTCAACCCGGAAAAGGAACCGTCTCCGAGAAGCGAGCAATCACTAGAGCCGCAGGCGTGGTGGGCTTCTGGACAACGGCCAGCAGAGTCCTCGGCTTTGTCCGGGACATGGTGACTGCTCTTTTCATGGGCGCGGGTCCGGGCGCGGATGCCTTCTTCGTGGCGTTCCGCATCCCAAATCTCCTCCGGAGGCTTTTTGCCGAGGGCGCTCTCTCAGCTGCTTTCGTCCCCACCTTCGTAGACACCCTGCAGAGGGAGGGGACCTCCCAGGCCGCGCGAGTGGCCAGGGCCGCGTTCACTTTTGCGTCCATTGTGCTCGCACTGGTCACCGTGTTGGGAATAATCTTCAGCCCCTGGATCGTGCGCTTGATTGCTCCGGGGTTTTGCCACGAACCTGATAAGTTCGGCCTCACGGTGGAACTTACCCGGATCATGTTTCCTTACATCTTCTTCATTTCCTTGGTGGCGCTGGCTTCGGGCGTCCTGAATGCGTTGGGTCATTTTTCCGCGCCCGCCGCTGCTCCCATCATCCTGAACCTTTCCATGATTTTCAGCGTGGCGGGGACTTGCGTGCTCTTGAAGGTCGAGCCGTATTACGCTCTGGCATGGGGAGTTGTGGCTGCCGGGATCCTGCAACTGGTTCTGCAGATACCGTTCATGTCGCGTGTGGGGGTGAGGCTCCGGCCGGATTTCGATTTTCGAAACCCCGCGCTGCGGAAGATAGGCGTGCTCTTCGTCCCCGCGGCATTCGGAGGAGCCGTTTACCAGATCAACGTTATGATAGGAACGATCCTGGCGTCCTTGCTGCCGTCGGGCGGCGTTTCATGGCTTTATTATGCGGATCGTCTCGTGGAATTGCCGCTTGGTGTGTTTGCCATAGCTCTGGGGACTGCCGTGCTGCCTTCCATGTCCCGACAGGCCGGCAACGGGGACATGGCTGCCCTTACGCACTCGGTGTCCTTTTCTTTGAGGCTCACGGCTTTCTTTACCATCCCTGCGTCGGTTGCTCTCATAGTCCTCAGGGAGCCGATCATCGCGGTGCTTTTCCAGCGAGGCAAGTTCACGGCGCTGGATACCGTCGAGACCGGTCATGCCCTTCTGTGGTACACCGTGGGGCTGTGGGCCTTTTCGGGGCTCAAGGTGGTCACCCAGGCCTTCTTCTCGCTAAAAGACACAAAGACGCCGGTCTGGGTGTCAATCGGCGCCGTAGCGGTCAACCTTGTGGCGGGGTTGCTTCTTATGGGTCCCATGGCTCAGGGAGGGCTGGCTTTGGCCACTTCGCTAGCCGCGGCCTTCAACGTGGCGGTGCTGTTCGCCATTCTGATCCGTAGGCTCGGGAGGTTCCCCAGTGCTGATTTCGCTCTCTCAATAGGCAAGGTTACGGTGGCTTCCTGCCTCATGGGTCTTGGCCTTGTTTACGGTCGCGGGCTGGGTTACTGGGCTCACGGCCTGAACTCTCAGAACTTCGTCGTGCTCGCCGGATGCATCTTCGGAGGATTGGCCGTTTTCGGCGCTGCTGCCTACGCTCTCCGATGCCGGGAGATGATGTCGTTGTTGTCCTTCGTGTTTCCGGCGAAGAAGACTGCGGAGCAATGAAATCCTTCTTGTTGAGGGTTGATGCGACATCGAGGTCGCAATTTGACGGGAGGGTAGGCTTGGTCGAAAAGATCATGTTTTGCATCCAAAGATACAAAGCGGGTCGTTCACGTCCATTCAAGTGGACTTACTCCGGGAAAGTTTTTGCGGCTTAACATACCCAACTTAAGGAATGTGACACTAGTAACATGGTCTCAATGAAGATGTTTTACACTCTTGCCGCATTATACCTGGTTGGCTTGCTTGTGCGACTCGCTCTTGCGCCTTGGTGGGCTTCTCTACCGCTCGGAGGAGACGAGTCTTGGTATTGGTGTACGGGTGGCCAAGTGGCATCGGGCCAGTTACCGTGCAATTTTGCACATCCACCGCTGTGGGGCTATCTCCTTGCCATTCCCAGAATGTTTACGGACTACACCCATTTGGGAAGACTTTTCGCGGTATTCTTCTCCACCTTAGCGGTTCCCCTCTTGTACGTGTTAGGGAGGATTGTTTTTGACAATAAGGTTGGGTTGATCGCAGCCTCGATTCTCATTGTGTATCCGAACCACGTGGCGTACTCGCACTACCTCTGGGCTGAGCCTGCTTTCATGGTGATAGCTTTGATCGCGTGCTGCCTTTTCTTTTATGGCCTTCGCTGCGGCGACTATAGTTTTGCACTTTGTGGATCACTAGGCTGATATTGTTGTTGATTCCCTTGAAAAACATCGGCGTTCCTGCCATAGACGGTTTGGCAAAAAACTGGGGGAGGAACGCCGATGCGCAAGGG
>Ga0172371_10006106_pt1 | contig 17620 bp, 18 predicted proteins | sample Lak12m_FD_114543 | JGI IMG/M metagenome (GOLD analysis project Ga0172371, IMG submission 114543) | Freshwater microbial communities from Kabuno Bay, South-Kivu, Congo - kab_022012_12m | ecosystem: Environmental > Aquatic > Freshwater > Lake | place: Democratic Republic of the Congo: South-Kivu...
GGCACCGCCGCCGGCACCACCGCCGCGGCCCATTCCGGCACCGCCGCCGGCGCCTCCGCCGGCACCGCCGCCGCCACCCATGCCGCCGCCCATCCCGGCACCGCCGCCGCCTCCGCCGCCGCGGCCCATACCCGCACCTCCACCGGCACCACCGCCGCGGCCCATTCCGGCACCGCCGCCGCCGCCCATGCCGGCACCGCCGCCGCCACCCATGCCGCGGCCCATGCCCGAGCCAGGCCCGGCAGCGCCACCCGGCGCCTGTGGCGCCATGCCGGCATGCGCCGGCGCGGTCGGCTGGCCGGCGGCCGGCAGCTCATTGCCCCGCCACGCCTCCAGCGCGTCGGCCACCGTTCCGGCCGGCGCCTGGAACACGAGCACTCCCGCAGCCTCGAGCGTGCGGAAGGCGTTGGGACCGGTGGCCCCGGTGATCACGGCCTCGACTCCCTGATCGACGGCGAACCGCGCCGCCTCGATGCCGGCGCCGTGACCGGCCAGCGCCGCCGGGTTGGCGTGCGCCTGCCACGCGCCGGTCTCGGCGTCGACGACCACGAAATGGGCCGCCCTGCCGAAGCGCGGATCCAGCGGCGCCGCAATATCGGGCGCCTGTGCACTGATAAGCACTTTCACGTCACTCACCTCTCTCGTCATCTGTGTCCCGCCGCGCCCGCCGGGGCTCGACTCACGAGCCTTCCTCCGAGGCGCCGGCGGTCGATGCTCCCTGGGATGCGGCCGCCGCCTCCTGAGCCGCCGCCTCTGACGCCGCGGCCCTGTCGTCGTCGAGCGCCAGCAGCGGCGCGATCGCCGCCCGGAACGCCTCGGCGGACGCCAGCGACGTCGTGGCCAGCAGGTACGGACGCCCGCTGTCGCCGGCGATCGAGACCGCCGGATCGATCGGGATCGTGCCCAGGAACGGCACGTCGGTCTCGCGCGCCAGGGCCTCGCCGCCGCGGCCGCCGAACACCTCGACCGTGCCGCCACAGTGCGGACACACGAAGGCGCCCATGTTCTCGACGATACCGAGGACCCGACAGTCCAGCTCGCGGCAGAACGCGATCGACTTGCGGACGTCGGTGACGGCGAGCTGTTGCGGCGTCGTCACCACGACGGCGCCGTCGACGGCACCGAGCAGCTCGAGGATGGCCAGCGGCTCATCGCCGGTGCCGGGCGGTGCGTCGACGATGAGGTAGTCGAGCTCACCCCACTCGACGTCGGCCAGGAACTGGCGGATCATCGAGTACTTGCGTGGCCCACGCCAGATGACCGCCTGGTCATCTGACGGCAGCAGAAAGCCGATCGACATGACCTTGAGGTTGGTGGTGAAGTCGACCGGCAGCAGGCTGCCGTCCCGACCCCCGGGGCGCCAGCCCTCGAGATGCAGCATCTTGGGGACGCTCGGCCCGTGCAGGTCGATGTCGAGCAGTCCCACCTGCATGCCCTGCTCCGCCAGCGCCACGGCGAGGTTGACGGCCACGGTGCTCTTGCCGACACCGCCCTTGCCCGACAGCACGACGATCTTGTGACGGATGCACGCCAGCCGCTGCGTCATGCGCTCCTCTTCCGCTTCCACAGCCGTCTGATGCTCGGGACAACCGCGCGCGGCCGGACCGTGACCCGCCGCCTCGTGCCCCGGCGCGCCGCCGCCTCGTCCTGCGTCGCTCCTGCATTGACCCGCGTCGCTCATGACCCGCTCACCTTCCTTGTTCTTCCAGCGCGACCGCCTGCAGCTCGTCGCTCAGCTGTGTCCACATCTCGATCAGATCGGCCGCCGCGCCCTCGCGCGAGCGGTCGATCACGCTCTTCCCGGCGACCATGGCGTCGGTGACCGCCCGATCGTGGCGTATGCGAGCCACGAACCGCGCCCCGGCCTCGGACGCCCCCGCCTCGATCTCCTGCGCCATCTCGGCGTTGAGATCGTACTTGTTGATGCACACCGCGAACGGCAGGTGGAAGTGCTGGACGAGCCCGAGCACCCGGCCGAGATCGTGACGTCCGGCGATGGTCGGCTCGGTGACGACCAGCACCATCGACGCGCCGGAGAGCGAGGCGATGACCGGGCAGCCGATGCCGGGCGACCCGTCGACGATGATCAGATGGAGGCCCGCCTCGTCGGCCACTCGCCGGGCCTCGGCGCGCACCAGCGTGACGAGCTTACCGGAGTTGTCCTCGGCGATGCCGAGCGCCGCGTGCACCAGCGGTCCCCAGCTCGTCTGCGACAGGCGCCACTCGCCGTTGACCACCGGCTGCATGGTCAGCGCCTCCTCCGGGCAGATGCGGGCGCAGAGCCCGCAGCCCTCGCAGGCGATGCCGTCGACGCGCAGCGGATCGAGCGACAGGGCCGAGAAGCGACAGTGCTCCACGCAGAGGCCGCAGCTCGTGCAGCGCTCCGGATCGGCGACCGCCTGGGAGCGGCCCGAGAACTCGTGCGGCTCGCCCGGTTCCGGCGACATCACCAGATGCAGGTCGGCGGCATCGACGTCGCAGTCGGCCAGCACGGAGCGGCCGGCGAGCCGCGACAACGCCGCCACCACGCTCGTCTTGCCGGTGCCGCCCTTGCCGCTGATCACGACCAGCTCGTTCATCGCGACACCTCCGCGTGGTCGGCCGGCGCCTGCGGATCGGCCCCCGAGCCGCTCACGATCCCGTCGAGCCGGTCGAGCAGGCCGTCGAAGAGGTCGCGGTACCCGGAGAGAGCGTCGACCGCCAGCGCACCGCGCGCGTAGCTCTCGGCCAGTGCCCGGTCGTAGGGGATCTCCATGACGACCGGCAGGTCCTCCTGCCGGCAGTACTCGGCCAGCGCACCGTCGCCGACGTCGCTGCGGTTGACGACGATGACGCACGGCAGCTCAAGCGCTCGCACCATCTCGACCGCCAGCCGCAGGTCGTGCAGGCCGAACGGGGTCGGCTCGGTCACCAGCACCACCAGGTCGGCGTCGCGGACCGACTCGATGACCGGGCAGGACGTCCCCGGAGGGGCATCGATGATGACCAGGTCGGCCTGCGGATCGAGCCGTTCCTTGACGGCGCGGATGACCGGCGGCGACTTTGCTTCACCGACGTCGAGGACGCCGGTGACCATCGCGATGCCGTTGGCCTCGCCGATCTCGAGCTGGCCGGTCCGGCGCGGCTCTTCGGTGATCGCATCCTGGGGGCAGAGCACGGCGCAGGCGCCGCACGCGTGACACAGCTCGGGAAAGACGAGCACCGTGCTCGGCAGCGAGACGATGGCCCTGAAGGCGCAGACGTCGGCGCAGATGCCGCAGTGCGTGCAGGCCGCCTCGTCGACCACCGGCACCGGGACCTCGACGAACGGCCGTGAGCGGATGCGCGGCCGCAGGAAGAGCGCGCAGTCCGGCTCTTCGACGTCGCAGTCGAGCAGTTGCACGCTGAGACGGCGCCGGGCCGCGACCCGGGCCAGGTTGGCGGCTACGGTCGTCTTGCCTGTGCCGCCCTTGCCGCTGGCGATGGCGACCCTCATCTCTCACTCTCCTTACGGGCATCAGGGCGGGCTTCCGGCCGCGCCACCAGCTCCAGCACATCCTGCGGGCACACGCGGACGCAGGCACCACAGCCGGCACACAGCGTTGCATCGATCGCGATCGAGACGGCGCCCCCGTCGGACGGCTGCGTCAGCTCGATGGCGAGGTACGGACAGGCATAGGCACAGCCGCCGCAGCCGATGCAGTCAGCGGCTCGCACCGCCACCGCGATGTCCGGCGCCGTGGTCGCCGGCGCCATGGTCGCCGGGGCCGGCGCAGCGCTGAAGAGCCCGGCGGCGGCCGGCGAAGTCGTGCGCACCGAAGAGACCGACTGGCCGGTGGGTGGACCGGTCGTCGCGGTCTTTGGTGGCGACCCGCCGGCCGCCGCCGGCCGGACGGCGGCCGCGCGGGTCCTGTGACGGCCGCCGCCGACGCCACGGTCGAGCTGACGGCCGCAGCCATCGCCCCGGCCGTCGCGCCGGCCGCGGCCGCGGCGAGACCCTGTGTCGTCGCCGCGACCCCGCCCACGCGTGTCACCGTCATGCCGGCCGCCGCGGACCACTCCGGGTCCGCGACCGTGCCGGTTCGTCTTCCTCGACCTGTAGCCGGGCTGTCTCATGCCTCCTCGGAAGGGGCCGATCCTCCGGCCTCCTGCTCCAGGTCCGAGAGCGTCGAGCGGATGCTCGCCAGCTCCTGTTCCAGGGCGTCCGCGCGCTGCCGCAGGAACGCCGTCTGCGTCTCCGCGTCGGCGCCACCCGAAGCGTAGGGCCCCTGGTAGACGCCATACTGGACCGGCGCCTGGCCCCATGTGCCCGACGATCCCCACGCCGGCCAGCCGCGCTGTGCGCGCTGCCACCCGGTGAGACCGGTCGCGTAGTAGCGGTTGCGGAAGCCGCGTCCGCCGCCGCCCCAGGCCCCGCGGCCACCACGGCCCATGCCGGCGCCGCCTCCCCACCCCATCGGGGCGGTGGCGAAGCCGGGCGTGTCGTAGCCGGTGCAGCGTCCCATCGCTCGTCCTGTCATCGGTCCCGCGCCAAGCGGACCCGTACCATCTCCACGTGGCATGATGCCTCCTCGTGGCCTGGACCGGTCGGACCCGCTGGAGCCGGTCGTTTAATTGGCATATGCCCATAATAGACCAACCGTGGAACATGTCAAGGACCCGGAGCGACAGAGGACAGGCGGGCGGGCGCGTCGATGACGCACGATCGCCATCCGGATCGCGATGCGTCTCCACCCGTGCAGCACGTGACGTGCGTCCACCGCGCATGACCGCCTCGGCCGCACGGGCTGCCCGAACGGGCAACGCCCGGGCTTGACACGAACATATGTTCGTCTTAGCGTCGGTCCCCCACCGCGTCGTAGCTCACGGCAGGGTGGGTGATGAAGGCGCGACACGAAGACGGGACGCGCCGGGCGGCGCGGGAGATCGACGGGTGGAAAGCCAGGATGACAGACCGCAGATCGCCGTCGTCTGGGACAGGCGGCTGCGGCGTCCGGCCGCCTTCGTCTGGCGCCGCCGCCGCTATCGTGTCGAGCGCGTCCTCCACATGTGGGTCGTGGAGACCGGCTGGTGGGACGACCGGCTGCACACCAGCCGCCGCTGTTTCCGTGTGCGAGCCGACGGCCGTACCTTCGACCTGGCGTTCGACCGCCTGTCACGCCGCTGGTTCCTGGAGAAGACGCTCGGCTGAGGACCGCCGGCCGCGGCTCGCCGGCCGCCCGCCCCCGTCGCCGCACGCCCATCGATCGCCGGAGCCCGTCGGCGCGTGTTCCCCTCGCCGACCACAGCCGGTAGCATGGCGCTCATCGGCTCTCAAGCAGGGACGGCCGATGAGTCGATCGCCGGGCAGGGGCGGTCGAACGAGCCGATCACAGCAGGGCGCTCGGACGACCGCGAGTGGGCTGATCGCTGAGCCGACCACGCGACAGACGCGGTCGGCACGTGACGCGGGAGGGGCGCCATGAGATCACGGATCCACAGGACGATCGTGTCGCTCGCGATCGCCCTCAGCTTCACGATCGCTCTGAGCGCCGTCCTGTGCGGCGCCGTCGCCCAGGCGCTGCCGGGCGACCGCCTGTGGAAGGACTGGGCCTTCACGAGCGGCGTCTACGAGGATGAGGAGGCGGTCGCCGTCGAGATCGCTCCGGGCGGCTACCCGGTCATCGTCGGCTCCGCCGTGCAGACCGCCGGCGGCGACACCGACATCCGCTATCGCAGCTACATGCCGACCAGCAGCATCGACCGCCGGGCCGGCGCCGCCCTACCGTGGGACGGCCCCGGCGGCGGCGACGACACGGCGGCCGGCGTCGCGATCGACGACGCCGGCGCCATCTACGTCGCCGGCACGGCGAGCATGCCCGGCGGCAGCACGGACATGGTCGTCCTCAAGGTCGACCCCGCCACCGGCCTCCCGGCCGCCTCACCGTGGCCATGCTTCTACGATGGCCCGGGCAGCGACGACGAGACCGAGGCCATCGCCCGCGACGCCAACGGCAACGTCTACGTCACCGGCGGCAGTCAGCGCGCCGACGGAAGCTGGGATACGGTGACGGTGAAGTACCGGCCCGACGGCACCCGTGCCTGGGTCGAGCGGCACAACAACGGCGGCACGCGCTTCGACCGCGGCTTGGCCATCGCCGTGCAGGGCGGCTCGGTCTACGTCGCCGGCACGAGCCGCCGCAAGGGGCGTGCCGACGACGTGCTCCTCATCAGGTACACCACCGGCGGCAAGCGGCTCTGGGTACGCTACTACGACGATCCGCAGCACCGCTCGGAGACCGTCACCGCCATCGCCTGCCATGGCGCGTCGGTGTATGTGTGCGGCGCCGCGCAATCCACCAAGGTCAAGCCGGGGCAGGCGATGCTGCTCAAGTACGGCCGCGGCGGAGCGCTGCGCTGGGTACGCTTCGCCGGCCAGAAGGGCGGCGGCGACGTCTGGATGGATGTCGCCGTGGACGGTGCGGCCCGCGTGCACGTCACGGGGACCTTCTCCCAGACCGGCACCGCCGGCGACATCACGACCAGCGTGTACCACGCCGACGGTCGCCGGCAGTGGCGGGCCTACTTCTCATCCAGTGGCAACCGTCACGACACCGGCACGGCGCTGGCCGTGGATGCCGCACGACGCACCTACGTCTGCGGCAGCATCGAGAACGCCGCCGGCACCACCGACATGATCGTCCTCTGTTACGGCCCGGCGAGCGTCTCGTCGCAGTGGTATTCCCGCTACCCGGACCCCACGGCCTATCCATCGGGCGACCGGGAAGAGACGGATTCCGGCGACGACCGGGCCAACGACATCGCCCTGGTGAATGGGGCGCTGTACGTGGTCGGCGCGAGCACAGTCGCGCACCCGCTCGCGCCACCGAGCCCGGCCGGACGATCGCTGGACTTCCTGACCGTCAAGATGGAGCGCTGAGCCGCCGGCGCTGGGGCCGGCGCCGGCGTCACTTGACGAAGAGCACCCCGACGCCGGCCGTCGCGTACCGGTTGCCGGCGATATCCGTGGCCAGGATCCTGTAGGTGTACCAGCCCCTGGACCACGAGCACTTGAAGGTGCGCGTCTTCTGCTTGCGGTTCGTCGGGACCTCGACACGCTTGAACGTGGTGAACAGCTTGCCGTAGCGGTAGACGCGGATGATGACCCTGGCCCATCCACACGAAGGCTTGGGATCGACGACCTTGTAGGTGAGCGCGATGCGGGTCTTGCGCCGCGCCTCATGCGCATAGCCGATCGTCTTCGGCCGCTTGCGATCGAGGAAGACCTGGGCCGTCAGCTCGCCCGACGGCGAACCGTCGCCGCCCAAGTACTGCGCATGGACGGTCTTGAGGCCGTCGGTCCCGGGGAGCGTCCACTGGTACTGCGCCGCGAACGGCAGCCACTCGCCCCACGCTCCACCCTCATCGCGAAACTGCATCTGTGCGGCCCCGGTGACGGCCGACGAGTCGAGGGTGATGACCGCCCGGCGGGTCGTCGTGGCCGGCTTCGTGGCGAGCGTGCCGGCGGGAGCCCGGGGACCTGCCGCCGCCGCAGCGATCACGGGGGCGACGAGGACGAGCGCCACGATCGCGAGCATGGTGATGGTGATCCTGCGCGTCATCGAATGACCTCTCGTCTCATCCCACACCTCTGTGGACCGCCGGCCCCGTCGGGCCCACAGGCTACAACAGCGCGGCGTACCGTGCCTCCGGCCGCCGTCTGTGACTGCCAGACCGGCCGCTTCACGGTGGGCGCCGGTCAGGCGCCCGTCGGGCGGCGGCAGGAAGAGGGTCTCGGGCGGCACGAGTGAGGCGCCGGCGGGCCTCCCCTCGGGCGCCGGTCGGGCGCCGGTCAGGCGCCGCCGGCAGACGGTGTCGAGCCCGAACCGTCCGTGGACCTCTGCTCCGGCGCCATCACCGGCACGGCCGCCCCATCGCGCGACAGGTCGAACGGCTGCAACGGTCGTGCCCCGGCAGGCGGCGCCGTGGCCCCGACCGTCTTCTCGAGCACCTCGACCTCCACGTCGAGGTCGATGACCCGATGCTCCAGCAGTGCGTCGAGTTGACGGTCGAACGCCCGCTGGACGGCGTCGAGCGAGCTCTCGGCGCGAGCCAGGCTTCCGGCGACCTCGGACGACGAGGTGCTGCGGCGAGACAGATCGGCGTAGCCGGCCACGATCCGTTCCGCCGCCTCGAGGTAGTAGGCCAGGAACGAGCGCGCCAGCGGGATCTGACGCGGCTCCCGGCCCAGCTCGTCGAGGATCTCCTCGGCGGTGCCGCACATCCGCGCGACCTGACCGCGGATGTCCGGCTTCTGGATAGGTCCCGCAGCATCGAGGATGGAGCGTACCCGGCGATGCGCCAGCGCCAGGGTCTCGCCCGACTCGACGTCGATGCCCTCTGGCAGCGACAGCCGCTCGGCGGCGGCCATCAGCGGCGGCGGCTGCGGCGGCGCCACGAGCGACTCGGGCGGCAGGTCGCCGAACATGATCGCCCGGTACCGCGGCCGGATCGCCAGCGCATGCAGCACCGAGATACCCGAGATGACGATCTGGGCCGGGATGGCCACCCGCCACCACCAGGTACCGATGCTGGCGATCGTCGCCATCAGCGGCAGCAGGTAGAAGAGCCCCGACAGGATCCAGGCGACGCTGCGGGCGCGGACGCCGACATAGAAGAACGCGACCCAGTTCAGCAGACCGAGGGTGAACGTCCAGATGATCCACAGCGAGTGACGCCACCACCAGCGGTACTTGGCGCGCCGCGGGACGACGACCGCCGAGCGGTCGGCGCGCAGCAGCGCCCGCCGCCCGTCCTGCGGCGTCAGAAGCTGGATGTCGCGCACGGCGTCGGCGGGGTGTCCGTTCTGGCACTCGCCATACGCGGACACCCACACCCACTTGCCGCACTTCTCGCAGAAGCCGCCCAGAGGCATGGAGGACTCACTCCTCGTCGATCAGTACAAGAGTAGCCCGAACGGCGATCCATCCAAACCGCCGCTGCGTCCGTGTCACTCGGCGGGGAGGCTCGTCCGCCGCTCCATCCACGTCACTCGCTGGGAGGCCCGACCGCGGACGTCGCCGCAGATCCGGCATGTGCGGCCGCTACAGGTTGACGACCCACGCCGCCTTCAGCATCGTCTCGGAGATCTCGTACATGTTCGAGATCTTCCCCGCGGCGACCTTGTCCTTGAGACCGAAGTGGCCGAGACAGGTGCCGCACAGGAGGATGCTCACACCCTGGTCTTCCAGGGTCCGCAGGTCGTCGAGCACGGCGGACCCCTCTACGGCCAGCTTCACGCCGCCGTTGAAGAAGATGACGGTGTCCGGGCGCGGCTCGATCTCGGTGAGCGTGTGCAGGTGGCTGCGCATGAGCACCTCGCCGAGCCGGTCGTCGCCGCGTCCCATCTGTTCACTCGAGATCGCCAGGACTATCATCGTCCGCCTCCTTGTCCGCGATCGGTCACGTGTATATCGTGCACGCCTTCTACCTCCGTGCCGGCCGCCGCCAGCACCTCTTCCGCCCGGCGCCGGTCCTGCCGGACCACCCGCAGGCACACGCCGCACTGCGAGCTCAGCGTGCGCGGCACCGGTATGAGCCGGCACGCGACCCCCGCCCCCTGGAGTACCCGCTCACCCTGCACGGCGTGGTTGGCCGACGGCACGAGGAAGAGCGTGTGCGTGGGCACGTGAGCGGGCGGCCGGACAGCCACGGCTCAGGCCTCGCCGGCGTCCCGGCCGGCATGCTCACCGCGGACATCGCGCCGCCGCCCGGCCTCGTGGGCCAGCGCCTGGACGGCGGCGACCGTCGCCGCCACGTCGTCCTCCATCGTGAACGCTCCCAGCGAGAGGCGCACCGTGCCGTCCGGATACGTCCCCATGGTGCGATGGGCCTGAGGGGCGCAGTGCAGGCCGACGCGCGCCGCGATGCCGTACTCGTCGTCGAGCCGCAGGCCCACCTCCGCCGGCTCCATGCCGGCGACGGTGAACGAGACCGTCGGGAGCCGGCGATCGACGTCGGTGACGCCGTAGACCCGGACCTCTGTCCCACTGTCCCCGATCTCGCGCAGACCGGCGATGAGGGCCGCCGTCATCTCCCTCTCCTGGGCGCGGATCTCCTCGACACCACGGTCGATGACCCAGCGCACCCCGGCTTCCAGACCGGCCAGACCGACCACGTTGAGCGTCCCGCTCTCGAACCTGTCGGGCAGAAAGTCCGGCTGTGTCTCCGACTCCGAGCGGCTCCCGGTGCCACCCCAGACGAGCGGCCGGAAGCGCTCCACGTCCACCCGCTCGCCGATCACAAGCCCCCCGCTGCCGGTCGGTCCATACAGCGACTTGTGGCCGGTGAAGGCGACGAGGTCGATGCCCAGCTCCTCCATCGAGAAGGGCAGGGCGCCGGCGCTCTGGGCGCCGTCGACCAGCAGCAGCACGCCGTGCCGACGGGCGATGCCGGCGACCTCGCGCACCGGGAGGACCGTCCCGATCACGTTGGACGCGTGATTGACGACGATCAGCTTCGTCTGCGGGCGCAGCGCCCGTTCCACATCGCCCGGGTCGAGCGTGCCGTCGGGGGAGCAGGGCACCACCGTGAGCGCCAGACCCTCCTCCTGCTCGAGAGCCCGCAGCGGCCGCATCACCGAGTTGTGCTCCATACCGGTGGTGACCACGTGGTCACCCCGCACGAGCAGACCGCGGAGGGCCAGATTGAGCGCCTGCGTGGCGTTGGCCGTGAAGACCACGCGCAGGGGATCGGACGCGCCGAGCAGCTCGGCGACTGCCTCGCGAGCGCCGTAGACGACCCGCGCCGCTTCAACAGCCGGTCGGTGTCCCGACCGGCCGGGGTTGGCGCCGACCTGCTCGATGAACCGGCGCATCGCCGCGAGCATCGCCGGCGGCTTGGGCCAGCTGGTGGCGGCGTTGTCCATGTAGATGGTCGGTCGCTTCACGCTCTGCCTCCCCGTGCACGCCCCCGGCCACCGGTGAGGCCGTGCAGCGCGGCGCCGTGCGCGCCGACCAGTTGCGGTTCGGCGACGACCAGGACCGATCCGTCGTAGCCCTCCTCGACCAGGCGGCGCATCGCCGGGTTGCGAGCCACGCCGCCGGCGAACAGGAGCGGTCCGCGGGCGCCGACACGCTTGAGCATCGCGACGGTACGCCGGGCGATCGCTTCATGCAGCCCCAGAGCCACCCGTTCACGGCTCTCGCCGCGATGCAGCAGGCCAACGACCTCGCTCTCGGCGAACACCGTGCACATCGAGGAGACCTGAGCCGCGCCGTCGGCGCGCAGAGCGGCCCGGCCGAGCGTGTCGATGTCCAACCCCAGAGCGGCCGCCATGACCTCGAGGAAGCGGCCGGTGCCGGCGGCGCAGCGATCGTTCATCTCGAAGTCATCGACGCCGCCGTCAGACGCCAGGGCGATCGCCTTGGTGTCCTGGCCGCCCATGTCCAGGACGGCTCGCGCCTCCGGGCAGAGCTGCCCCGCGCCGAGCGCGTAGGCCTTGATCTCGGTGATGACCGCAGCGCCGAAGCGCTCGGCGGCGGCGCGGCGACCGTAGCCCGTGGCCACCACGATGTCCTGGGCACCGCGGGCCACCAGCCGCGCCGCCGCCTCCTGCGGATCGAAGCCCGAATCCAGGACGGCGCTGTCGATGACGGCTCCGCCGTCCACCGCTCCGGCGGGCGACCCCTTCAGAAGAGGCCTTCCGTCGGCCGTCTCGCCGCTTCCGGCACCGCTGCGCAGCCAGACCGCGTCGACCGTGCGCGAACCGATGTCCAGGCCGAGCACCGTCAGCACGTCATTAGCCATGATTGACCCTCAAGTAGAGGTTGAGTTCATGATCGAACGCGGCCACCCACGTCAGCCTCACTGCAGCATCTCGAGGAAGGCTTCGACGCGTGTGCCGAGCTGCGCTACGTCTTCAGCCGAGTAGTCGGTGTCGATGCGCAGCACCGGGTAGCCGGCCTCCTTGGCCGCCCGCTCCACCAACGTGGCCTCGATCTGGTACGGCCCGCAGAACTGCAGCGAGGCATGCACGATGCCGTCCACGTCCAGGTCGCGCGCCAGCCGCAGCACATCGTCCACTCGCCCGGCGTTCGGCGTGAAGCAGGCGCAGTTGATGTCGAGGTACTTCTCGGCGATGGCGTCCAGCATGCCGTCGACGGTATCGGGACTCTCGTCGACCAGCTTCTCGTAGTACCGCGAGCCGGTGCAGAGCTCCTCGCCGACCACCACGGCGCCGGCCTTCTCGATGATGTCGTGTGTCTTCCAGTAGGGGATCGCCATCGGCGTGCCGGTCACCAGTACGCGCGGCGCGTCGGCGGGCGCGACTCCGGCGCCGCCGGAGACCCTCTGCTCCAGCTCGTCGGCGATCCGGTTCACCATCCCGGTGAAGCGCGGCACGTCGTCGTAGAACGCCACTTGCACCGCCAGCAGGGCGTCCTTGCCGGAGATCGGGGCCGGGCGAGCGGCGCGGGTCGCGTTCAGGCGCTGCAGGGCACGCCGCTTGTCGTTGACCTCGCGCGTCGCGGTCTTGAGCGCGTCCGCGTCGAGCGTACGGCCGCTGACCTCTTCCAGCTTGGCGACCAGGCGATCGATCTCCGCCCGCCAGAGCGCCTTGTCGTCGGGGCGCTTCATCTGCGGCAGTTCCATCACGTAGACGGGAGCCAGCTCGCCGAGCAACTCGTACGCCTTCTTCTTCCCGTCGCAGGTGGTCTCGCCGACGACCAGGTCGGCCGATTCCGCGTAGGGACAGACCTTGCCGAGCTTGAAGCCGGTAGCCGACTTGATGAGGGCACAGGTGTTCCGCGGCAGCAGCCGTTCGGCCTCATCGTAGGCCCACTCGGCGCCGGCGCAGAGACCCACGCACTGCCCGCCGAGCGCCCTGATGATCTCCTCGGGCACGTAGAGACAGAAGGTGCCGATCACCGTGCCGCCGGCGGCCTTGTGATCGACCAGCTCCTTGATCCGCAGGCCGTGGATCTCGCTCATGACGAAGTCGAAGTAGGCCATGCCCTCCGGGCGCCCCTCCTGGGTGAGGTAGGCGGCCTGGTAGAGCTGCGGGATGGCGGTCAGCAGCATGTCGTGGGCCGGCAGGTCGAGGCCCAGCTCTCGCCACATGTCGTGGTAGTCGACGGTGGTGTCGGTCATGTTCTCCCCTGTGAGTGAGGCGCGCGCGGCGCGGGCGCCGGGCGATGCCGCGGCGACGCGCCCCGCGGGCGCGGGACGGCACCTCGACTCGAAGGAGACGGCGACGGTCAGGCGATCGACAGAGGTTCGTCAGGCAACGATGACTCGACCGGGACGACCCTTCGAGGAGGCAGACTGCGTGGAGCCCTCACGGGGCCCCTGCCGGCGGTCGCGCCCGAAGGCGGCCGCGGGAACGCCGGCTCAACGGCTGTGGTCGAGCATGGACCCCATGATCACCTCCTCGAACGGATCGACGGGTCAGAGTATAGGCGGCTCACCCGCGGGCCGCCACACGGGTCGGTCCGAGGTGCGCCAGACGGCGGTGAGTACCGGCGGTCGGCGGGCAACCCGCTCCGGCCCGTCGCATCCCAGCCGCCTCGGCCGGCCGCTCCCCGTCACCAGCCCGCGGGCGTCATGGCGAGGATGATGACCGTGGGACGCTTCGTCGACGGGTTCCGCCACGTGTGCGGTTCGCGGGGCGAGAAGGTCAGGGCGTCGCCCGGACCGAGGACGACCGTGCGGTCGGCGAACCGCATCTCCAGCCGACCGCGCAGGACGTAGGCGAGGTCCACGTCGACGTCCGCCGTGAACAGCTCGTCGCCGGCGCTGCCGCCGGGTTCTATGTGCGTCTCGAAGACCTGCAGCGCCCGTTCGCGAGAGGGCGTCAGCACGTAGTCGGTGACGCCCGCCCCTCCGAAGCTCATGGGCGTGCGGTCCGTTCGCCGCAGCACGCTGGAGCTGGGCGTCTCAAGCAGGCTCGCGATACGGATCCCCAGGACCGTGCAGATCCTGTGCAGCGAGGCCACGGACGCGGAGGTCTGTTCCTTCTCCACCTGGCTGATGAAGCTCTTTGTGAGCCCCGCCTCCCTGGCCACCTCCTCGAGCGTGAACCCGCGCTCGAGCCGCGCCTTGCGCAGGCGGGGACCGATCTGCAGCGGCGTCTCGACCGGCGGTCCGACGCCGGACGACGGCCGTCCCCGGTCCGCCGGCATCCGCCGCTGCGTGTCATCGGGAACGCTCACCCTCCACCTCCCGGGCCGGTCTCCCCGGTCGCCGGCAGCGCGGCGAGCGCCGCGATGAACTGCCGGTCTTGTCGGGGAGTGCCCACCGTGACTCTGATGTGCTCGTCGTAGCCCCAGGGACTCCCCGGCCGCACGAGCACTCCGTGTTCCATCAGGCCCCGGAATGCTGCCTCGCACGGCATGCCGATCCGCAGCAGCACGAAGTTGGCCTGACTCGGGACCGGCTTGAGACCCATCTCGGCCGTCGTCTGCTCCAGCCACGCCCGCTCGCGCCGGTTCGCTTCAAGGCAGCGCTCCAGCCAGACTTGGTCCGCCAGGGCTCGCAGGCCCGCCACGGCCGCCAGGCGACTCAAGTTGAACGGCTCCTTCACCGTGTCGAGAAGAGCGCCGATCCGCCGGCTCGTCAGGCCGTAGCCCAGGCGCACCCCGGCCAGCCCGTACGCCTTGGAGAAGGTGCGCAGGACGATGAGGTTCTCGCAGCCGTCTCTTAGAAGCCGGGCGCCGTCGACGGCCTCCGGGTCGTCGCAGTACTCCTGATAGGCCTGATCGAGCACCAGGACGGCCCGCGGCGGCAGCTCCTCGAGGAGCCGCCGCACATCCGTGTGCCGAACGACCGTCCCGGTGGGGTTGTTGGGGCTGCACAGCCACACCAGTCGCGTGGAGGCAGTCAGTGACTCGCCGATCGCCGCCACGTCGATCGCGTAGTGGTGCATCGGAGTGCGGATCACCCGGCCACCCGTGACCTTCGAGACCCCGGCGTAGCGAGCGTACGTGGCGGCGGGGATCGCCACGTCATCGCCGCGGTCCACGAAGACCATCGGGATGAGCTGCATGACGGCTTCGCTGCCGTGCCCCAGGACGACCCCGTTCGGGTCGAGGCCGTGGTGGGCCGCGAGCGCCTCCTTCAGGTCCGTGAAGCGGTTCCAGAGGTACCGGTGGACAAGGGAGGTCTCATCGACGATCGCCTGCAGGGCGGTCGGCGAGGGCCCGTACGGGTTCTCGTTGGAGGCCAGCTTGGCGATCTCGGCGGCGGACGACTCGCGCCGGGCCTCTTCTTCGGTGGCACCGGCCTCGTAGGGCTCCAGGTCGAGCACCTCCGGCCGGCAGTACCCGGCCGGCTGAGAGCGGGAAGCGTTCATGCGGCGCGCGTCCGGCCAGGCTCGCCCTCTGCCCTGCTCGCCCCTGCCCTGCTCGTCCATGTGACTGCCTCGCCCTGGCCCCGCTCGCCTCTCGCCGCGGTCGGCCCCACGGATTCAGACCGACGGGAGCGGCGTGAGCTCGATGGGCCCGAACTGGTCGGCGTAGGCGTGCACCGCCGGCGTGCCGCCCAGGTGCAGCAGCATGACCACGGCGCCGGGCTCGAAGCGGCCGGCCTTCGTCAGCTCCAGCAGGCCGCGCAGCGCCTTGCCCTCGTAGACCGGGTCGGCGATCAGCCCCTCGGTGACGGCCAGCAGGCGCATGGCCGCGTGAGTCTGCTCGTCGGCGACGCCGTACGGACTCAGGTCGCCGGCGACGATCTCCACATCAGAGTCCCGCACTCGTTCCGGCCGGCCCAGCTCCTCCAGCGTGGCGTTGGCCAGACGCAGGACCCGGGCACGCTTGATCTCCGTCTCCTCGTCGTCGGGGATGCCGATGACGCGGGTCTCGGCGCCCAGGGCCGCGAAGCCGGCGAGCAGCCCGGCCTGCGTGCCGCCGCTGCCGCTGCAGTGCACCACGTAGTCGACGTGGACACCGGCGGCCGCCGCCTGGGCGCTGATCTCGGCCGCGCAGACGGCGTAGCCGAAGCTCCCCAGCCGGTGATCGGAGCCGCCGCCGGGAAACACGTACGGAGTGCGCCCACGGCGGCGGAGATGCTCGGCCAGCGTGTCCAGCGGACCGTTGTCCTCGATGGGGCGCTGCTCGGCGTCGTAGAAGAGCTCGGCCCCCAGCAGGCTGCTGAGCAGGATGTTGCCGACGCTGCGGTAGTAGGGGCCGGCGTCGGCCGTCCAGCTCACGTGCAGCAGGGCGCACTCGAGCCCGGCCCGGCGGGCCGCGGCCGCCGTCTGGCGGGTGTGGTTGGACTGGATGGCGCCGACGGTCACCAGGGTGTCGGCGCCGCTCGCCTTGGCGTCACCGACCAGGAACTCGAGCTTGCGGGTCTTGTTGCCACCGCCCGGCAGACCGGTGAGGTCGTCGCGCTTGATCCACAGATCGACCGCGCCGACCTCGCGCGCCAGCCTCGGCAGTCGATGGATCGGCGTCGGCAGCAGCGCCAGCCGCTCGCGCGGCCAGTCCGGCAGTTCGCGCAGCCAGTCGATGTCGGCGTAGTCGGCGACCATGATGTCCTCCTTCATCAGACCGTGCGCGGAGGCCGGCAGCCGCGGGTGAAGCCGCAGCAGCGACAAAAAGCTCGTCGGCCTACCTGTCGCAACATCGCCTTTAATGGACTCTGTACAGTATATCTGGACATCGGGCGAATCATCAGACGGTCGCCGACCTGCCGGCACGGCTGGCTCGCGCTATCACGGAGACCCTGGCAGAGAAGCGGCCGGTCACCTGAGGCCGGTCGGCCGATCAGGACGCCGGCCGGCGAGAGAGGCGATCCGGTCGCGACCGGCGCCGGTCGCAGACACGTCATGGTCCTTCTGTCACGCACCTGCTAGCGTTGCAGGGCACTCCGAGACGTCGGAAGGAGAACCGATGGGCATCGCCGTCGTATATCAGTCGCAGACGGGCAGCACGAAGAAGGTCGCCGAGGCGATCCTCGGAGAACTGCCGGAGGGGAGCGTCCTGGCCCCCATGGACCTCTGTGACACTCTGGAGGGCTACGACTTCGCCTTCGTCGGCTTTCCGCTGCACGCGTTCGGCCCCGACGAGATCGCCAAGGGGTTCCTGAGCAATGTCGCCGCCGGCCACTGCATCGCGCTGTTCGTGACCCATGCCAGTCCGGAGAGCGACGGGCCGCCGCTGCAGGAGTGGCTGCAGGCCTGCCGCGAGGCGGCCGCCGGCTCGGACGTGATCGGCATGTTCGACTGCCGGGGTCAGCTGGCCGAGCCGGTCAAGAAGCAACTCCTGGCGTCCGACGACCCGCAGCTTCGCGCCTGGGCCGAGGCCGACGACAGCGAGGGACAGCCCGACGCGGAACGCCTGCAGAAGGCCGCGGCATGGGCACGGCAGATGATGTCGATGGTCGGCCCGCACTGAGCTGCGCGATCGACCGCGTGGCGCGCGTGGTCGGCCGACCGGTGCGAGCACGGCGCGATCGCCTCGCCGCCGACAAGAGCCGTCCGGGGCGCTGCGCTCGGCTGCCCGACACGGCCACGTCGCCGGCCGTCGCCGGGCCGCGCCTGCCCGGCTTGAGAGGCGGGGCCAGCGGGAAAGACCCGCGATGTCACAGGACGATGCCCAGCGGCGAACGACCGGGGAGGAGACCATGAGCAGAAGGGTGAGCATCCTCGGGGAGCCGTCGAGCC
>Ga0172371_10006110_pt1 | contig 17613 bp, 19 predicted proteins | sample Lak12m_FD_114543 | JGI IMG/M metagenome (GOLD analysis project Ga0172371, IMG submission 114543) | Freshwater microbial communities from Kabuno Bay, South-Kivu, Congo - kab_022012_12m | ecosystem: Environmental > Aquatic > Freshwater > Lake | place: Democratic Republic of the Congo: South-Kivu...
ACCCAGTTGTTGGATGATAGGTGGAAACGAAATTCTGGAATGAGCGGGTGACGGCGGGCGCAGATAAGTTCCGATATTTGATCTCGATGGGCACAACTTCCGTGTTCTTATCCAGAACAAAATCCACTTCGGCTTTGTCGGTCGTCCGCCAGTGGTGGATCTGGTGGGAGGTATTTTTCACCTTCTTCCGCAGCAGGTTGTGGATGAAGTTCTGGAACAGGAAGCCTCCATCGGACGTTGAAATGGGCGCCCCAAAGGTTCCGAGGGCATAATTCCGCATCCCCAGGTCATGGAAATAGAAAACCGGTGTCTTGGTTAATTCTTTCCGTACATTCCTGAAATAAGGCGTGACCTTGTGGAGCAGGAAGGTCTTCTCCTGGTACCAGAGATAGTGATTGACGGTGACCGCATTGATATTCAGCGTGTTAACAATTTCCGAAATGCTGACCAATTGCCCGATCTGTGCCGCAAGCAGCCGTGCCACCGCGGTAAAGCGATCCGTTTTTTGCACACCCAGAAGGTAAGCGATATCCCGTTCCAGGTGCTCTGGTAAAGCTCGGCGATGAGCTTCCTCTTTTCGGCGACCGTCTCTTCTAGCACCACGCGTGGGTAACCGCCGAAAGCCAGGTACTCCTCCAGCAGACTTCGCACTTTTTGCGGCTCCAGCGCAAAGAATTCAGGAAGGTTCTGTTCGTAGTGGTAATCCGTCCGATGATTGGCAAACTCGATGAAGTCGAGCGTTGAAAGCCCGAAAATTCGCTTTCGTCCCGCCAGCGACTCATGGATCTTTTCCTTGAGTTCCAGTGACCCTGAGCCTGACACGATGAACTTGTACGGCAGGTTCATGTCGTAAAGTCCTTTCAGGAAAAGGCCGGCATTTGCCTTCCTTTGGACTTCATCCACGAACACATAGCCTTCTCCCGTTCCCAATTCCAACCTGATCTTGCGCAGCAAGCCTTCCTGTGAGTCGAAGAATTGATGATCCGCCTCGATAACAAGATTGAACACCACAGTTCTTTTCCCCAGCATGCGTAGATGATCAATAAGCAGCATCATCAACGTGGTTTTCCCCGCCTGGCGTGGTCCAACGATCAGGCTGATTTCCTGCTTATTCAGGTGAGACTTTAGATCCTCGAAAAGACGTCTTTAAATTATCATAATCGCAATATAACCCGATAATTATATTAGTCAAGTATATAAATTAACTCATATATTCGTGCGCCTGCTGTTTTGCCAGAGTGTAAAGCCCACAGGGAGGATGTATCCGTTGCCACTCCACCCTTCAGGTCGTACGTGCCGCTTGCGGGTTTTGTGAGGCTGGTTTTGGAAAGCGCGCTTTCCGCAGTCGGGCTGCCGAATTTCTGGTATAAGAGCTGGTAGAAATCCGTCGCGGCATTGGCATCCTGTACAAGCCAATTTATACTGCTGACCCACGTTTGACCCTTCGTTACGCCGGTTGGGTCAAAGGTGTAATCCGTGCCGTACGTTGCGACTCCCGGCGAGCCGGCGTCGTCAAGAATGAATGCGCGCAACTTCACACCCTCCGGTATAAAAGAGCGAAGGGTGGCAGAGGCGTAGACGTCTGCCCCTTTCGCCTGGAACCACGACCCGGGCGGTGCGTAGCCGTTTTTCCAGGTGAGCGTGTCGCTACTACCCACTGTTGCCGCAGGAGCGGAGTCGGATTGGGCGGGGTTGGTGGTTTGCCAGCAGGCAAGCCGCGGCGCGTAGCCGGGCGCCCCCGTATATTGGATGGTGTAGGTGCCGGGGCTCGTACTCCATGAGGCCCACGAGCCGCCGGCTACCGACTGCGGGCCGGGCAAAACCGCAGGAGAGAGTGAGAGCGTATCGGCAAGGTACGTGGTACTGGTAAATGCATCCGCGCACGTGGGGTTACTCGAGGGTACGCGTATCGACTGAGCCCTGACCATAGATTGTGAACAGGCAGGTCTGTGGGCAGTGTCGGGGAGAACGGGCATGTGTCTCCGAGTATCAGTGTGCTCAGATCAATCCAGTCACCCGATCTGGGCCAGTCCCACTGGTAGGACGCGGGCGGCCGGCGGTACCACATGTGCAGGTGGTGGACCGATGAACCCCGCCCACTTTTGGAATTAAAGTTCACCTTCATCCGGTGCAAACCTTCCCCCAAATTGCGCGTAAAGCTCACCCAGGTTTCTCCGTTTCTGTTGGCAGTCTCATTGCCTGTAGACAGGCTATGCGAAATATTCATGGCCACCGGGCATTCCGATGTCCCGGTCCAATTGACGGTGTAGCCGTAGACAGTGTATCCGGAGCTGGTGAAATCCGGGTAGCTGGGGTAGGGCGGGGTATAGGCATTGTCGAAATTGAAGAAATCCGCCCCGGTGGGGTCGGCGTCGGTATTATTGTAGCAGTGTCCCCAGTGTGTCCCGCCGTACTTTCCCTGCAGCGGCGCATTGGGGAAGGCGTCTGTGCCTAAACCGGCAAACTTTCGTAGCACTTTGTGCCGGAACTCAGTGGAACAATCCAAAGTATTCATGTAAAAGAACCGGTCGCCCGCCCGAATGGAGTCAAACGGCCAGCAGGTGGATTCATCAGCAAAACTGCCGTCCCCGTTGACGTCAAAGTTAATGGAAAGCTGCGGCTGGAACTGGACCATGAACTCGTAGTCGCCCGCCTCTCCCGTGGGAACGTTGAAGTACCCGTTCCAAATCCCGAACCAATTATTATCGCAAATATCCGCATCGGTCAGGCCGCCGGAAAGAGTGTCCGTGGGGCCGCATTCATACCTGACGGCGCCGATCAAAGTGGCGGGGCTTTGCAGCGTGCCGCCGATGTACTGCCGGTTTACAAAGCCGCCGCTTGCGGCACACCTGGTCGGTTGGTCAGAAATTCCCCCCGTCGGTATGCACCCGCACGAGCAGTCCGAATTGCAGTTCGAGCAATCTTCGCCATTGGCCGGATCGCATGTTCCGTCCCCGCAGTACCCACCCCCCGGGTATGGGGTGGGCGTGGGGACAACCACGCCGCCGGGGCAAGAACCGGAAACATCGCAAGTCCCAAGCGGACATTCAGCGGTACAGCTATCCCCGCCGCATACCATCGGCACCACCAAACCCGTACAATAATTATTGCAGACATTACACCAACCTGAGTTTCCTGGACCACAACGATCACCTTCACTACACGAACTTCCATCCGTAGAACATGTACATTCCCTTTGTGGTTGACGACAATTAACTACCCCGGAACAGGCAGCAAAAATATTTTGGGGAATGAAAAAGGTAAGAATAAATACTAATACAAATAACACAAGTTTCATCACCTTACTATAAAGGAAAATGGGTTGTTATTTCAATTGTAGTTTATTTAACTGTAAAAAGAGGAAATCCCCATATATCTGTCTGTGAAAGAACTGCGCCCAAAACTCCATATTTCCCGGAAGCTGCTTTCCAATGATAACCTTCGCTTAATCCCCCATTTTGTTGTTGCGAATCACTCAATAATAGAGTTGACAAAGCATCTTGAATCATAAAATTTAACCAATTGCTAATAGTTTTTTCATCACTAATATTAATGCCATCTGAAATTAAAATCCTTAGAGAACCATCTGTTAATTGGTATATTCCAGCTCTTTCATAATTATATTGGAATAACTTTACATACGGCTCGCCGTTGGGGCCTTCATTCGGCACAGACATCGGCACTAATTCCAAAGGTTTAGTCGGGTCAACCTTAATTCTGGTCAAGTCATCGCCTTTGCCTTCAACCCTACCTATCACCCAAAAGTTCATATCCTTACCGTCCTGCAGGTCCTGTAAATACTGGTCAAAGGTGGTATCTTTCCGGGAAGCGCTGTCCTGCTGCCAGCCGAGATAATAATAGTAGAGCTTGGCCGTCCCCAGCCGTTCATCCGCGCTCATGCCCAGCCTTTTGCCGTTATAAATCTCCCGGTTCAGTTTGATTTCCGTACCGTACATATCCATGCTGGGATCGGTCACTATTCTAACTTCCGTAGAAACCGCCGCTTGGCTATGTAATCCGTGAACCGTGGAAATCGACTGGTCAATATAGCCGACCGCGCTGGTATGCATTTCCGGGGGGGCGGGCAGAGGTTCGACCCAAGCATTGCTTGCCTCGTCCCACACCCGCACCGTCGTATTTTGGGCGTCGACCAAGACCAGGTTGTCCTCTTTGTCCCACGTAAAATTCCAGTTGTCCTGGCCTTTGATAATCGCAAGGCCGCTCACCAGCTTTTCCTCCGGCGGGATGAGGGATAGTAACCCCTTGCCTTTCGGCGCTAAATTTTCAAACGGGTAGAACAGTCCGGTTTCCTGGTCAAAAAACCAATTTGTGCCGGTAAAGTTACCGTCGGCGTCGGTTTCGGCGGAGAGTAAAGGGAGGAATGCGTCCGCTTTTGCAATGTTGTCGAAGTAGTAGTAGCCGAACCCGTTGAAATACGTGTCCCCGTCCGGATTTACGAGGTGCTCGCGGTAGGTGAGCATGATCCAGCGCCTCGTACCCTCGGCGTCTTTAAGTTGTGCGGCGATGTGCTCGCTCCCGCCGCGGCCGACGAGGCTGGCAACCACCCGCTGGATCGTATCCCCTTCAATTTTTCGACCGCCGAGGAGCGTCAACTCCCCGTTTGTCAGCTCAACAGGCTCAGGCTGCTGGTTGGCATCAAGGCGGTAAAGCCCGTCCGATATAATTTCCTTGATCAACGCATCTGTTTCTTCAGTATCGAGGGCTTCACCGAATGTGAGCGTCTCATTTGCCGCGGATTTTATATTTGGAAGATTCAGGGGAGTTGGTTCAGTTGTGGCGATCGCGGGTAGCTGGGGAGCGATTGATGGGGTTGATGTGGTCATTTCAACCCTGGAATTGCACGCCACCAATCCCAATCCAAGAGCCAGGATGGCAAGGAAAAAACGCCGGGTGGTCATCATGCCCTCCTTGTGAAATCCATTCGCATCCATGACGGAATGGACAATGCTATGGGCCATATAGAAAGTCTACTGTAACCGCTGGATTTTGTCGAGCGCCAGAAGGACCCCCTCCCGGCCTCCCCCCAAGGGGGGAGGTGAACCCCCCTTCCCCCTGGGGAAGGGGCTGGGGGTTAGGTCCGTTTCGAGCAAGCAATATTCCACAAGGACCCCCTCCCGGCCTCCCCCCAAGGGGGGAGGTGAACGGGGCTGTCTAAAAAGCATCTTTAGGCAGCCTCTTTTCGTAGAAAAAAGCGAGTAAATAACAACGGACAAAAAAAACTGGCTGTTATCGGACCGCCAGTTTTGCTATATTATGGGCAATGCAGAGCAATCCCCACTCTATTTTCACCTTTTCCATCCCCTTGAGAGTGAACCTGCGGAAGCCCCAATCTTGTTTGATCCGGCCAAAGACGGTTTCTGCCTCCACTCCACGGCGTGCACGCAGACTCCTCCCCCGGTTTGAGACCAACTTCTCTCGTGCCTGCTGCTGATAACGCAACAAGGTTGGATTGACTTCAATACGGCGATTCCATTTGTAGCGGGTACACTGTGGCTTGAGGTGACAGCTGGCACATGTGTTGCACTCGTAGACACGCAGTTTGGTCCGATATCCATTGTCGGTGATACGAACCCTGTCTCCCAAGAAGGTCAAGCGCTGCTGGTTCGGGCAGATGTATTCATCCCGCCGGAAATCAAACTCCCAGTTCTCAAAGCGGAAGCGTTGCTTGCGCCAGCTGCGTTTCTGTTGTTTTGAGAACAGAGGATATTTCACAACTCCTTCGATCCCCCGGCTTGCCAGATAGGCATAGTTCTCTTCACTACCATAACCTGCATCGGCGACCACAGTGCAAGGGAAGCGACCCAAGTGTTTCTGGACCTGCTCCAGGTGCGGGATCAACACGTTCATGTCATTAGTCTTCTGGTGAATGCTGAAGCCTACCACAAACTGGTTTTCGGTCCCGATCTGCACGTTGTAGCCCGGTTTCAACTGCCCGTTCAACATGTGGTCTTCCTTCATCCGCATGAAGGTCGCATCGTGATCGGTCTTGGCATAGCTTTTCCGTCCCCCCAGGATATTCTCTTGCTCTTCATACTTCTTCTGCCGCGGCAGGCAATCTTCCTGCAGGGTGCGCATGGCCTTGACTGTCTTTTTGTCTTTCATCGTCTCTGCCAGGCGCTCGTTCAACCGCTGGATCCTCTTCTCCAAAGCCTCACTGTTCAGCCCACTGCCACTCTTGTTCCCGCATCCCAACTCTTCCAGGTCTTTTTCTCCATATTCTTCCTGCTCGGCATCATTCTCAGCATCGATTTCCTCCAGTAATTCCTGGATCTTCTCCTGTAATCGCTCCTTGTAGTGCGCCGTGCTTTTCGCCCATACCCACTTGTAGCGGTTCGCATTTGCCTCGATCTTCGTCCCATCCAGAAAGTAATGCTCCAGCGTTACATACCCCTCCTCAATCAGGTACTGCAGAACTTCCTTGAACACCACCTCGATCCCCTCCTTCATCACGCTGCTCCGAAATCGGTTGATCGTCCGAAAGTCCGGCCGGTTCCCCCCGCTGATCCACATGAAGTTCACATTCTCCCTCAGCGCTTTGGCGATCTGCCGGGAGGAATTGAACTTCTGGGTGTAGGCAAACACCAGCACCTTCAGCATCATCCGGGGATGATAGCTGCTCGTCCCGCCTCCCTTGTATTCGTTCAGGATCGGCTCCAAATCCAGCTCATCCATCACCCGGTTCACCACCCGTACCAGGTGATCTTCCGGAATCAGTTCATCCAGGTTCGGTGGTAGCAGCGTTGGCTGGTCCATCGTGTACCGCTTGAATGTGACTTTGTTGTGTCCTTTTTTCATGCCCCCATTGAATCATGCCTTATTAAAAAAGTAAAGGGCTATCCCTTACTTTTAGGACAGCCCCGAACCCCCCTTCCCCCCGCGAAGCGTCACCGATGGGGGGGTTGGGGAAGGGGCTGGGGGTTAGGTCCGTTTCGAGCAAGCAATATTCCACAAGGATCCCCTCCCAGCCTCCCCCAAAGGGGGGAGGTGAACCCCCCTTCCCCCTGGGGAAGGGGCTGGGGGTTAGGTCCGTTTCGAGCAAGCAATATTCCACAAGGATCCCCTCCCAGCCTCCCCCCAAGGGGGGAGGTGAACCCCCCTTCCCCCTGGGGAAGGGGCTGGGGGTTAGGTCCGTTTCGAGCAAGCAATATTCCACAAGGACTCCCTCCCAGCCTCCCCAAAAGGGGGGAGGTGAACCCCCCTTCCCCCTGGGGAAGGGGCTGGGGGTTAGGTCCGTTTCGAGCAAGCAATATTCCATTAAGGATCCCCTCCCAGCCTCCCCCGACCCTCATGGGTGCTGTGTGAGTGAGGAGGAGCGCCGCCGGCAAGCATTCTTTCATATAGACCTGGTCCCGTTCTGCTCTCAAGGGGGAGGACAAAAACCCCCCTTCCCCCTGGGGAAGGGGCTGGGGGTTAGGTCCGTTTCGAGCAAGCAATATTCCACAAGGACCCCCTCCCGGTCTCCCCCCAGGGGGGGAGGTGAACCCCCCTTCCCCCTGGGGAAGGGGCTGGGGGTTAGGTCCGTTTCGAGCAAGCAATGTTCCACAAGGATCCCCTCCCAGCCTCCCCAAAAGGGGGGAGGTGAACCCCCCTTCCCCCTGGGGAAGGGGCTGGGGGTTAGGTCCGTTTCGAGCAAGCAATGTTCTACAAGGACCCCCTCCCAGCCTCCCCCAACCCTCATGGGTGCTGCGCGAGGGGGAGGGGAGACGCCCCCTTCCCCTTGGGGAAGGGGGACAGGGGGGTTAGGTTTTTATACTCATGATCAGCGATGGTGCTTTTTAAGGGCATGGTTCTCTCCATCCCCTAAACGTCTTAAGTTTTCTTCCCGACTTCCCAGGTGCGCACCCTCTCGAATAGGGGACCAAGCGGTCTGAGCTCGGCTAGTGGAACTGCCAGGTTCTTGACCTTGGTTCGTTCATACTGGAAGGTGCGGCTTCCGATCGGCAGCACGTGCGCCTTGCGGCGGAACTCCTCGTGGGTGAGATAGCCTGCCAGAAGGATGCCCATGCCATAGACCCAGATGTTGCCCCATTCGTGCGGGTGGACGAGGTGGACCTCGCCTCGCACCGGGCTGTGGATGCCAAGGCGCGCCTCGGGCTGGCTGCGCGCGTGGATGTAGCCCAGGCTGTAAAAACCCTGCTCCACAGCCAGCCGCTTCCTGGGTGGCAGCTCCAGCGGCGTAGTGAGGAAATTCCGCATCGCGTCCATACCACCGATTTCCACAGTGAGCGGCTCTTCACACTCGCTTTTCAGTGCCAGCTTTTCGAGCGGCTGCCAGGTTCTAGGCTGAGCCCAAGCCTCTGGCATGGAGTGGATGAGGTGGAATGGCTGGCAAGCGGCGATGGCTTTCTTCGTATCAATTTGGGATGGTGTGGTCAGCGCCAGCAGGAAGGCAAAGAGATGGATATCCTGGCTGTTGTGACCCTCCCCTGCGAATTGTTCCAGCGGGATGAGCGCCTGGGATTGCAGCAAAAATCCCGGTTCGCGGTGAACCGCGCGGATCTGCTCGCGGCGGGTAAGCAGGAAGCTCTGCACATAGCAGCGGTGCCCGCCCAGCGAAATTTCATAACGATCCGGCTCGGTGAATGGCGTTGCGCTGAGCACATCGAAAGGAATGCCTTGCTCCGCGAGATGGCGGCGGAAGGCAACATCCACCACCACTCCGCCTGCGACCCTCCGCAGCCTGTCGAAGACTGCGCCGCCTGGTCGGTGAAAAGTACAAGTCAGCGAGCGGCAGGCATAGGCAATTCCACCTTCGGTCAGGTCGGGGGTGTAGGGCAGGGGGAGGAGGTCGGAAGGGGAGAGCATGAAAAAAGTAATTGGTGAGAAGTGAGAAGGAAGAAGGGAGAAAGTGGAGTGTCCTTACGCTTATTACCAATGTCTTCTTACTCATTTCTGAACTGCAGGCAATAATGGTGGAAAGTGTTGCTCACCCAGGCGGAGCCGAGGCCATAAGGTGCAAGCGACTGGTTATCCTGGCACCAGATCTTCTCGTCCTTCAGCGTATAGACCTTGCTCAGCTCGCGGCCCAGGTCCCAGGCGAGCGGATAGATCTTGCCGCCCTTCTTCACGTTCTTGACGATGATGGTGAGATAAGCTTTCCCGCGCAGGTATGGCTTTAGCTGTGAGTAGATCTCCACCAATTTTGCCATGAACGCCTCATAATCGTGCAGGTTGCCCAGGTCGTTCGGGTCATCGGAATAGAAGACATCCAGCTCCGGCGCGGCGCGGCGCCTCTGCTGCATCCCGGCACCCTTTGCGTGCAACATATCCCAATAAGGCGGTGAAGTCAGAACATAGTCGAGAGTCGGGAGTCCGTAGTCGCTGGCGAAGAGAGCATCACCGGTAATGACGTTCGATGTCAAACCTTCCACGCTCATTCCCAGGGCGGCGCGCTCCTCGGCAATGATCTGGCGGGCGATCTCCGCGTATTTGGGGTTCAGCTCGATCCCGTAGGAATTGCGCCTGGCGCGCAGGGCAGCGACCAGGGTCGAACCTGTACCGGCCATCGGGTCCAAAACGGTCTGGCCTTTTTTCGTGAAGAACTCTATGAACTCCTGGGCCATCGTCTCGGGGAACTTGGCAGGATGCACCAGCGCGCCCTTCTTGCGGGGTGGCGGGTTGTGGATGAACCAGGATTTCTGGAACTTGAGCCAGGTTTTTGGATCGAGGTCGTTAAGGCGGTTGGAGCGGGTCATATCATTTGAAGAGTGATGAGCGATTGTAACTTGTCACCTGTAACTCGTAATTTGTAACTCACGGCGTGGGGGTGGCGGCCGAAACAGCATATACCACCAGTTCAGCAAAGCTGACCGTCAGCGGATCATTCCCGTCAGATTGGGCGAAGAAGCCCAGCGTCCCCTGCCAGAAGAGCGGATCGCGTACGCTGAACTGGTGGCGGTCGTTAAGAAATAAGCGCAGTTCAGCGCCGAGCGCCCACACACCGAGCCTTGCCTCGCCCGGCGCGCCGGGGGGGGCATCCGCGCTTGGCAGCCAGTCCTGGATCGGGTACGCCTGCCCGCTGCGGAGGCGCTCCAGCCGGACCTCGCCGTTGCAATTGACCGCGTAGCGATAGGCATCCCCGCCGGATTGGGCGCGTAGGAGCATGCCGTACTGGTCTTTTCCCCGGCACAGGCTGAGACGCACCGTCACCTCCGCGTAGAAATCGCGCAAAACCGGTTCCTTTCGCAGGCTGAGGATGGCCATACCTGGTTTGCTGATCGCCAGTGTCAGCTGGTTGCGTTCCATGATGGCGCTGGCTGTGTCGGATACCGCTGTGTTCCATAACCCTGCCTCCTCGAATTTGTCATAAAAGAGCACCTCGCCCAGGCCGGAGAGTTCCTCCGGTGTGGGGGTGATGGCCTGGGTCGGCGGTGGGGTGTTCGTCGCCGTGGGCGGAAACCATACGATGGTCGGGGTGAAGGTGGCAGTGTCTGTGGGCAGGGGAGCGGTTGGGCTGGGGGGTGGAGAGGCGGGTAGAAGAGCGGAGCAGGCCACTGTCAGAGCAGCGAGCAGGCTGGCGGTCAGCCATATTGCGGCAACTGGCTTAATGGTCCTAAAAGGATACACTGGAAAGAGCATGGGATATCGTCCACCTGGGTGAACACGAATGGGACAAATTGAGCGAAACCCATGAATAATTTCGTCTCTTTCGCTCCATTCGTGCTAGCGCGTATCACGAACAAGGCGGTATTAATATCGAGCGAAACCAGCGCGGCTGTTGTAAAATAGGAGCGCAGGTAAAGACATTCTAGCATAAAGGCAACCAAAAAGGAGCAATATGAGCGAAAAATCCGTTCTCGTGACCGGCGCGTGTGGCGAGATCGGGCAGGCGCTGGTGCAGAGCCTTGCAGCACAAGGCGGCTTTCGCATCGTCACCGCGAACCTGGCGCCGCTGCCCGGGACGATCTCCCCCTTTGTCGCCGAACACGTACAGGGTGACCTGGTTAATAAGACCAGGATATTTTACGATTACGACTTTGATATCGTCTTTCACCTGGCGGCTTCACTTTCCTCAAAGGCTGAGATCGCCGGTGAGGAAGCGCACCGCATTAATGTCGAGGGGACAATGGGTCTGCTGCTGATGGCTGCCTACCGCTCGGAAAAGTACCGCAAGCCGGTCAAGTTCATCTTCCCCAGTTCGATCGCCGCCTACGGCCTGCCAAACCTGGAAACAAAGCGCGCCGCCGGGTGCATCAAGGAAGATGAGTGGAACACACCGCACACCATGTACGGCTGCAACAAGCTGTATTGCGAAAAGTTGGGAATATATTACAGTCATTTTATCGGGCAGCGCCACCTCGACCCCGAGCCGCCAGTCATGCTGGATTTCCGCGCTCTCCGTTTTCCCGGTTTGATCAGCACCCTGACCGTTCCTTCCGGCGGGACGAGCGATTATGGCCCGGAAATGCTGCACCACGCCGCGCAGGGGTTGCCCTATGCCTGTTTCGTGCGTGACGACACGCGCATCTCGTTCATGGCCATGCCCGATGCGGTCAAATCACTTCTGATGCTGACCGACGCGCGGCGCGCCTCCCTGACCCGCCCCGTTTACAATGTGGCAGCATTTTCACTTGGCGCGGGCGAGTTCCGCAAGCGGGCGCTCGGCGCGTTCCCCTCCGCGCAGATCACTTTCTCCCCCAACCCGCGCCGCCAGGGCATCGTCGACTCGTGGCCGGAGGATATTGACGATAGTGCCGCACGCCACGATTGGGGCTGGCAGCCGGATTACAACGTGGAACGTTTCTTCGAGGAGTACTTCCTGCCGGAAATCCGGAAGAGGTACAAGCGGGTGAGCGCGAGGACGAATGAGTAAAGAACGCAGGGTGATGCGTGAGGAGGGATGCGTGAGAAGAGGTCGCTGGGATGCGAGATCCGATACTCGATCGAGTCTTGCATGGATACCGTGAAAGCGTTATAATCTTGGCATGCCCATAAAGTCTTTCGGCGACACTGCAACGGCTGATTACTATCATGGGCGCAAGACCGCACCAGGTCGTTAGTTTCCTCGGACCATCATCACCGTGGCATTACGTAAACTGGATGTTTTGAATGCGGCACACAAGCTGGAAGATTTGCGTTTCCTGCCAGGCAAATGCTTTAAAAACATGAAAGGTGACTTGCTGGGTTTCGATAGCGTTCGCATCAAGGACCAATGGCGAATACTCTTTCGATGGGAAAACGACGTAGCAGATGTTGGGATTATTGATTACCATTAGAAGGAGCCACTGATGATTCCCGAAAACCGGATTCCAACCCACCCCGGACAGATTTTGCTCGAAGAATTCCTGAATCCACTAGGGCTTTCCCAGGTTGCGTTTGCAAGACATCTCCAGGTACCTGTGCAGCGGATAAATGAAATTGTGCGCGGCAAGCGCGGCATTAGCCCAGAAACTGCCTGGCTGTTCGCCGAGGCGTTTGGTACTTCCCCCGAGTTCTGGTTGAATTTGCAAGTCAATCACGATCTCGCCCTGTTCCGCCCCATACGGAGAGTGGAACGAATCTCGAGCGCAGCGTAAGAGGTCTTTCTGAGGCACTTGGTTTAATGAGCAAGTATCGAAGCATGATGAATGTAAATTTTACAGGGCTGAAAAAAAAGCTTAGCCGGGTTGTTGCCCTTCTACTCACGTTGATGCTGTTATCGCGCCTCGCTCTCAATGTACACGCTGCCCCATCGGCCCAGGTGACCTTTACCACGCCCACCCCCGGCGCGGATGGACGCATTATCTACACCGTGCAGGAGGGCGATAGCTGCCTGCGCATTTCCCTGCTGACCGGTGTCTCGGTGGATTATCTCACCCAGACGAATCACCTTGATGTGAATTGCACCATTCGCTCCGGGCAGGAATTGGTGATCGGCATCGGCGCGCCACCAGCCGCCCCGCCCACTCCCGGCCCTTCCCCCACGCCAACACCCTCCACGCCCACCGCCACACCTGTCAGTGGCGGCCTGGCGGAGGTTTGCGTGGCGCTTTATAACGACAGTAATGGAGACGGGCTGCGCCAGGCGAATACTGACGAGCTGGGCAATTACCTGGCTGACGGCACCGAACCGATCGTTCCCGGTGGCGCGATCAGCCTGACCAGCCTGAGCGGTGTATATTCGCAGACGCAGACTATTGCGGAGGGGCTGGACCCCGTCTGCTTTGTGGATGTTCCAGCGGGGGAGTATTCGGTCAGCGCAGCCGTACCGGATGGCTTCAACCCGACCACGGAGCTGGACACAACGTTGCAAGTGCTACCCGGCGATACCAGCTTCGTCAACTTTGGGGCACAGGCTAAATCCCATCTTCCAGTTGCAAGCGAAACACAAGCGCGCTCCCCGCTGTTTGGTATTCTTGGTGCAGTGTTGTTGCTGGTGGGAATCGGCTTGGGGATATTTGCCTTCCGGACGAGGAAGTAGTTAATAGTACGCGGACGAGTGCGGAGGGACGCGGATAATAATTTCCGCGTTTGTCCGCGCCCGTCCGCGTCCCAAGGTAATTGTTGGCAGTTGGTTTCACCCCATCGGATGGCGCATTCGTTGACCCCCAATGAGGTGCAGGTGTAAATGGGGAACTGTCTGCCCGCCATGCGCACCGGTGTTGACGATCAACCGGTAGCCGTCTTCTTTGATCCCCTCCTGGTCGGCTAATTGTTTTGCCACCTTGAATAGATGGCCGATCAGCGGTTCTTCGTCGGGCGTCAACTCGTTGATCGAGATGATGTGCCGGTTGGGTACGATCAGGATATGCACCGGCGCGGCAGGATGGGCATCGCGGAATGCGGTCGCTTGCTCATCGCGGTAGAGGATCGTTCCAGGCGCTTCGCCGCGGATGATCCTGCAGAAGATGCATGGGGTCATTTTAGCCAGGCTCCGTAGCAGGGCAGTTGTCAAATGGCCGGGTACACCCCTCGTCAGGAAAGCACGCAGTCGGTAAGCCAGACTGCATCCTTTCGTGCCGAGAACCCCGGCGGCACTCCTCTGCGTGACGGCCTCCCGGTCGGCGTCACCGGGTGATCGGCCCATAGGCAGGCGCGCAGATGATATCGTAGTACTCCAGCTCAATGGCCTTGTTCGCCTCGGCGTAGGCAGCGGCTTCCTGTCCGATGAGACGCACCTCGTCAATGTGTTTGCCTGCGTCTGAAGACCAGTAGCGCGGAAGTGTCATCAACGGGACGTTTGCCAGCCCTTCAGGCAGGTAGGAGGGTCTGTGCGGGTCGGGGGTGTCGCTCAACGGGATCCAATTGAACATCAGTGGTCCGCGCGGGTTGATGGTGAACCCCAGGCGATAGCCGGTTTGACGCGCCAACTGCACGGCGTGTGGCGTGAATCCGCCGCCGGGCCAGATGAAGGCGATAGGCGCTTTGTGAAAATACTCCTGGAAGGCATCCACGGAGCCTTGCAGTTCACCCAGGATGTAGCTATCCGGGCTATATTCGGATATCGGGGTATTATGTACCACGCCGTGCGCCTGGTGATCGACCATGCCCGCGGCTTCTAGGTCAACCTGTTGCTGCCAGAGCTCCGCGGTGTTGTTTGGCGTGCTGATCCAAGCGTTGACCACCGGCCAGCCCCACTGCTCCCAGTAGGGGCGAAAATAAGTATTGAAATATTCGGCATAGTGACGGTCGTCCACCAGAAGCAACACCGAGCGGAATGGGATTTTGGCGTTGTATTCCAGGAAATTGTCCAATTGAGTGGTGTTGATCGCCTGGAACTCTTGTTCGTGCAGGTCGCGCATTAATATCTCGAACGCTCCCGAGGTGATCTGGTTGTACTCGCTGGGCTGGTCGCCCGGCTTGAGGATGGCATGGAACATGATGACCATCACCACCGTGCCGGGTGCGGCTTTGTTTGTGTCCCATTTGGCTTTTAGGTACTGGCATGGTTCGGATATGTATGTGTGGGGTGTGTCGAGAGGGTTGGTGTATTCCGTGGTAAATGCAGCCGGCAGGTTGGGGGGTGTGCGGATGGCTGTGGGGGTCAGCGTCGGTGGTTCGGTGGGTGTGGGGGATTGGTTTGTTGTATGGTTTGGGGGTTGAGTGGTTGGGTGGTTGGGTGGTTGAGTAGTCGCAGCAATCGGTGAGCAGGCAGCCAGGGCGATGGCGAGCAGAATGAGAGTAATGGCGTAATATATTCTACGTACTACGTAACCTGTAAAAAGGTAACCGTAAACCGTAACGCGATTCACTCGTTGCTTTCTCCCCGGATGTATGCCTCGGTCATCTCACGGCAAACGCTATCGCGAAATTGCCTGGGCGGGGTCTTGAAGAAGTAAGAGGAGGGGCCGATGATCGGACCGGAGAGACCGCGGTCGAGCCCGAGCTTGGCACAGCGGATGGCGTCTATCATCACACCAGCTGAATTGGGGCTGTCCCACACTTCGAGCTTGGCTTCGAGGTTGAGCGGCACATCCCCGAAAGTGGTGCCTTCCATGCGGATATAACACCACTTGCGGTCGGTTAACCATGGCACATGGTCCGATGGACCAACGTGGACGTTATCGGGGTTGAGCTGGTAAGGGAGCATCGATGTGACGGCGTTGGTCTTGGAGATCTTTTTGCTTTCGAGACGCTCCCGTTCGAGCATGTTGAGGAAGTCAGTGTTGCCGCCAAAGTTTAGCTGGTAGGTACGGTCGAGGCGTACGCCGCGGTCGACGAACAGGGTGGCGAGGACCCGGTGCAGGATGGTGGCACCTACCTGTGATTTGACATCGTCGCCGAGGATGGGCAGTTTGGCATCGCGAAAGCGTTTTGACCAATACTCGGACGAGGCGATAAAAACCGGAATGCCGTTTACAAAGGCGCAACCAGCATCAATGGCTTGTTCCACATACCACTTGGTTGCCATTTCAGAGCCGACCGGCAGGAAATTAACCACCACATCGGTTTTGGTCTCTTTGAGCAGCCGGACGATGTCAGCCGTGGGTCCTGGCGCTTTTTTGATCACCTGCAACAGGTACTTGCCCAGGCCATCATGGGTCATGCCTCGCACCACCGGTACATCCAGCTTCGGCACAGCGCTGAATTTATAGGTATTGTTTGGTTCGGCGAAAATCGCCTCGGACAAATCCTTGCCGACCTTCGTAACATTGATATCAATGCCGAGAGTGAATTGGATGTCACTGACATGATAACCTCCCAGCCGCACATGCATCAGACCCGGAACACTGGCGTCATCGGGGGTGTCCTTGTAGTAATGTACACCCTGGATGAGCGAAGATGCACAGTTTCCCACGCCGATGATTGCCACCCGGACTTTTTTCTTGCTCATGGATAAAAAACTCCTTTTATTATGAATTTATGAAGTGATCACCATCGAAGTTAAGTGGATAAGGAAATTTAGACACGAAAAAGGGCATAATTAAGGTGCACTTTTGGAGAAAACCATGCCCAAGAAAACGCACTTCACCGCCAATCAGAAAGCGCAGATCGTTTTAGAGATTCTCCGCGAAGACAAGACGATCGCACAAATCGCTTCTGAGAACGGCATCCATCCGAACCAATTACACCGCTGGAAAAAACAAGCCGTGGAGAATTTTCCGCAGCTGTTCGAGGATAACCGCAAGGGCGAGAAAGCCAGGGAAGCCGAGCACGAAAGACAACTGAACCAATTGTACGCCGAGATCGGTCGTTTGAGCGCCCAGTTATCCTGGCTCAAAAAAAAATCTGGCCTCAACCCTGAGTAGGAAGGCTCGGCTGGACATGCTGGAACCCGGTCACCCACAGATGACACTCAAAGCACAGGCGGAACTCCTGAAAGTCAGTTATTCAAGCCTGTTCTATCAGCCTGTGCCGCCTTCGCCGCGAGAAGTCGCCATCAAGCACCGCATTGACCGGATTTACACCGATCATCCCTACTATGGCTCGCGGCGGATCACGGTGGTTCTCAACCGGGAAATACCCGTTTCGCGGCCCACAGTGCAGCGTTATATGCGCGAAATGGGCATTGCAGGCCTTGCACCAGGCCTAAATACCAGCAAACCAGCCCCGGAGCACCCTGTTTACCCATATCTGCTCAAGAATGTCACGGCAGCCTACCCAAACCACATCTGGGGTATTGACATCACCTACATTCCCCTGATGGCAGGCTGGCTGTATCTGGTGGCCGTCCTGGATTGGTTTTCAAGGTTCATCGTCAGCTGGCGATTGAGCCAGACACTCGAACTCGACTTCGTGCTCGAAGCAGTGGACGAGGCCTTGCTGCAAGCCGTGCCGCACATCTGGAACAGCGACCAGGGTAGCCATTTCACCAGCCCGCAATATCTCGACCGCTTGCTGGCCGCCCAGGTCCAGATCAGCATGGATGGCCGGGGACGCGCCAGGGACAACATCTTCACAGAAAGACTATGGCGCTCTGTCAAGTACGAAGAAGTGTACCTGCACGAGTATGCCAGACCGAAGGAAGCTTATCGCAATCTATCCCAATACATCTGCTTCTACAACTACGAACGCCCTCATCAGGCGCTGGACTATCAGCCGCCCGCACAGGTGTACGGGGCGTGCACGCCCCGTACACCTGTGGTAGACTCAACTTATCAGATCCAAACCTTAACAAATCAGTACACCTTAAACTGACCCATTCTCAACTCTAAAATACCTTTACCACCTAAA
>Ga0172371_10006111_pt1 | contig 17607 bp, 13 predicted proteins | sample Lak12m_FD_114543 | JGI IMG/M metagenome (GOLD analysis project Ga0172371, IMG submission 114543) | Freshwater microbial communities from Kabuno Bay, South-Kivu, Congo - kab_022012_12m | ecosystem: Environmental > Aquatic > Freshwater > Lake | place: Democratic Republic of the Congo: South-Kivu...
GGTGGCCCGGACGTTATACGTCCGGGTGCCGCAGGCACAGGAGGTCTTCTCTTGAGTGGAACGAAATCATTAGGCCACGGTGGGACCATCAAGGCTTTTCGGACCTCTTGTCGCTTCGCGACCTGGACGTATAACGTCCGGGCCACCCAGAGTCAAGTTGGTCGATTCCCGTAGCACGATTTCCATCCCCTCGCGGGTTTTGAGACAGTCACCGAGTGTCTGCCTCCATTTAGCCAATGGCCTTGATTGCGGGCGGACAAGCAGGTCCGCCCCTATCAAACAGGGAGCAATCGGTCGCCGAGCATTTCCGCAGTTCTCAACGCGCGACACTCTAACATCTTCCTTCTTTCTCCGAGCGATGCTTCCGGTGCGGGGTTCCTCTTCCGGATGCTCGGTTGACGCCGTTTGTCCCACAATGGTAGGTTATCCTTCACGGCGACGTGGAATGCGGATCTCAGCTTCGGACATCGAGCTGTTTGCCAGGATAAGATTGGCCTTCGAGAGCACGGCGGGGGAGCTCTTGCCCGGAAAAAAGCCGAACAGCCGGCTCGTACGGTGATTCAATCATGAGCCTGTCGGAAAAATACCACCTCGGTTTGACCGGCCGCATCGTGGAAGCGTTCCTCGTTTCCCGGCTTCCCATCATATTTATCATCGCTTCGCTCCTGGCGGGGGCAATGGCCCTCATCGTCACGCCGAGAGAGGAAGAGCCTCAGATCGTCGTCCCCATGGTCGACGTCTTGATCAATTTCCCGGGAGCCACCCCCTCCCAGATCGAGAACCTCGTTACCATCAACCTCGAACGAAAACTCTGGGAAATAGACGGCATCGAGTACGTATACTCCGCGTCTCGGTCCGGCTCGGCCGTGGTGACCGCGCGGTTCTACGTCGGCCAAAACCGTGAAGACAGCCTGGTCAAAATCCACAGCAAGATCATGTCGTATGTTGATCAGGTGCCGCCTGGGGTTACCGGCTGGGTGGTCAGGCCGGTTGAAATCGACGACGTTCCCATCGTGACGTTTTCGCTCTACAGCGAGAGGGCATCCGACTACGAATTGCGACGGGTGGCGGATGAGATCCTTCACCGCGTCCAGAGCATCCAGGACACGGGAAAGGCCTCCGTGGTCGGGGGGCGCAAGCGCCAGATCAAAGTGCTGTTGCAGCCGGAAAGAATGGCCGCGCGACAGGTGTCGGTCCTCGAAATGGAGCGTGCGCTCAAGGGAGCGAACGTCAATCTGTTTGCGGGAGCCATGGACCGCGGCAACAAAGAAATCGTCGTTGACGCAGGCCCTTTCCTGAGGTCGGCAGAAGAAGTTGAAGAGCTCGTTGTCGGGGTTTCCGAAGGCAGGCCGGTCTTTCTCCGGGACGTGGCCGCGGTGGTGGACGGACCTGAAGAAGTTGAATCATACACCCGACTGACCTTCGGACGAGGCGCTCCGGTGGATGCCCAGACCCGACACGTGAAGGGTGCGGTTCCGGGAAAATCCTACAATCAGGTGACCATCGCGGTTGCCAAGCGCAAGGGAACCAACGCGGTCACCGTCGCGGACGGGCTGGTCGCGAAGATGGAGGAGCTCAAACAGACCGTCATTCCTTCCGACATCCATGTTCTCGTGTCGAGGGATTACGGCAAGACCGCGGACGAGAAGGTCAACGAGCTCATGAAGCACCTCGGCATAGCCGTGGTGAGTATTATCGTCCTGTTGACGGTGATCTTGGGCTGGCGGGAGTCCATGATCGTGGCCTTGGCCGTGCCAATGACGCTGGCGGTGACGCTCCTCGTGAACTACCTCGCGGGGTACAGCATCAATCGGGTAACGCTCTTCGCGTTGATCCTGTCCCTGGGACTGCTCGTGGACGACCCGATCGTGGACGTGGAAAATATTCATCGACACTTCCGACTCAAGACCCATCCGCCCCTTGACGCGACCCTGCTGGCTGTGGATGAAGTGCGGCCGCCGACGATTCTCGCCACGCTCGCGGTCATAGCGTCGTTCATTCCGCTCTTTTTCATCACCGGCATGATGGGGCCGTACATGCGCCCCATGGCCCTCAACGTGCCGATTGCCATGATCATGTCACTGGTGATCGCCTTTACCGTGACCCCCTGGGCCACGTACCATGCTCTGAAGAAAGAAGCCGGCCAAACCGCTCCTCCGTACGATTTCCGGACCGGGCCCATCTACCGGACCTACCGCCGGATTCTCACTCCGTTTCTCGAAAACCGGAAGAAGAGGCGCTATTTCCTCGGCGGAACCGTCCTCGCCCTCGTGGCGTCGGCAATGCTCGTGGTGATGAATCTGGTTCCGGTGAAGATGCTCCCCTTTGACAACCGGACCGATTTTCTCGTGCTTGTGGACATGCCGGAAGGAACCACCCTCGAGGAGACCGACAGGGTCGTGACGGCCCTCGATGAGTATCTGGCAGGGGTCAATGAGGTGCGGGAGGTCGTCTCGTACACGGGAATCCCGTCGCCCGTCGATTTCAACGGGCTGGTCCGGCAGTACTATTTCCGCAAGGGGAGCAACGTCGCGGACGTGCGGGTCAATCTCCTGGATAAGCACGAACGGCAGTTTCAGAGCCATCCGCTGGTCCTGAGGATTCGCCCGGCCATACAGCAGATCGCCGATCGATTCGCCGCGAATATCAAGATCGTGGAAGTCCCGCCCGGTCCGCCGGTGTACTCGACGATCGTGGCCGAGGTCTACGGTCCGCCGGGCGCCACCTACGAGGATCTCATCGCACAGGCTTGCAAGGTGAGGAAATGGATGGAAACGACGACCGACGTGGTCGATGTGGATGACTCGTCCCAGGCCGCACAGGTCAAATACAATTTCGTTGTGGATCGCGCCAAGGCAGGACTTCACGGAATCGTTGAAGATGAGGTCGCCCGGTCCGCGCACATTTTCCTGGGCGGAGATTCCCCCACCATTGTTCACAGCGATACCGAGCGGACGCCTCTCGAGATCAATCTGCGCCTGCCCAGGACTCTGCGATCCAGAGTTGAAGACATGGGCCCCATCAGGGTCAAGGCGCCCGACGGCTCCATGATTCCGTTCAACGAGCTGGGTGAATTGCAGCAGACCGTCGTGCCGCAGACCATCTACCGCAAGAATCTCGAACGGTTGGTGTTCGTGACCGCGGAAATGGCCGGTCGAAGCCCGGTGGATGCGATCTTCGATCTGGAGCGCACCGCGAAGCAAGACCCCCTGGTGTCAGGGTATCGGATCAACTGGGCCGGGGAGGGTGAATGGAAGATCACCCTCGAGGTCTTCAGAGACCTGGGGCTTGCATTCGCAGGGGCTCTCATTCTCATTTACATTCTCCTGGTGCAGCAGACCGAATCATTCGTGGTGCCGCTCGTGATCATGGTCGCGATCCCCTTGACCCTCATCGGCATTCTGCCCGGCTTTGCGCTCCTGAACGGCCTGTTTGCCCAGACCATAGGAAAATACCCTGACTCGATCTTTTTCACCGCCACAGGTATGATCGGCATGATTGCCCTGGCCGGAATCGTGGTAAGAAACTCCATTATCTTGATCGATTTTATCCATGTGAGGGTTGCGAGCGGCGCAAACCTCAAGGAGGCGATCGTCGAATCCGGCGCGGTGAGGTTCACCCCCATTCTCCTGACCGCGGGGGCTGCGATTGTCGGATCGTGGGTGATCACGTTGGACCCGGTCTTCTCCGGCCTGGCCTGGTCGTTCATCTTCGGCGTGTTTGCTTCGACGGTGTTCACGCTCCTCGTGGTGCCGATGGTCTACTACGCAATCTACGCTCGTCGGAATTGAGTGGCGCGACGCCGAGGGCAGCGCGGGGTTGCGAACCAATGGTCGAGTGTTTAGTCTTTCTCAAGGTCGGGCTGAAAGGGCGCCCGTCCATGCTTGCCAGCAAGCGCGGAGGTGCGGCACAACCGTTACGGCTGGTGAAAGGGGTACTATGATGATCAGTGAGAGAATTCAGGACGCGTTTAACAAACAGATCAACGCCGAGCTCTATTCTTCCTACCTGTACTTGGCCATGTCAGCGTATTTCGAGTCCATGAGCCTCAAAGGCTTCGCCAACTGGATGCGTTGTCAGGCACAGGAAGAGCTCGTCCACGCGATGAAATTCTACACGTTCCTCAATGAGCGGGGCGGCATAGTCACGACCTTCGCCATCGAAGCGCCTCCGGTGAATTGGGGCTCCCCCCTGAACGCGTTCGAGGACGCCTACGGTCATGAACAGAAAGTCACAGGACTGATCAATGAGCTGGTCAACCTCGCCATCGAAGAGAGAGATCACGCTGCCAATACCTTTCTACAATGGTTTGTCACCGAGCAGGTTGAAGAAGAGTCATCCGCGGACGAGGTCGTCCAGAAGCTGAAACTGACGGGAAACGAAGGTAGCGGCCTGTTCATGATCGACCGCGAACTGGCGACGCGGGTATTTGTCATGCCGGTTGCGGGTCCTCAATGAAAGTGACCATTCGTAGAAATTTCCATGCCCAGTATCGGGCACAACGAACAATGAGAGCCCTGGGCTGCGATGAGCACTCCGTGGCTTCGCCTCGGAGAGGGGCGGTAAGAGCGCGCTCACTGCGCCATAATTTGGAGGGGAGATGCATCTCCCCTCCAAACCTCCCCATACGTGGATCCAGCCGCGGTATCTCATTTTCGGAGATCTTTCGTTAGGAACGAGATGACCGATTGAGATCACCATCGAGGAGGATACCAATGGCGGAAGGAACCGACCGTTCTTTGCAGATGCTGGCGACGGCCCTGGAGCAGGAGGAACGCGGACGAGACTTCTACAAGGAAGCCGTTTCCAAGTGCAAGCACCAGCTCGGCAAGGAGATCTTCACGAAGCTCATGGTCGACGAAGGCGTGCACATCGTCAGGTGTAAGGAGATCTACGCGGATCTCAGCGGGGGGCGGGTCTGGTCCGAGCAATGGAAATCCCACCGGACGGAAAGCGAAGACTTGCAGCTCCTCTGCCGAAAACGGATCGTTGGGCTGGGACCCAAGGTGCAGGCCGATTCCGGCGACCTGGACGCGGTAAAGATCGGCCTCGAAATGGAACAGGGGGCCATAAATTTCTATGAGGATCAGCTCGGCAAGGCGACTGAGTCGCTGGAACGGGACTTCATCAATTGCATGATTATGGAAGAGCGAAGCCATTACGCGGCGCTTGCCGATATCAAGTTCTATTTCGAGAATCCCGAATCCTGGTTTGTGGAGCACGAACGCCACACCCTGGACGGCGCCTGATTCTGACGGAGCTCCCTCAGCGCGTGAAGAGTGACCGGGAAAAGTGGGACAGTCGTTATGGGGGGGAAGGAGACAGCCTTCCTCCTCCCGACGCGTATCTCGTCGAGCATGCAGGCCTCCTGACCTCCGGAACAGCGTTGGACCTCGCGTGCGGCCTGGGGGCCAACGCTGTCTTCCTGGCACATCGCGGTTACCGGGTCGACGCGGTGGACATCAGTTTCGTGGCGCTGTCTCGATTGCAGGCCCTGGCTGATCGCCTCGACCTGCATATTCGAACCGTGGCTGCGGACCTCGACTCATTCCCTCTGCCCAAAGCGATGTACGATCTGGTGATCGTCTTCTATTTCTTTGCTCCCGCGCTGATGCCTTCGATTCGGGATTGCCTGAAACAACGGGGGCTTCTCATTTATGCCACGTACAATGAGCGCCACCGGAGCGTGAAGCCCGGCTTCTGTCGGGATTATCTCGTCCCTCCGGACGGTCTGGCTCCGTACTTTGCCGATTTTGACGTACTCGCGCATGAAGAGTCCGCCGGTGAAGCGGGAAACATCTCGCGCCTCGTCGCCCGCAAGCGGGAACCTTGAGCCGGCTCGCGGAAAAAATGAAGGACGGCAGCCGAAACAATGATGATAGGTCCGCTGGAAGCGCTCATCCGAGCTTTGAAGAAACTCCCCGGAGTCGGTGAGAAAACCGCCACCCGTTACGCGTTCTCCATACTCAACGCGCCTGCCGAGGAAATCGACGAGCTGGTCAAGACCATACGGCATGTGAAGGAGAAGCTTCGGCTCTGCTCCATCTGCTTCCATCTCACCGACCGGGACCCGTGCAGCATCTGTTCCGACGCTCGGCGGGATTCGGCCCGCATCTGCGTCGTGGAGACGCCGCTGGACCTGCTCGCGATGGAAAAGTCGGGACACTTCCGCGGGCTCTACCATGTGCTCCACGGCGTTCTCGCGCCGCTGGACGCGATCCGGCCGGAAGACATCCGGCTGGCAGAGCTTGTGGACCGGGTCACCAGGGGAAACGTCAGTGAAGTAATTCTGGCCCTCAATCCCACGGTAGAAGGGGAGGGCACCGCTTCGTACATCCGGGACCGCCTGAAGGATACCGGCGTGGCGGTTTCGAGAATAGCCTACGGCATTCCGATCGGCGGCTCGCTGGAGTACGCTGATCCGCTCACGTTGGGGAGGGCGTTGGAAAATCGCAAGCAGATCTGACTGGCGTGGGCATGACGGAATACTGCTCAAGTTTTGCTTTGGGTGGCACGGACGTTATACGTCCGTGTCGCGCAGCGACAGGAGGGAGGTCCGGACCTCTTGTGCCTTCGGCACCTGGACGTATAACGTCCAGGCCACCCCCAAAGTGGGTCATTCTGGATAGTGCCTGTAATTAGTCTTAGAACTGCCTATTTCGACAGGATCTTACAGGGCGGCTGACTGAGAGAGAGCGCCAACATCGTGTCGAGCATGGTTCTGAAATAGGAGCAGTTGGGGTTATCGTAAACAACGTTCGGGTCGAGTTTCTTGAAAAGCGCGGGGCCATCCGTGGTCTTCTTGTAGGTTCCGCGGCTGTTCTCCCGGTAGAGCCGGCGCAGGAGATAGGAGGGGGGCTCCCGGAAATTGACGGCCTCGGGCCTCTCCATCCTTCGGAGCTCAGGATTCGACGGCTTGAACGGCAAAATGGGCGGTTGGGCGAGTATCCACGCTTCGAGCTCGTGCACCGCGAAAAACATCCGGAAATTCGGATGATCGGCTCGTTCCTCCATTGTTTTCACTCCCCAGTTATAACGATCGGCCACTGACGTTCTTTCTGGGGGAAACGAGGGGCCATAGAGGTCTAAGAGCCCGAAGACGGCCACAATATCCTGTCGGTCAGGCCCATCGAGGTAAAGCTGAGCCGTACGGGGGCCGCGTCCCCAGAAGTCCTGCCAGCCCTCGAACCGATGGATCTTGATAGCCACGGGCTGGTTCAGTTTGGGATCGAGCCATCGTTTTAGGAACGCAGCCAGCCCCATCTTCTCCGTGTGCCCTTCCACCAGCAGAATGAACTTCATTCTGCCGTCTCCAACTGCCTTGATCGATAAAGCTCCCCGAGCGTGTACTCCTTCAGCCAGTACTCGAGATCTTGACCGGTCTTTGTCTGGAGGATGGTCTCACCGTTTTCGCACCGACAGACCGTGACGAAGGGAATGGGGTCGCGAAACGCGCTGAGAAAATCCGACGAGTGAGTCGTGAGAATGACCTGAGTGCGGGTGGCCGCCTCGGCCGCAAATTCCGCCACAATGGGCAACATCGAGGGATGGAGGCCAATCTCCGGCTCCTCGATGGCGATGAGGGCCGGAGGATTTGGAGTTGCCAGCACCGCGAGGAGGAACAGGAAGCGCAGGGTCCCGTCAGAGAGGTCCGCTGCCGACACTTCCCGTTTCAGGCTTTTCCACCGCACCCGCAGTTGGATCAGTTGGTCGGCCGCGGGAGGAAAGACCAGTTCCTCGAAATCCTCCCCGAATGCCGCTTGCATAGCCTGGTTGATCTCGCGCTTGAAGTCGCGGTCCGAGGCGTACAGCGTGTGAAGCACGGCAACAAGATTGTCGCCGCTCGATTCAACCCGCGTTTCATGGCGAGCAAGGGTTGGTGCTCGCACCGCCGCGCCTCGCTGGGTGTTCAAGCCCGGATAAGTGGCCCAGGAAGCCACGTTGTACTGAAAGGAGTTTAGAAAATGATTGAATACAAATGGGCTGCCTACGAAGGACAGCAGTGTCTCGTCCTGGGGTACATTCGCTAAGGGTGACAGTTTCTCCTCGTGCTCGTGAAGAACTGCCGCATGTCCTGAGTCGCGCTCCAACATCGTGGAGATGGTCTCGCTCTCTACCTTTCCGAGCCACTCGTGTAAGATTGCATAGAAGCTGGTTTGTCCCAGCCATAACAGATCGAGGTTGTACGTGAGGAATTCCGAGGGAGTCTCGTTTTCAAGATCACGGGGAGAAGAAGCCGCTCGAAAGCGGATGGCCGGTGTCCGCCCGTCCCACACGATGGCGCCCATGCCTCCTTCTCGTTGGATGTGTTTTCCCAGTCCACCTCGGGCTGCCACGGCCAGGAGCTCCAGCACGCGGATCACATTCGTCTTTCCGCTTGCATTGGGGCCGATCAAAACGTTCAGGTCGCCGGGTTTCCAGGTGACGTTCTTGAGAGAACGATAGCCTTCAACGTGAAGTTCGAGGAGTTTCATCAGCCGGCTCCCTGGTTGTCTGTAGTTTCGAATGGGGCGCTGCGGTGCGCGTAGCTGGAACGCGAATTTCCGGACGGCGCTTCGTCCCGATTCATTTGGCCATTCTAGTCGAGGGGAAGCTGAAGGGCGAGTTATTTTCTTATCCCGTACGGGACTGGAATCGTTCTGTGCGGTGCGCTGCCGCCCGCGTCACTTTGCGATCCATTTTAGGTGTGATATTCTCTGCGAGTGGGAAAATTCAAGGTCGGGCACAGGTCTAATCGTGTAAATTGCAGTTATCTGGAACAGGTATGAAACAACATATTGGCAAAGTGATTTGGTTCACCGGCTTGCCCGGTTCGGGAAAGTCCACACTCTCAGCCGCGGTAAAAGTCAGGCTCGAACGTAGAGGCGTTCCGGTCGTACAGCTCGACGGCGACGTCCTTCGCAAAGGCCTCAATCGCGATCTCGGGTTCACGCCCGAAGATAGGGAGGAGAACATCCGCAGAGCCGCCGCGGTGGCCAAAAACCTCTCCGATGAGGGGATCACGGTCGTGGCCGCATTCATAACGCCCCTGTGTCGAATCCGGGGAGCCGTGCGTGGGGTCTTCGAGCCCCATCGATTCGCGGAGATTTTTCTGGACTGCCCGCTGGAAATCTGCGAGGAACGCGACCCGAAAGGGATGTACCGGCGGGCTCGGAAAGGCGAGCTCGAGAATTTCACCGGGATCAGCTCGCCCTTCGAGGCGCCGTTGTCTCCGGAGCTGCGCGTGTTGTCAGGAGAACAGTCGGTCGCCCAATCCCTGACCCTTATTCTGGACTTCCTCGATCACCGCTTTCCCGATCTCACGATACCGACCGGCGTTCACCGGGCCGCGCACAGGTCTGAGCGAAAAGTGGCAGTCATCGGACTGGACTGCGTTCCCCCGAGCCTCGTATTCGGCTGTGCCGGCGAGGATCTCCACAATCTGAGGGCCTTGATGGATCACGGCTTCTGGGGCCCCCTCCGATCGACCGATCCGCCGATCACCATCCCCGCGTGGACGACCATGACCACCGGACGAGATCCCGGCGAGCTGGGTATCTACGGGTTTCGCAACCGCCTGGATCATGATTACCGGGAGATGGTCGTTGTCAACGATTCTCACGTGAATTCCCCGCGGGTGTGGGATTACCTCGAAAGCGAAGGCAAGCGCTCCATCCTCATCGGGATCCCTCAGACGTACCCTCCGAGACCTCACCGTGGAATCACCGTGGCCGGTTTTCCCGTTCCCGACGTGGAGACCGCTTTCACGTATCCGCCGGAGCTCGCTGCGGAGCTCACCTCTCTGGGAGGCGGGGCGTACCTGTCGGACGTCAGGGAATTCAGAACAGCGGACAAGGAGCAGTTGATCGGGGATCTCCGGACCATGACCGAGAGGCGCTTTCGAGCGGCCGCGAGGTTGCTGGTGCGCGAACCCTGGGATTTCTTCATGATGGTGGAAATCGCTCCGGATCGTCTCCACCACGCGTTCTGGAGTCACGCGGCCCGCGACCATCGATCTTTCCGGCCGGGGAATCCCTACGAGAACGTCCTAGCGGACTTTTACCGGCGCCTCGACATGTGGGTCGGGTCCCTTCTCGCGGTTCTCGATGACAGGACCACCGTCATGGTGGTGTCGGATCACGGCGCGCGAACGAGCAAGGGAGGCGTCTGCATCAACGATTGGCTGATCCGGAACGGATATCTGGCGCTTCGATCCTCGAACGGGAACGGAACCCGGCCCTTCACTCCGGACCTGGTGGACTGGTCGAAGACCACGGCCTGGAGCGAGGGAGGGTATTACGCCCGCATCTTTCTCAACGTCAAGGGCAGGGAGCCGAACGGAACAATCGAGCCGGAGAATTTCAGCCTGGTCCGTCGGAGATTGGCAGAGCGCCTCGGAGCCATGAAGGGCGAGAACGGCGATTCGATGGTCAATAGCGTGCTGTTTCCCGAGCAGATTTACCGGACCTGTTCACGGGTTTCCCCGGACCTCATCGTCTACTTCGACGACCTGAGCCGGCGATCCATCGGAAGCGTCGGACATGACGAGATCGTCATCTCGGGGAATGACCAGGGGCCGGACGGCGCCAATCACGACCCCGAGGGCGTATTCATCTGCGCCCGGATGTCGGATCTGCGCCGCGGAATGAGGAAAGGTCTTCGGATCGAAGGCGCGCGGTGCTTAGACGTGACCCCCACGATCCTCGCGGAGCTCGGCGTGGCTGTTCCGCCTGATCTGGCGGGTGAGGTTATTGCTCAGGTAGCTGATTTTCAGCAGCGAGCAGAAGATTCATCCCTGCCCGCACAGCCTTTGCCCCGGTCGCGTGCCGATGCGGCGAATGCCGAAGACGGTGGCTTCAGCCCGGAAGAAGAGGAGATCGTCAAGAACAGGCTCAGAGAGCTCGGATACTTATGATCTCACTTCCTTGATAGCCTCTTCGAATCCTTTGAGGGCCCCCTCGACAGTCTCGTCAGAAACACAGTATGCGATCCGGAAATAGCCCGGTGCGCCGAATCCGGCTCCCGGCACGACGAGGACAAGCTTCTTCTGTAAGTGGGCCACGAATTGAACGTCGTCTTCGATCGGGGATTTGGGAAAGAGGTAGAAGGCCCCTTCGGGTTTGACACACTGGTACCCGAAGCCGGTCAACGCCTCGTAGAGCCGGTCTCTGCGCCGCTTGTACACCGAAATGTCCACCACCTGACGCAGCACGTCCTTCACGGCCCGCTGCACAAGTCCCGGAGCATTGACGAATCCCAGGATCCTGTTGGCAAGCACCAATCCGTTCATGGTTGAAGCCGCGTCCTCCATGGCAGGATTCATGGCGATGTATCCGAGCCTCTCCCCCGGAAGGGAGAGATCCTTGGAAAACGAGGTGACGACGATACTGTTGCGGTAGGCGCCGAGGATGCTCGGCACGGAAACCCCGTCGTACGTGATACCCCGGTACGGCTCGTCGGAGATGAGCACCACGGCACGGCCGATCTCGGCGCTCTTGCGCTCGAGCAGCGATGCGAGGCCCGCAATTTCTTGCTGTGAATAGACCTTCCCCGTCGGGTTGTTCGGGGAATTGACGAGTACAGCCGCGGTCTTGGGTGTGACCACGGCGCCGATGGCGTCAAGATCGAGGGAGAAATCGGCCTTTGTGGGGACCAGAACGGCCTTTCCGCCGTGATTGTCCGTGTAGAAGACGTACTCGACAAAGTAGGGCCTGGGAACGATAACCTCGTCGTCGGGATTCAGGAGCGTCTTGAAGACCACGTTGAGACCGCCGCCCGCTCCCACCGTCATGACCACGTGGTTCTCGGTGAGCGAGATCCCCTCGTCTTCGCTGATTTTTTGGGCAACAGCGGCCCTCGCGGAGGGGAATCCCGCGTTGGGCATGTACCCGTGAATCCCGGGAGTCGGATCGGCAGCCGCCTTGACGAGGGCATCCTTGACCGCGGCAGGCGGTTCCAGATTGGGGTTCCCCAGGCTGAAATCGAAAACGTTCCCGGCGCCGTGCTCTTTCTTGAGGCGCGCGCCCTCTTCGAACATCTTGCGAATCCATGAAGAACGCTGCATGAATTCCGCTATCTTCCTCGACGGCGGCATCTCCATCCTCCTCCCAGCCGATGGCTGTACAAACGAAAGCCCGGCTCTCAAATCTGATCAGCTGAATTGCCGGGCTCTCGACCTTGCATCAGCCCTGTTTTTTTCAGGGTTGCTTATGTTAACATATCGCAAAACCAATTGTCAACGCAATATTCCGAGCTTGGCGCCAATACGTTGGGACTTTCTATGAAAAGACGAATGCGGGAGGAGACCTTTTTGAAAAAAGGTCCTCCCCCCGAACTCCCCTTCCAAAAACTTTGAATATATATGCGGCTCGGGTCGGTCGCCGCTTGGTGTTGGCAACCCGGTCGTGGGCGCAAGGATGGCATTTTCATTGTTGGTTGCGCGTGACACCCGGCATGAAACCTATTCTGAAGGAGGAGCCGGTTGAGGACCCTCCTTTTTTGAAAGGGTCTCTCTCGTGTCAGCCTTTCACAGGAATGGTATCCTCAGACCCCTTTCCCGCGAATGCGCTCATCGTGAGTCAGTCGCTCCTGGATTCCTTTTCCGACCTGGTATGTCACCTCGAATTCGGACCAGAACGCGCTCTCCTTGTCCTTCCAGCGCGGGCCGAAGCGTTTGTCAAAATACTTGCCGAGCCGCTCGAACAGCAGCTTCCACGGCGGTTCCCCCTGTTCATGGGCTTTGAAAATCGCGGTCAACAGTTCATCGAGCTCGGGGAGCGTCTCCTTGGGTAGATAGGAAATTGCCCCTTTTCGAATGCACTCCATCAGGGTATCGGGATCGATGGCGTGGGCGGTGAGCATCACGGTGGGGAAATTTCTGTCCACTGCTTCATCCAGCAGTTGCATTCCGTTCACACCCATGATGTCGAGGATAACGAGGTCATAGTGATTCGTTTTCAGTTTTTCGGATGCGCTTTCATATTCCTTGGCGCAGTCGACTCGAGAACCTGCAAGAATGTCCTGTATGGACTCGAGAATGTCGGATTCATCATCAACGGCAAGAATATGTTTGCCTGCCAAGTACGATTCTTTTTTCATGGTTCTCTACTCCGGAAATAATGACGCTCGCACCTCATCCCGTGTGGATTAGAACAATTCCGGGACCGATTGTCAAGCTCGATGGCCGCCTTTCACCGGGTAAACGGATTTGCACACAAGGCAGCTTACCCCGAATTCTTTCGTTGGAAAACCTGGGCAAAGCACGGCTCGTCGGGTCGATGCGCGTGACAGAGAGTAGATCGCGCGCGTGTCAAGTCGCGCAATCGGCGGAATTCAGGTCACCGGAGCATGTCTCCCTTGAGCGCGTCAGGGACGCGTTCGACCAAACGCGCCGATCCTGGGACCAGGCCGTTGGGCCGCGCTGGAGTTCATTTCAATGAACAAAGGGAAACGCGAAAAGACTCCCGGCGGGCCGAGGCTTCCGATCCGGTCAGCCTCTATGCGGCGTGACCCCCCCCTGCATCGACTGCTGGGGAAATCCGACACTTTTGTAGCTCCATGAGCCGTTTCTGCGAAGTTTCCCCAGGGAACGGAGAGCTTTCGAGACGTCTTGTGGGCGGGGGATGAGCACCGAGGCGAACGAGGACTCGATCGGCCTCTGAATGTTCGTGAGGTTGAACAAAAACGTCCGGTTTTCCTTGACTCAGAAGGAAGGTATCGGTAATTTGGCGGAGAATCGTGTTTGGCGAATGCAGGGGGGGCGGTTAACGGGAGTCTCAGCACCAACAGAAAAGGAGGTTGAGGTGAAAGAAGCAAGATTCGCACTGGTCGTCACCGTCTGCTTGATCAGCTTGGGTTTACTGGTCGGCCCGGCCATGGGACAGGCGCCGTCCCTGGACAAGTGGAAGCCGGCCTTCGATCCTTCAGGGGCCAAGTACAAAGCCGTTGTATCCAATGTCTCTCACCCGGTCCTGAAGGGGGTCTATGCCGGATTCGCCATCCGGGATGAGCTCTGGAAACGCACCAACGGGCAGATCTATATCGATTTCAAACCCTTCTCGATGCTCGGCGGAGAAGTGGAAGTCCTCAACCAACTTCAGATGGGCGCGATCCAGGGCATGGGGTGCAGCTCCGTTGCGGCCACCAATTTGGGACCCCGGTTCGGACTCGTCAACTTGCCGTTCCTCATTGATTCTTTTGATAAGCTCGACAAGTTCGTGGGCAGCGGGAAGCTCTTCGAGCATTTCATGATGGCCATGGACCATCAGGGGATTATCGGACTCGACATCACCGGTTACGGCAATTACGGCTGGGCCACGATCGACCCGGTTCGGTCCATTGAGGACGCCAAGAAGGTCAAGTTCCGCACGGCTGAGGCCGCGGTCAACCAGTTGATTTATCAGGAATGGGGATTCAACCCCGTCGTGATGCCGTGGCCGGACGTTCCGGTGGCGCTGAAGCAGGGGGTCATCACCGGATTGGACCACACCCCCATGGTCTGCATGATCACCAAGAAGTTCGAGGACGCAAAGTATTTCACCTACGTGAACTACGCACAGGGCCTTTTCATCTGGATCTTCAACAAGAAATGGTTCTCCTCCCTGCCGCCCGACCTGCAAAAAACCTTCAGGGAAGTGGTCCGCGATGTCTGCGCCCAGATCCGCAAGGAGACCGTGCAGCAGGAATTCGACCAGATTGAAGCGGCAAAAAAGGCCGGCATCGAATTTATTAAGCTACCGGAGGCTGATATCGCTACGTTGAAAAAGAAGAGCGTCCCAGTTTTCACGAAGTACGCGCCGGAAATCAACAAGCTGACTCCGGCAGACACCTACCGACCGGACAACTACCTGGAGGAAGTCAAAGGCTTCATCGGGTACAAGCCCTAGGAAGCGTCAAAGGACACCGGGGGCCCTCGTGGCCCCCTTCACGGCCCGCCAAGGCCCGCGAGGTCCGCGAGCGTTTACCCTGTCCGTTACTGTGGCAGCGGGCAGGGCTACCCTGTCAACTCCGGATCTCGGACCGCCGGACAGCCTTTCACCAATCATCTGAAGGAATCGCGCAATGTTCGGAAAGATCCTCAACATTATCGATAAGATCCTCACGTTTTTCGAGGACTGGACACTCTTTCTCAGCGTGATGGGGGCCCTGCTGGCGCTGTTTTTCAACGTTATTCTGCGCTACGGCTTCAACTACACCCTGGCCTGGTCGGAAGAGTTGGTGCGGGAAGTGATCATCTACACCACCTTCATCGGTTGCAGTGCTGCGGTCAAGAACCGCTCCATGATCAAGATCGATGCCCTGCTGCAGTTGGTTCCCGTGCTAAAGACGCCGTTGGGTTTCTTCAGCAACGCGGTTACCATTATCTTTGGCATGATGATGCTTTACTACGGGTGGAAAATGGCCGCCATGCAGGTAATGACCCAGCAGAAGACCATCATCATGCAGGTCCCCCTTGTCTATCTGTACGCGCTTCTCCCCATCATGGGCGCGGGCATGGTCCTCCGCGCTATCCAGGTCGTGTACCAGGATGTTCAAGAGCTCCATGCAGCTCATTCAGGCGAGAAATGAACGTGCAGTGTAACTCATTGAAATTCGCGGCACTCTTCACACACGGGATAGCCAGTGAGACTTCGTGGACCTTGAAAAGAATCACCACGTGGCGATCATCGACCATTTCTCGCGATCTCATGGTTATGGCCGACCGATAGTGGAGCGGAATTCGCCGGGAGGACACGAAGCCTTCCTCGATATGAAGCTTGAAGTTTTCCGTGATTTACAATGCGCTCCACTATAGCGCCGAAGAATTCCACGCCCCCCGAGTCCACAGAAGACCTGGGACCGATGAACGATTAGGAGACACACCCTCATGGAGTCGAGTCACGTTATCATCCTTCTGATTCTGTTGGGCTGCATGGCGACCTACATTCCGGTATTCATGTGCCTGTTTTTCACCGCGGTCCTCGGTTTCCTTCTCTTTACCGACCTGCCCCTGATGCTGCTCGCCCAGACCCTTTTTCGGAGCCTCGATAACTTTGCCCTGGTAGTGGTGCTCTTTTTCATCCTGTGCGGCAACATCATGACCACGGGCACGATTGTCGAAAAGATCATCAGAATGGCCAATGCCCTGGTGAGCTGGCTTCCCGGCGGGCTCGGCATGGCCGGCGTGATGGCCTGCGCCCTCTTCGGCGCTATCTCCGGGTCCACCGTGGCCACGGTGGTGGCCCTGGGCGGCTTTATGATCCCCGCACTTATCGAGAAGGGGTATCCGAAGAACTATACCGTCGGCTTGATGACGACTTCAGGCAATCTCGGGATCATCATTCCACCCAGCATCTCGATGATCCTCTATTGCATGATCAGCAACGTGTCCCTGGAAGGACTGTTTCTGACCGGTTATGTTCCGGGTATCCTCATCACCGTCCTGACCTGTGGTTACACGTACTTCCTGTTTCGCAAGGATACGAAGATTGTCCGCACGCGGGTGACCAGCTCTCGCGAGATGCTGACGATCTTCAAAGACGGGTTCTGGTCTGCGATGCTGCCGGTCATTATCTTCGTCGGCATCTTTTCCGGAATGTTCACCGCGAATGAAGCCGCGGTCATTGCCTGTGTCTATGCCCTCATCGTAGAGCTGTTCATCCACCGTTCCATGGATCTCAACCAGGTGAAGAAGGTCGTTGTCTCCTCAGCGGTCACTTCGGCTACGCTCTTGATCATCGTGGCCGGCGCCAGTTGTTTCGGCAGGCTGCTGACCCTCGAGAACATCCCCGGAAAAATCACCGAGGGGGTCCTGTCCACCATCCAGTCTCCGGCCGTCTTCCTGTTTGCCATGAACATTCTGTTGCTGGTGGTGGGCATGTTCATGGACGTCATTTCAGCCACCTTGATCCTCGGGCCGGTGTTCTTGCCCATGCTCGCGGCCTTTCACATCGAGCCGCTCCATTTCGGCCTTCTCATGACCGTGAACCTGGCCATCGGATACTGTACTCCGCCGGTGGGGGTCAGCCTGTACATTACCGGCGCGATGGTGAACAAGGATTTAGTCTGGGTCTCCAAAGCGTGTGCGCCGTTTATTATCATCCAGATCTTTGTGCTGTTGCTCATGACCTACTGGCCGAACATGGTGCTCTGGCTCCCGAGAATGTGGGGATATGTGCAGTAATTGAAGGAAACCATCATCGTTCACCGCGAAGATACCGGGGACAGCAAATCAATTTGCTTTCTCCGGTTTTTCTTTTTGAGAATCGCATTATAGTGGAGCGCACAGCAAATAGCGGAAGGCTTCAACCAGCATATCGAGGAATCACTACCGTCCTTTTGGACAAACGCGCTCAACTATCAGTCGGCTATAACCATGAGATTACGAGGAGTTGTGGATGATCGCCATGCAGCGCCCTTGCTCAACGTCAACGAAGGCTCACTGGCTTTCCCGTAGGTGAAGAGTGCAGCGAATTTCAATGAGCGGCACTCTATAGTAAGGGGCCTTGAAATTCGCGGGAAAGTTGCTGCCATTTTGAGTAGGGGCGAATCTTGTATTCGCCCTTCTTCGGTCGAAGAGAAAACGGGGAAATCAGAGGAAATCGTGCGATCACGAGGCGAGGGGCGATCACGAGGATCGCCCCTACGACA
>Ga0172371_10006113_pt1 | contig 17603 bp, 25 predicted proteins | sample Lak12m_FD_114543 | JGI IMG/M metagenome (GOLD analysis project Ga0172371, IMG submission 114543) | Freshwater microbial communities from Kabuno Bay, South-Kivu, Congo - kab_022012_12m | ecosystem: Environmental > Aquatic > Freshwater > Lake | place: Democratic Republic of the Congo: South-Kivu...
GTCGTTGTGCGACAGATCGCCGAGGTAGCGCGAGCCGGCTACCACACGGATCATCTGGGCGTAGGCGGCCATCGAGCGGAGCGGCGTGGTGTGCTTGTCCATCATGCCGAAGTTGTTCTGGTTCTCTTCGTAATAGGGATACGCGACGCCGGGCGCATGGCACTTATGATGACGAAGACCCGCGGGCATATCAAGTTGCAGGGCGGACGGAGGAGAGCGACGGAGCGCCAGAGCGGCGTTCGGCGGGCCTCACTCCGTTCGGTCCGCCCTACGCGGCTCACAAAGCCGCAACCGCCGGTCGCGCCGATTCGGGCGGGACCAATGGGCGCGTTCCGGCGCGACCAGCGGTCGCGGCTTGATGGAAGAGGTCAATCGCCGACGGCCTCGGCGGGATTGGCGATCACGTCGTCGATGCGGATCGCCTTGTGCCCTTTGAGCAACCCGGGCCGGGCACGGAACTTGGGCACCCCTTCCACGGTCACCAACAGCGGCCGGCGGATGTCTTTCTCCGTGGTGATGATGTCGCCGACGCGGAGGCCGATCAGCTCGCCCGTCGACACCCGCGTGGTCGCCAACCGGACGCTGAGCGACACCGGCGAGCTGCGGAGGTTCTGGCTGATCTGCTGAATGCTCTCGGGCGAGGGCGACTTCCGGGCCCAAGAGAACCAACTGTTGGCGGAGAGCTTGTTGCCGATCCGCTCGATCGAGTTGTAGGGGATGCACAGGTTCACCATCCCGCGGATATCGCCCACCAAGGCAACCTCGAAGCTGATCACGACCACGACTTCGTTCGACGAGACGATCTGCGCCAACTGGGGATTGCTCTCCACGCGGACGACTTCGAGACGCAGGTCGAGCACGTTTTCCCATGCCCGGTGCAGCTCTTCGAGAAACAGCCCGGTAATGCGAGACACGATCCTCAGCTCGATCTCCGTGAGAGGCCGCCGGGCCGGATTGGCTGCCTCGCGGCCGCCGCCGAGCAGGCGGTCGATGATCGGATAGAGGATCGACGGATTGATGTCGAGAATCAGGTTGCCTTCCAGCGGCTCGGCCTTGAGGAGGTTGAAGCAGGTGGGGTTTTCGAGGCTGAACACGAACTCGCTGTAGGTGAGCTGGTCGACGCTGGTGAGCTTCACTTCGACCATGCTGCGGAGCATGGCCGACAGGCCGGCCGCGAAGTTGCGTCCAAAACCCTCGTGCAGGGTCTGGAGGGCCCGCATCTGCTCCTTGCCGACCCGCTCCGGGCGCTTGAAGTCGTAGGGCGTGACCTTGTCGTGGGGCTTGAGCGGACCGGCGACAGGCGGGGCCTCCGTGATGGCGCTCACCGCCTCTCCCCCGGCCGCCATCGCACTGAGCAGGCTTTCCACTTCCGCCTGGCTGAGCACGTCTCCGCTCATGGGTCCGTCCTTTGAACCTTGCGTCCGTCCTTGGAGGGCCGGGCGGGCCCGGCCGCTAAACAGTTGAGGAAGTCAGTCAATCCCCAACACGAATCCCCGATCCCCGGGCCGACACGGCCCGGCTCTGATCTCCAATCCCTAATCTCTAATCTCCAATCCCTGCTCTCACTCCCGCACCTGGCCGGAACCGAACACCACGTACTTGTAGCTCGTCAACTCGTTGATGCCGCAAGGGCCGCGGGCATGGAATTTGTCGGTGCTGATGCCGATCTCCGCTCCCAGCCCGAACTCGCCGCCGTCGTTGAACCGCGTGCTGGCGTTGACCATTACGGCGGAACTGTCGATCCGCGAGGCGAACTCCCGAGCGGACCGCAGGTCCTGGGTGACAATGGCCTCCGTGTGCTGCGAGCTGTAGCGGTTGATATGGTCGATGGCCTCGTCGAGAGAATTGACCACTCGGACGGAGATGATCGGCCCGAGGTACTCCGCAGCGAAGTCGGCCTCGGTGGCCGCTTTGGCCGCGGGCACGAGTTGTCGCGTGCGGTCGTCGCCGCGGATCTCGATGCCACGCCGGATGAGCGCTTCGCACACCCGCGGCAGAAGGGCTGCGGCCACGTCGCCGTGGACCACCAGCGACTCGGCCGCGTTGCACACCCCCATGCGCTGGCACTTCGCGTTGATCGTGATCCGCTCGGCCATGTCCGGATCGGCGGAGCGATCGAGGTAAACGTGGCAGTTGCCGGCGTAGTGCTTGATGACCGGCATCTGGGCCTCCTCGCTCACGCGGCGGATCAGGCTCTCGCCGCCGCGTGGGATAACCACGCTGATGTATTGGGGCATGCGGAGGAAATGGCCGACCGCCTCGCGATCGGGGGTGGCAACGAGTTGCAGGGCGTCGGCCGGCAGGCCCACGTCGGCGGCGGCCTCGGCGAGGATCTCGGCAATGGCCGCGCTGGAATGGGCGGCCTCTTTGCCCCCGCGAAGGATCACCGCGTTGCCGCTCTTGACGCACAAGGCCGCGGCGTCGGCCGTGACGTTCGGCCGCGACTCATAAATGAAGAAAATGACCCCCAGGGCCACCCGCACTTTCTGGACCTGAAGCCCGTTCGGACGAACCGAGGACCAGATGACCTCCCCCACCGGATCGGGCAGCATCGCCACTTCTTCCAGCGCCTTGCCGATGGCCTCGATGCGACCTGGCGTGAGCTTCAGCCGGTCGATCTGGGCATCCGTCAGGCCATAGCCCGGGGCAGCCGCAAGGTCGAGCCGGTTGGCCTCGGCCAGGGCCAACGATCGCTCGGAGAGAAGCCGGACGCTCCGCCGCAGCCAGGCGTTTTTCGTCGCCCCGTTAACCCGGGCCAACTCGGTCGCCGCCTGCTTGGCCCGCTGCGCCACGTCGAGGCAGTATTCCCGGAGGTTTCCGACCTGGTCATTGGCCATGACGCAACTCTCTACACAGACAGCACTTAAGGCTTTCTCGCGTGTCTCCGCGCCTGCGCGCACGGGGGCCGGCAGGGAAGTATCTCCAACTCGGGCTTTGGAGTCAACCGGGATTGTCGCCAGGTGCCGTAGCCGGGCCGACACGCCCCGGCTCGGAAGTCCTTGAATCGCCGAAGTCCATTTAGCCGGCAAACTGCCTGCCCGTCAGACGTTCATACGCCTCGACGTATTTCTGGCGGGTGTTGACAATCACGTCGTCGGGGAGCGGCGGAGGCGGGCTGTTCTTGTCCCAACTGGTCGTCTCTAGCCAATCGCGGACGAATTGCTTGTCAAACGAAGGCTGGCTCCGGCCCGGCTGATACTGGTCGGCAGGCCAGAACCGGGAGCTGTCGGGGGTGAGGACTTCGTCGATGAGGATCAACTGGCCATCGACGCTCCCCCACTCGAATTTCGTGTCGGCAATGAGGATCCCTCGCTCCCGGGCGTAGGCCGCGCCTCGCTTGAACAGGTCGATGCTGCGGCGGCGCAACTCGTCGGCCGTTCGCTGCCCGACGATCTCGACCGTTCGCTCCAACGAGACGTTCTCGTCGTGTCCGGTCTGGGCCTTGGTGGCGGGGGTAAAAATCGGCTGCTCCAGGGCGTCGCTCTCCACCAGTCCCGGGGGGAGTTTGATGCCGCATACCGTGCCTCTTTGGCGGTACTCTTTCCAACCTGAGCCGACTAGGTACCCCCGAACGACACACTCGATCGGAACGACCTCCGTTTTTCGGACCAGGCTTGTGCGGCCGGCCAGTTCGGCTTTATCCGCCTCGGGGGGGAGGTCCATGGCATTCACATCCGTCGTGACGAGGTGGTTCGGCTCGTCCAGCAAGGCGAACCAGAAAGCCGACAACTGCGTTAGGACCCGGCCTTTGTCCGGGATCCCCGACGGCAGGACCCAGTCGAAGGCGCTAATCCGATCGGTGCTCACCAACAGGAGGCGGTCGCCCAAGTCGTACACGTCGCGGACTTTGCCCCGCCGCACGGGCAGGCCGGGAATTGCCGTCTGCAGGATAACCGATTTGCTCATGGTCGGCCCTCAAGGGTTCATGGTGTCGGCAGTATACCAATGCTTCCAGCCCTCAAACAGGCTTGTGCTTCGCTTGTCCAGACCGCCCCAGTGAGATACACTCTCAACTGAATCGATCCGCCATCTGAAGGCAGCGTGAAGCGCATGGTCGCTATCATCGTTCTTCTTCCCGGGGAAATGCTGACAAACCTCACCGCACGCCAGAGCCGCCGTCCGGCGAAGGATTCCGCCTGATGGGATTGATGCGGTTCATTATCTCGCCGCCCGATCGCATCACTGAGGAGATGGCCCAGCAGGCATACCTCTGTGGTATGGATCGCGTCCGCTGGAAGGCGTGGGTCCGATGGCAGGCCGGAGAACTGGTGATTCAGCGGACGGTGGTGGAGTCCGGCAACCTGCACATCCCATGGGTTGTCGAGGGGTACGGGCTGCTGACGCTCTCGACCGCGACGCTCCGCGAGCGTCCCGAGCCCTACTTGCTCCCTTTGGAGTTGGCGAGGGGAAAAATCGGCCAGGTCCGCAACCAGTTGTCCGAATGGCAGATGCTCGGACTGGTCGCTCCCGAGGCGGTTGAGGAGAAGATCCGCGCGGCGATTCGGACTTTTGGCGACGCGGTTGTCGCCCCGCAGGGGGGGCCCGCATCGGTTGCCCTGGCCGAAGAGGCCCTACGCCTGGCCGTCGACGCGGCGACGATGCTGGCCGCGGTTTTTTGCGAGCAGGCCCTGGCGGTCCGCCGGCGTGGGACCGGCAAGCTGACCACCCTGCTAGGAGCGGACTTGGGCGTGTCGCCGTTGGACGACTACGCGGCCGGCCAGTTCCTTCAGACGTTCAATGCCGCGATCGTCCCCATGGTTTGGCGCGAGATCGAGGCCCGCGAGGGCAAGTTCTGTTGGGACGTCTACGACCAACAGATCGCATGGTGTCGCGCCAACGGGTTGACGGTGTGTGCCGGGCCGATCCTGGAGTTCGACCAGCGCTGCATTCCCGACTGGCTCTACCTGTGCGACAGCGATTTCGACAGCCTGTTTTCCTTCTCCTCCGAGTTTGTTGCAGCGGCGGTCGAACGTTACCGGGGCAAGGTCGACGTATGGATCTCCGCCGGCCGCGTGAACACGGCCGAGGCGCTTTCCCTCACCGAGGAGGAAAAGGTCAAGCTGACGGCCCGGGCCATCAAGCTGACGCGCGCCCTGGACTCCGCGGCCGAAGTCACCATCTCCTTCGATCAGCCGTGGGGCGAATATCTGGCTCGGCAGGGAAACGATTTTCCGCCGCTCCACTTCGCCGACGCGCTGCTGAGGGCCGAATTGGGGCTCACCGGTCTGGCACTGGAGATCAACGTGGGCTATTGTCCCGGCGGCACGCTTCCCCGCGACCCGCTCGAATTCAGCCGGCAGATCGACTTCTGGAGTCTGCTCGGCGTGCCGCTCTACCTGTCGGTCGCGGTTCCCAGCAGCTCGCAGCCCGATCCGCTTGCGCAGCGACGGACCGTCGCCTCAGGGGGGACTTGGACGCCGGCCGACCAGCAGGCATGGACCAGTCGTTACCTCCCCTTGTTCCTGGCGAAGCCGAGCGTGCGAGGGGTCCTCTGGAGCCAGCTCCGGGATTCGGAGCCCCACAGTCTCCCCCACGGCGGACTGTTCGACTTGCGACGGCATCCCAAGCCCGCTTTGCGCCAATTGGCCTCGATCCGCCAAGCGCACCTGAAATAGAAGCCGAGGTCTAATGCTACAGCGCAAGGTTCGCGGGAAAAAGGGGACTGGCTCCGTGGCGCGAACCGGCGTGGTGTAAGCCAATACGTTACTGCCACGGTGCCCGTCCCCTTTTCCCGCGTGTAACCCCGGCCTCGCAAAAGGGGACAGGCACCGTCGCCGGAGAGCGCACTTGTAAGGACACCGTTCTTGAGGCGACGGAGCCAGTCCCCTTTTGCGGCGGACCTCATTGAGTGCGGCGCACCCCGGTGAGGCAGATGTCGTCGACTTGCGGATGGTCGCCGATGAAGCGTTTCACCTCGCCGATCACCGCTTGTCCCATCGCCGCGACGCTGGCCGAGGGCCGCTGGAGGTTCGCAACCAGCCTCTCCGAGCCGTACCGGTCGCCCTGACGGTTCTCGGCGTCGAGCACGCCGTCGGTATACATGATGAGCGACTCGCCCGCCGCCAAGGGGATCGAGAACTGCTGGTAGCTGCTCGCCGACTCGATTCCCAAGGGGTACCCGCCCTGCGCTTCGCCGACTTCCTCCACGGCGCCCGACACGCGGCGCAACAAGGGAGCCATGTGCCCCGCGTTCACGACGCACACGTCGTGTTTCGTGACGTCGATGACGGCAATCACCATGGTGACGAACTTGCCCTCCCAACGGTTGTCGCAGAAAACCTCGTTCAGGCGTTGCACGGCATCGACGGGCTGCGGGAGGCTTGCCAGGCAGTACCGCACCTCGGCCGACAACCGCGCCACGAGCAGCGCCGCCGCCACGCCCTTCCCGCAAACGTCGGCCAGGGCCGAAGCCAGGCGGTTTCCCGGCAACTGAATGTAGTCGAAGTAGTCCCCGCCCAACTGGTGGGCAGGCTCGTAGAAATGGAAGAACTCGTAGTTCTCCACCTGCGGCGGCGTCGACGGCAAGAGGCCTCGCTGCACCCGGTGGGCCAGGTCCAACTCCCGCTGCATCAGCTCTTCGCGCACCGCCACTTCGTGCAACTGGGCGTTCTCCACGGCGACCGCCGCCTGGCAGGCCACGCTCGCCAGCACGTCCAGGTCGTCGCGGCTGAAACGCCGCCGAGCGTCGGTCGTGTCGACCTGGATGACGCCCAACACGTCGCCGTTGCTGTTCACCAGCGGCGCACACATCACCGAATGGATCTGGAAGTCGACGATGCTCTCACTCATCCCGAACTGAGAGTCGGCCGAAGCGTCGGCCGAGAGGATCGCCTCTTTCCTCGCAATGGCGCTGTTGACGATCGTGCGGCTCATCCGGATCCGTCCCCCCGCTTCCTCGCGGCGATGCTTGACGGCCTTGGTGAGCAGCCTGTCGGCACCGGGCTCCAACAGCGCGATGAACCCCCGGTCGGCCTGGATGAAGATCTTGAACAGGTTGTCCAGCAGCCGCGGCAACACCTCGTCGAGCCGCACGGCCCCGCCCAGGTTGCGCCCGATCTCCAAGAGCGCCTTCAACTTCACCTCCGGGTTGACCGCCAAGCGGAGGCTTGTGCTGCCGGTCGAGACCTCCAACTTCGACATGATGGTCGAGCCGCTCGCCCCTTTGTCGTCATCGACCATTTGCACGGCGTCGAGGGTTTGCAGGGCCGTGCGACTGGCGTCCTCGGGATTCCCCTCGTGAAACGTGAAGACGACGTCGCAGATCTTCAACTCGTCCTTTTCCAACAGCTTCTGCTGCCCTTCCACGCGGATCCCGTTCACGAACGTCCCGTTGCGACTCTGCAAGTCCTCCACGAACTGATCGTCGCCGACCCGTGTAATTCGGGCGTGCTGTCGACTGATCGCGCTGACATCCAACACGATGTCGCACTCCGGGTGGCGCCCGAGCACCGCGGCCTCGCCCAACCGGTACACCTGACCCGGGTCCGGCCCTTTCAGCATCCGCAAGAAAGCCATGGCACGTCATCCGCAACGACTGGTATGAGAACCAAGCCATGCCCCCTCGCACGGGCAGCACAGGCACCACCTTAGAGCAGTTGCTCACGCCGGTGCCCCTGATTTTAGGCCCTAGTACGCCCCAAAGCAATCAGTCCACCCCACGAAGGAAATAGATCTAGATGTATAGGGCTTAACAGGTTCAGCGAGGGGGGTACTTCGTCGTCGTAAACCCTTGGGACGGGGGAGATCGACCAGAAGACGTTCGCGGGCAAGCGGACCGGGAGAAGTGTCGCTTCAATGGGGCCGCAGCCGATCGGCCGCGGAAACCGCAGGCTTCGTAACCTGTTGCCCGCATGTGGGTTAGTCTAACGGTCTCGAGGGGGCCCTGTCCAGGGGCGTCAAGAAGGACCATTTCGACAGTACCTCCGTCACAAACTTCAATGGTGAAACGAGTTACGCTTGCGAGAGGTCCCGGGGGTTTTCGCGTCACCGGACCTCTCGAAAGGCGTTTCGCCGGGTTCTCCTCGCAAATTGTGCTTGACATGGCGTGCTCGGTCAAACGATCGCGGCTGCGCGTCCGGCTGGTGTCCCCCGAGGCTCTCCCCAGAATTCGACGCAGTCGTCGCCTCGGGCACCGACCGGCCCCAGGTCGATCAGCATCACGCGATCGTGCTCCCAGTTCAGCAGCGACCAGAACGCCTCCTTCATCATCTGTCGTTCCGTGGGCGACAGCTCGCAGCGGAAGACGGAGTATTGGAGCGGGTCGCCGAAACCGCGCATTTTCTTGTAGGTGCGTCGGAGCCGCTTTTCGTCGCCGACGTCGTAACATACCAGGTAAACGTTTCTCATGGGAGTTCCCTCCAGCGGCAGGTGGGTTGTTTACCGAGTATAGAACGTCGGGTGTCCGGCGATCTCGCCCAAGAGGGCGCGGCCCAGCAAGCAAGCCTGAACCTCCAGCACGCGGCGGTAGCTAATCCGGTAGTCGAAGACCGGATGGGTGACCAGGGTATCCATGCGGCGCTCGAAGGCGGCGAGGACCGCACGACGGCCGGCGTCAGTCAGACCGCCGCCCAGCCCTCCTCCAGGTCTTCCTCTGGCTGCGGCCAGTAAACCTGGTAGAGGTCGATCGTTTCGATCCCCAGCCGCCGGAGGCTTGCCTCCGCCTCGGCTCGGATGCTGTCCCGCTTGACGCACCCGTGGACCTGCCGGTCCTTGTCCCAGCAGAGTCCGCACTTGGTGGCGATGATGGGACGGACGGACATTCCCCTGATCGCCTTCCCCACGATCTCCTCGGAATAGCCCAGCCCGTAGGCCGCCGCGGTGTGGATCCAGTTCACCCCGAGGTCCATCGCTCGATGGACGGTCCTGACCGACTCCTCGTCGTCCTGCGGGCCCCAGCTGAGCTTCCAGTTGCCGCCTCCGATTGCCCACGTGCCCAGCCTTGCACCGGCTCCTCCTCCTTGCCCTGGACGATCTGGACCGACACGCCCCCTTCCGCCCATGGAACGATCGCCACGTTCGCTGCGTCAGGATTGTTCGTGCGGACTGCTTTCGTCGCCTCGTTCACCATCGCGCTGCCGCTGTCCAGATGGAACAATGCGTCGTACTGATGCACAGCCTCATCGCGCGGCGTCATCGTATCGCTCACCAGAACGACGTTCTCTCGCTTGATGAACACTACCCGCCGACGATGCGTCACCGCGATGTCGTTCTTCGGGCCGTAGCCGTCCGTGTAGGTGTGGCCTGCCCCCCTTTTTTGTGCCAGGTGTTATGAGAGTGTTTGGGGAACAGGTAAAGGGTTGAATCCAGGGGTTCGGCTGTGCGGCGGAGGGATGAAAACGAAAAGCGTTATGTCGTAAGGCTTTAAGTAAGTCGGGGCGACTGGATTTGAACCAGCGACCTCTTGGTCCCGAAGAATTGCTAGTTTACTTTGGGTGTCGCTTCTGGGGCCGGTTTTCTCGGCATTTTCGTCAATCTCGCCCAAATTCTGTCCCCGGAAGGGGACAAAAAGGGACAGAATCGACCCTCTCGCCTGCCCCGAGGTGCGGCGCGACATACCCTTGAATTGATCCTCCGAACATTCGATTCAAGGAGTCAAGGTATGGCGCGCAAGTCCGGCATCTGGTGGTACGAAGAGAAGAAGTGCTACTACACGTTCTACAAGGGCAAGCGGCGGCGGCTCGACCCGAACAAGAAGAAGGCCGAGCGGGAATGGGCCAAGCTGATGGGCAAGGCCATCGCCAAGGGCGACGACCTGATGGTCAAGCAGGTGCTCGACCAATACCTGGATTGGAGCGAGGCCAACCACGCCGAGACGACCCACAAGCGGATACGGGCCTCCATCCTCAGCTTCGCCGACTCCCTGCCGCCGGGACTGATTATCGCCAACCTGGAACCTTCTCATCTTACCAGTTGGCTCGACCTGCACTGTCCCAAGAGGATCACCCCGGAGGCCGTCAAGTACGCCGCCGCGCAAGAGGCCAAGCGGGCGGCCGAGGAAGCCGCCCGCCAGCAGGAGATGGAGACGGCCGGCGAGGAGAAGCCGAGGCGGAAGCAGAAGCCGAAGAAGCTGCGGCCGGCGACGGACAATACCCGGCACGGCTACGCCAGCGACATCTTGGCGGCCTTCAACTGGGCCGCCGGTGCCAATCAGCGGATCATCCGCTCCTCGCCCCTCACCGGCTACCGCAAGGCCCCTAAGACGCCCCGCATCCTCTACCTGGCCCCCGAGCAGCAGGAAGACCTCTTGAAGCGAATCGACGACCAGGAGTTTCGAGACTTCCTGGTCGTGCTCTTGCACACCGGGATGCGGCCCGGCGAGGCGCGGGTCATGGAGGCGAAACACGTCATGCTCAAAGAGGGCGTGGTCCGCATCCCGAAGGAGTTGGCAAAGGGGAAGCGGAAGGAACGCAGAGTGCTGCTCGACGACGTGGTGCTGGCGATCCTCAAGCCGCTGGTCCTAAAGTACCCGGAGGGACCGATCCTGCGGAACATGCGTGGGCGGCCGTGGACCAAGGACGCCATCAACTGCCGCTTCACGCGGCTGAAGGCCGAGTTGCCCTATCGGGTTACGGCCTACGCCATGCGGCACACCTTCATCAATGAGGCCCTACGGAACGGGGCACCCGAATGCGCGATTGCCGAGGTGGTTGGCCACGAGGACAAGACCATGATCCAGAAGGTCTACGGACACCCCGAACTACACCCCGATCTGCTGGATAGCGTGGTCAAGAAGGCCAACACGCGGGCGGCGTCTTGAGCACTCTGTCGGCACTGGCCGGCACGGTATCGAGAAAGCGGGCGTCTTAAAGGCAACGGTAGCGACGGCCACCGAATGGCTCCCGGCGGCCGGGGACCGTCCCCTGCCGCCGGTAATTGTCTAGGGCTTCGGGAGCGATGCGCAGCACGCGGCCGACCCTGAAGGCCGTCAACTCGCCGGAACCGCACAACTCGTAGATGCGACGGGTGCTGACCCGAAGCTGGGCGGCGGCCTCCTTGACCGTGAGCGATTGGCCGGCGGGCGACGGTACGGGGTTGGCGTTTTCCGACAACACAGCCGCCAACGTCAGGCTGGCGGCGGCGGCCTTGTCGCCGCCGGTGTGCTCAAGGTACTCGGCGTAGAGGGCGTTGACGGCGGCGTTCATCGTTCCAACTCGTCGCGGGCTGCTAATAAGGCCCCGATCAACTCCTCGTAGGTCAAGCGATGGGCCACTTCGTCGTCGAGTTTATGTCGCCGGTCGGCGTAAAGCTGCCGTAGGCAGAAATCGACTGCCTCATAGGCGACGATCTGCGGCCGGCTCGATTCCAGCACTTCTTTGGAGTAGTCTTTCACTCGTGGCCCTCCAGGATCGCGGTTCCGATCCGCTTCGGCGAAGAGTTGCTTGATGTTGGCGTTCATCGGCGGCGGAACCAGCCTCGACGATAGTAATACTGACAATCCGAGGGCTGGCAATTGGCTTGCGGTTTCTCGGCCGGCCTCGCGGCCGGGGGCGCAGGCGTCTTGGGAGGCGGGGCGACGATGATCGGGGGCGGCTGGGGCGCGATCTGGTGGCTGATTTCCACCTCGGTCGCGGTTGCCCCGGCGGGGGCCGCCGGGGCAACGGGACCAAGCGGCAGGGGTGCCAAGGCCGGCTGCGGCGCGGCCCGCCCGACCGGGACCGGCGGGGCGGGGGCGGCAGTCGGCGTGGCCGAGTTCAGCCACACGCCCGCAGCCGTAAACAGGGCCACGAGGATCAAAGCAGCAGCGGGCTTCGGCAGGTTCACGGTGCGGTCTCCTTGGTGTTGTCCGGCTCCGGCGGCCTCCGAAGCCACTTCTTCTGGAAATCTCCGATCTGCTGCCGGCGGGGATCGAACTCGGGGATGTTCGCCAAAAGCTCTTGGATGGCCGGATCGACCGGCGGCTGGCTCTGGCGGATTTCGTCGTCACTTGGCATCGGGGTGCCTCTCGTGGATTTCATTGAGCACGCCCTTGACATAGCGGCGGGCCACCTTGAAACGGAGCACCAAGGCCGAGCCGAGGCAGCCGCCGATGGCCATGCCGATCCCTTGGAGGGCCGAGTTGCCCAAGTGCGTCAGGGTTTCCGCGCCGTGCATTACGGCGTAGGTGATGGCCGAGCCGGCTGCGGCGGCTACGACGACCAGGGCCAAGGCCCCGGTGCCGTAGGCGAGCAGACGTTGGAGTTTGGCTTTCATCGTTTTCGTTCCAATCTGCGGACAAGGAGAATCCACGCCGCCAAGGCGGCGACGACTAAAGCGACCTGGATGGTCGGCTCAATCAGGTGCATGGCGTCCCTTCCAGCGGCCAGGGTTTCTTCTTCCAGGCGACGGCGTGGTGGACCCACTCCTGGTCTATCTGGTTCACCCCGCCGCGCCGCGATCGACCGTGCATTGAGTTTCCGTCAGACTCCCAGGGCCTTGCGATGCTTTTCAAGTCGAACCCCGACCCGCTGAACGACCTTGTTGGCGGCGGCTTCCAGCTTCTCGATGTCGGCAGCGGCCTTGACGAGCACTGCCAGCGTCAGGGAGTTTTCGTTGATCTTGCTGACCGTGGCGGTGAACTCCGGCGAGGCCGGGTCCAACTCGTCCAGCGGCGGCAACCTCTCGCCTGTGTCCTGCCGCAGCGCGGCGATCGTGTCGGCCAACTCGGTACGAACTTGCTGTAGGCTGGCCGGCGTGAGTTGCGAAGGAAGAGTCATTGGTGCATACCTCTCAGGTGCTTGACGCCCAATCGGATCAGCCGTACCACCGCGAGGGCGTCGTCCACGGCGGTGTGGGCCACTTTCCCGTCCAGTCCAGCCCGCTCGTAGCAGGTCTTGCTGTCGGGCAGCTTTTCATCTTCCGGTCGAAGAAAGAGGACGGCCGGGTCCAGCGTGCGGTGCGAAAGCTTCACGACACGCTCGAATCCCGGTAATCGTTTCAGGAATTGCCGGTCGAAGGAGGCGAAGTTCTTGCCGGCTGGGGTCAAGGCCCTTTTCCCGTCCCAGCCGCAAGCGTCTGGTTCTGGCCCCGTTGTTTGTTGCGGACGAACTGCATCAGGCCGCCTCGCCCATCACTTCGGCGTAGTCGAAGCCGCCGCCCGCCAACGCGGCCTGAATGTCGATCTCCTTTGGACTGACGCCCACCGGCTCGTTGTTCCAAAGGAGGATGTAGCTGGGGACGGTGGTTTCGCCCCGCACGAACTGCTGGCCCTTCTCGGTCACTCGCCAGTATCCGTTGGTCCGTCCGCCGCCAGTTTCGGCGTCGGGTCTGGCTTCGATCAGGCCCCAATAACGCAGCTTGGCGTAATCGCCGCGACTGGGAACGGAGACATCGCGGAAGTCAGTCTCAACGTGCAGCCAGCCGTCCGGGTCGCCTTGTTTCTTGACCATGAGGATCAGGTAGCGGGCCATTGCCGCGTTGAGTCGTCGGCGATAGACCTTGGTGTAGCGTTCGCAGCAAGGACAGTGGGTGCCCTTCTCGACATTGGCAAGGAGATGGTCCTTGGCCTCTTGAAGCGTCGTCATGTTGCGTTACCTTGGGGTTCAGGAGGTTTCTCGAAGTCGCGGGTCCAGGCGTCATAGATTTCGGCGTACAGCACGCCCCACGGTCCTTCGTGTCGGTAGGCTTGCTCGATGGCGCAAACGTGCGCCCATTCGTGCAGCAGCGTGTCCACCAGGCCGGCGTCAGGCTGGTCGGAGTTGACGCGGATGCGGTAGTCCCGGCCGTTGAAAGTCGTCAGGCCGCAATCGCACTTGACGGGACGGCGAATCACCGTGACCTTGCCCTGGACGGGGAAGTGCTTTCGCAGCTTGCGAATCAGGGTGCGCCAACAGCACGTTTTCATGTCACCCTCTGCCGCGCTTCTTTCGCGGGTGCATCGGACTGTAGGTGTTGTGGGCCGCCGGGGCTTTGGTCAGCACGCGGCGGGCCTTCTTCTTGCCGCACTTCGGGCAGCGGTAGGGCGGCGGGGCGAGCATCGCTTGGAACGCCTCGAACTGGTGCCCGCACGCGCTGCACTCAAGGTCGTAAAGCGGCATGTCAGCTTTCCTTGGGGACGACAACGACGTTCTTGAGATTGTGGACCGTGATGCGCTTCCCCAGGTGGTTGAAGCCGATGATGCTGTCGTCGAGCACCTGGGTGACTTTCAGCTTGCTAAGCCACATCTGGCTCTTGCGGCGCACCGGGTAGACCACGGTGTCGCCCGCCTTGATCGTGCGGCCCAGAAAGTCAACTGCTGGATTCATGCTGCATTCCAAAAGCTGTGTGCCGACCGTCGATCAACGCGCTCCGGCACGGGAGCCGATTCCAACCCAGGGCTTCGGAGGCTGCGGGTCTGGTTGCTTCACGGGCTACGGACGGCACACCCGCGTCGAGGCCGATCGCTTCGGTCGAGAAGCCTTCGATTTCGACGATTTCCGCCGTGCCGGCCCGTAGAAGTCGTACCCCTCGGGCACTTTGTAGTCGGCCGGCGGGAATTTGTGGTCGAGGCCCTTGGACAATTCCGCCGCGATCTCGTTCCGGGCGGCCCGAAAGTTGGCCACACTGTTCATGCGGGTCCACAGTTCCTTGCTGGGCGTTTGGCGCAGTTCCACCATGGCGCGGAACTCGGGCCAGAATTCAGCGGGAATCTCATGCCGCTTGAGGATCGCGTGCAGGCGTCGGGCGGTCATTGGTCGGTCGTGTGCTGGTTGCTGCTGGTTGCACGGCGCAGTCGCCGAACCCGCAGGAACGGAGCCTTCGGGCTCGATGTCTTCGGATCGCAGCGATTCATACGGCACGGGCGATTTGTAGTCGGCCGGCGGAAACTTGTGTCCCAGCGGTTTGGAGAGTTCGGTCAGAATCTTTTTCAAGGCCGCCTTGTAGTTGCGCACGCGGTTCAGGCGCGTCACCAGCGTCCGGCATGGGCGCGCCCCATCTTCAACGAGCCGGTGCATCTCCGGCCAGAACTTTTCGGGAATCCCATGGCGCTCCAGGATGTCGTCAAGGATGGGCAGTTCGGCGATCATCGTTCGTTTCTCTCGGTTAGGCTGTTGGTTGTTTCTCGGGCTGCGGACGGCTCACCCGCCCGATGCCATAAGCTCGGCGTGAGGATCAAGCGATTCGTACCTCTGCCGCTCCCACCGACTGCGAAAGCCGGCCGGCGGCCACTTGTGGTCGATCTGCTTGCAAAGCTCGGTCAGGATGTCGCTCAAGGCGGCCTTGTAGTTCGCTACGCAGGTCAGTCGCGTCAGCACTTCACGGCTCGGCCACTGCCGTTCTTCCACGAACCGGCGAATCTCCGGCCAGAATCTTGGGTGGATTTGATGCTTCGTCAGGATGTCGTTCAGCCTGGGCAGTTCGATCATGGTTTGCTCCTTTCGTCACAGTTGCGCCTCTACCAGTTAAATCACCAACCCGGCTAAGCGCGCTCGCGCCCAAGCAACTTTTCCAAGGCCCAATGCAGCAAGTCCCAAGCGAGCAGCCGCTTTCGCGGGAAGTTCTCGACCGCGCCCGTTCGCCAAAGCCGGCCGGCGGCGTCCCGCAACTCGACGCGATAATGGCCCCGCGTGGGTGTGCCCGCGCCAGTGTTGACGATCTTGCCGGTCGCAACGGTCTTGATCTCGCCGGTGACAGCGGAGTGGAGTTCAATTCTGACGATCAGCATTTCAGTCACCTCGGTAGGGCGCGAATCCTATGGCTTTCAGCCGCCGGAAGGGCTGCACCCCAAGATCGTGATAGGTTTCCCACGCCATGAAGTCGCCGCTGTGGTGGTTGCCCGGCCTCGCGGTCGGCCGCTCCTGCGACGAGTCAAGGTCGGCGTCGATTCCCAGGACTGTCCCATCGCGCTGCACAGTGAGATGAGCCGTAGGATCAGCCAGGCGGCGGACGGCAGCAACCACATCGGCGGCCCGCAGTGCCGGCGAGCCGTTGACGCAGACCACGCTGTCGCCAACTCTCAAGCCGGCGCGCTCGGCTGCGCTGCGGGGAGGCACGCTTTCGATCTCGGTCGTCCCTGCCCGGAACGTGACTCCGAGAAGTTCCAGAGCGGCCAGGCGTGCGGCCATCTCTTGGTCAACTTCGCGCGCGGCTTCAAGCTCATTCTGGCCGCTGATGTCGTCGTCACAATCTTCCGGCACGCTCATCACTGTTCGACCTCCCACAATGCCCGGTGGATGTACTCTGAGCGTTTCATGTCGTGCTCCTCCGCGATCCTGGCGCAATAGCTGGCGTCCAGCTCGATCAGGGTGCAAGGATTGCCGGCGCGTTTACACACCCGAAGCGTGGTGCCCGTGCCACCGAACGGGTCCAGGACGGATTCGCCTGCGGGCGTCGTGAACCTGACGCACCGCTCGACCAAGCCTTCGTTGAGTTGCGTCGGATGCCAGGGACGGCGCTGCCTGCTGTTTCCCACGACGCGGGTGAAGTTGAAGACATCGCTCAACACCAGGTCGCCGGTGACGTGCTGCCAAGTCTTGCCTTCACGGATGTTGCGAATCGTGACATCGCTAACTCCGTAACGGCGGCCCAATTCAGCATGACTCTCGCTGGACTGGTAGATGTGAACAACATCTTCGTCAGTTAGACTCGTCAGGCCGTGCTCTTGACCCCGCGCATGGTTGCCGCGTCCCTTTGCTTCTCGGTCACGGCTGTTATCTGTGTCCGAGCCGATAAATAGATGCGCTGGGTTGCAGCACGCTCGGTTGTCGCATGTGTGCAGGATAAGTTGCCCCGCAGGATCAGTACCGTGAACAAGACGCCACATCAGCCGAGTGGCGATGTATGCCTTGCCATCTCGACCACCAACACGAAATCGCCCGTAACCGCTCTCCTTGCCGGCGGTCCATTCCCAGCACTCTGTTTCACTGCGTCGGTTTATCTTGCTGAGGAACCGTTCAATGTCCTCGGGCGTCCAGTTGGGCAGCGGCAGGGTATCCCGATCTTGGGAGTCATACTGCATCACATCCCCTGGCACGCGCCCGCGCGGATCGGCCCGCTTGTCGCCGTTCTCTTGACGCCAACTTGGGACACGGATGGCATCGGGCAGGAGCGGTGCGTTGAACCAGCGGAGTCGGAGAAGGGGCCGGTGGTTGTTGCCCAAGTCGCGGTGATTGTGCTGGCCGAAGGTGAAAGTTTGTAAGCAGGGCTTGGCTTCCAGGCCGCTGGTGCGGCGGACCATTTCGGCCACAATACGGCCGACCTCGAACGTCCAACGGGCGTTGTAGCTGAACCAGACAGTCTTGGCCTTGTGGACGAACAGATGCAGCCAAGTTTCCAAAAGGTCCACATACTGGTGGTCCGGCAGCTTGTCCTTGTAGCTCTGGTAGCCGAGGCCGATATTATCTGGCGGGTCGGCGAACAGCGTGGTCCACTGCTGCGAGGTATTGAGGTAGTCGAGGCAGTCGGCGTTAATCAGAAGGTGCTTCATCAGAGGCTCAGTCCATGTGAACGATTCGATCGTGCTCGTAGCGCCCGGCGACCTGCACGGTGCAGCCCCATTGCCAGATGCGCTTGCCCCGGTCAACGTCGTGCCAGCGCGCCGATAGCTCCACGTCGGCGAGCCAGGTGCGGTGGAAGGCCGAGGGGTCTTCAAATAGGATGCGGCGGTCGTCGTAGCCGATGGCGACGACCCAGTGGCCGTCATCCCACA
>Ga0172371_10006115_pt1 | contig 17603 bp, 15 predicted proteins | sample Lak12m_FD_114543 | JGI IMG/M metagenome (GOLD analysis project Ga0172371, IMG submission 114543) | Freshwater microbial communities from Kabuno Bay, South-Kivu, Congo - kab_022012_12m | ecosystem: Environmental > Aquatic > Freshwater > Lake | place: Democratic Republic of the Congo: South-Kivu...
ACCATGAGATTCCGGGATGTTGTGAATGATGAGCACACCGTGATTTCCCGCAGCGCCAACGAAGGCTCACTGGCTTTCCCGTAGGTGAAGAGTGCCGCGAATTTCAATGAGCGGCACTATAGAGGCGGTTGCAAAACCTCAATTACACGGACAACGGTTTCGAGAATTTGTACGGCGCGGTTCGGGAACCGCCCGAAATCTGGGCGCTTCTCGAAGCGCGCCGTACCGTAATCATGAGGCGCGGGGAGGTTTTGCAACCACTTCTAAGCTCGCCAAAGGACACCCGATCAGCATCACGAAACGTCACTCCCTTTATGCCGCGCGCGACTCATCGCGACGGGAACGGCTCCCGCAGCGGGAATATCCGTGCGCCCGGACCGGAAAAAGGACGTGCGATTGAGGACTTTCTCCTGGAACCGCTCGAGATATAAGTAGATAACGGGCGTGATGTACAGGGTAATGAACTGGGATACCACGAGGCCGCCGACCACGACCAGTCCGAGCGGCCGCCGCGACGCCGCATCCGTCCCAAACCCCACTGCGATGGGGATCGCGCCGATTACCGCCGCGAGCGTCGTCATGATGATGGGCCGGAATCGATCCATGCTCGCGTCGTGAATGGCCTGCTCGGGCGATTCACCGGCGTCGACTCGCTGCCGTGCGAAATCAACGATCATGATCCCGTTCTTTTTGACGATTCCCATGAGCATGAACATGCCCACGAACGCGTAGAGTGACGCAAGCTCCCCGAAGAGAACCAGCGTCAGCAGGCCTCCGACCAGCGCGGTGGGGAGGGTCGAAAGCACGGTGAGGGGATGGACGTAACTCTCGTACAGGATCGCGAGAATCACGTACATCACGAACACGGCCAGTGCCATGAGGATTGTCAGGTCTCTCACCGTGTCGCTGAAGGTGAGCGCCTCACCTTGCAGGCTCGCGCGCATGGTGAAGGGCACGACCTCCGCGGCTGCCTTGCTGATGAAATCCGTGGCGTCGCCCACTGCCACGCCCGGCTTGAGATTGAAGTAGAACGTCACGCTCGGGAACTGGTTCACATGGTTCACGGCTTGGGGACCGAGTGTGGTCTTCCACTTGACCAGGGCGTTGAGCGGCACGAGTCTCGTTCCATCGTCGGATTTGATATACAGCAGCGCCAGGTCGTCCGGCTTGGAGCGTTCCGCGTCTCCAGCTTCGAGGATGACTTGATATTGGTCCTCGGCTTTCTTGATGAGATAGAGATAGTTCTGCGAGTACGCGTTCTTGAGGAGTGTAAGTATCCGCGTCTCGGAGACCCCGTACGTCCGGGCCTGATCGCGGCGGATGTCGATCTCGAGGTTGGGAGTTTGGTGGAAGTAGTCCCAAGAGACCGTCTGAAATCCTGGGAACGGCTTCAGCTTCCCCATGAGCTGCGTTGCGACGTCGTACACTTGCTGGGGGTTCACCCCTGACACGGCGAAGGCGTACTGTCCCTGATTCCGACTTGTAGCGCCAGTGCTGATCTCGAGCACAGGGAAGGGGCGCAGGAACGGGAAGATTCCCGGAACGGAAGCCATCGCGCCCATCAGCCGACCGGCCACGGCCTGGATCGGGGCGCGCTCATCGGGAGACTTGAGGAACGCAAGCAGCAACCCCTGGTTGGAAGCAAGGAATCGACCGTTTCCCGTCATGGTGAAGGTTGCGTTTACGCTGGGATCCTGCCGAATGATCTCGTCCGCCCGGTCCTGGAACACCCTCATCTGCTCGGGCGACGAGCCCTCTCCCGCGATCATGACCCCCCAAATGAAACTGCTGTCACCGACGGGGAGGAATGTCTTTGGAATGATCATGAAGAGCACGATGGTGCCTACAAGGCAGACGACCCAGATGAGCGGCGAAATCCAGCTTCGCCTCAAGAACCACCAGAGAGATCGGCCGTAGGCCGCCAGCACCCGCTTCTCCGCCCTGCCGAACACGCGTTCCATCCACGTCTGTTTCGCTCCGTGTCCGCGATCCTCGAGCATCCTCGCACACATGAGCGGGGTAAGGGTCAGCGATACCAGTCCGGAAGCGAAGATTGCGACCACGATGGTGACGGCGAATTCGCGGAAGATCCGGCCCACGAGCCCTGACATGAAGACCAGCGGTATGAAGACTGCTGCGAGGGAAACGGTCATCGAGAGAATGGTAAAGCTGATCTCCCGCGCGCTGTTGAGGGTTGCCTCGAAGGCCTTCTCCCCATGTTCCATTCGGCGAACCGTGTTTTCCAGAAACACGATCGCGTCGTCGACGAGGAACCCTATGGCCAAGGTCAGGGCCATGAGCGAGAGGTTGTCAAGACTGTACCCGAGCAATCCCATTGCTACGAAGGTCAGCAGCAGCGACAACGGCAGGGCCACGACGGGGATCATGGTGTCCCGGGCTCGTCCGAGAAAGAGAAAAATTACAATCACCACGAGGACAAAGGCGATAACAAGCGTTTCCTGCACATCCCGGACGCTGTTGACGATGGTCCGTGAGCGGTCGTAAATGGGCGTAACCCGGATCGAGCCCGGAAGTTCCGCACTGATCTCCGGCAACAAATCGCGGACGCTCTTGGCCACCTCCACAGCGTTCGATCCGGCCTGGCGGAAAACCGCTACTACGACGGTGGCGGACGGAACCGGATACCCCCGCAGCCAGAACCGCATGTTGATCCGTTCATCCTGCACCGAGTCCTTGAGTTGGGCCACATCGCGAAGGTAGACCGGCGCGCCGTTCCGGGTTGCCACGATGATCTTCCCGTAGTCCTCGGCGGTCGCCAGTTGGCCCTTCGGGTCAAGCAACATTGTTCCCGCGGAGCTGTCAAACTGGCCTGCGCCGATGTAGCTCGTGGCATTCCTGATCGCGGCGGCCAGGTCATCCACGGTTATGCTGCGAGCCCACATCTTTGACGGGTCCGCCTTCACGCGAACCGCAGCCTTCGTGCCGTACACGACCACCCTGCTCACGCCCGGGAGTATGCTGATCCGCTGACCGACCTGAGTATTGCCATAATCGTACAGTTGGCCTCGCGTGACTGAGTCACTCGTGAGAGCGATATACAGGATCGGCTGATCGTTGGGGTTGGTCTTCTGGAAGGTGGGGGGCGAAGGGAGATCGACCGGCAGGCTGCCCGTAGCCTGCGTGATAGCAGTTTGCACGTCCGTGGCCGCGGCATCGATGCTCTTTTCCAAAACGAACTGGAGGGTCAGGCTCGTGTGGCCCTGGGTGCTCTTCGAGGTAACGAGCTCCAACCCGTTGATCTGCATGAACTGTCGCTCGAGCGGTGTCGCGATGTTGTTGGCCATCGTCTCGGGGCTCGCTCCCGGATAATCCACATCCACCTGGATGACCGGGTAGTCGACTGCCGGCAAATCGTTCACCGGTAGCCTCAGATAGCTGAGCACACCGAAAACGATGACCGACACCGTCAGGACCGCGGTCATGACGGGCCGGCGAATGAAGGGTTCCGAGAGATTCATGAATTGTCCTCTCCGCCTGCCGGGGGCGGGGTCATCACCGCGCGCGGCTCCTCGACGCTAACCTTTCCTCCGGGCATGACCCCAAGCTGTCCGGTCATGACGATCCGATCGCCGGCCCTGAGCCCTCGATCCACCACAACGAAGTCGTCCTGCCTCTGGCCGAGCGTCACCGGCCGGAGCTCCGCGGTGGAATCTTCGGAAACGACGTACACGAACGGACCTTTGGCAGACAGCTGGGGTGCGGCCGCAGGAACGAGCACCGCCTGGCGGATCGTACTCAGGATGAGTCGGGCCTTGACGAACCTCCCGGGCCAAAAGTGATGATCACTGTTCGGGATCGTCGCGCGAAGCTTGACCGTGCCCGTGCCGTCTTGAACCGCGTTGTCCAGAAAAGTGAGCTTTCCTTCTCGAGGCTTGTCGGGCTCATCAGGCAACCGGACCTCAACCTTGAGCGTTCCCTGCTTCATATTCCGCTGCACCGCCGTGAGGTCGTTCTCGGTGATCGTGAAATCGGCATAGATCGGGTCGAGTCGCTCGATGACCAGGAGTGAGCCGGTGTTTGCGGCCACCACATTGCCGATATCGACAAGCCGCTGTCCTGCACGGCCGTTTATGGGCGAGCGGATCGTGCAGTAATCGAGATTGAGCCGAGCGTTTTCGACGGCCGCCTCGCTTTGCCGGACCTGGGCCTGTGCGATGTCAAGCGTGTTCTTCCTCTGATCGTACTCCTGTTGGGAAACGGCCTTTGTCTGTAAAAGCTCCGCGTATCGGGAGAACTGGATTTTTGCGAGATTCATGGCCGCCCTTTTTTCTGCAAGGGTGGCTTCGGCGGAATGGAGTTGGGCTTCGTACGGCCGCGGGTCGATGGTGAACAGCAGGTCGCCGACCTTCAAGTCGGCGCCGTCGACGAAATGAAGCCCCGTGATGCGGCCGGACACCTGCGGCTGGATGGAGACGACCTCGCTGGCCACGGATTTGCCTATGGTGTCGATGTAGATTGGCACGTCCCGAGCGACTGCCGCAACGACGGATACGGCCGCGGGTGGCCGGGCGAAGCCGGACGGGGCCTTTTCTCCACAGGCTGCCAATGCGACGGCCACGAGGCAAATAAAAACCAATGTCACTAAAGAACGGCTTTTCATGGAATCGGACTCCTCGCGCTTCACTTGCAACACGGTCTCACCGTGAGTATGGCCGGTCCGGCTTAATGCTCGGTTTCCAAAATTCGGTAACGTATTCAGGGACGTTTACCACCTGATGCCTTTGACGTCACCGACTGCTCTGGAGGGACAGACATCTTGCCTGTCCATGAATGACGGGTAAGATGAACCTGTCTCAAAATCGACTCTGTCAGCACGTCGTCCGTACGGCGCGGTTCGTGAACCGCCCGAAATCAGGGCGCTTATCGAAGCGCACCGTACATGAAGAATCGGGTTCTCCATGATTCTGAGACGGTCTCGGATGCCCGTCCCACCAAGAAAACGTGTGCGTGCTCAAAAGCGCGTCGGCCTCACTCTCCTCGCGGTGATGCAGGAGCGCGAATCCCCGACCACAGAATGTTTGACATTTCCTTCAGACTATCAGCCAAGGGTCTCGACGGACCCAGTGACCAGAGAACCGTCGTGCCGAAAAGAGCCCGCTGGAACTGGAGCGCCAGGGCAATCGGCGTGACATCATTGCGGATTTCGCCCCGTTCCTGTCTAGCGGCCATCAGCTCCGCCAGGATCTGGCGATCGGTTTCGAAATCATCCGCCATCTGGCGCCGCGCTGATTCGCTGGAAAACAAGGGAGCCAGAATACTCCGCAGCAAAGCCGGGCACTCGGCCACTTCCTCGGTGATGATCACGGCAATCTTATACAGCGTCCGATCCATTGACTCCGTTGAATCGACAGCCTCTGAAACGAATTCCCTCATCTTGCCCATCTGCATCTGGCAGAGATGGGCCAGGATGTGCTCCTTGGTGGGAAAATAGTTGAAGAATGTCCCCTTCCCGACATCCGCGGCATTCGTAATATCTTCGACCGTGGTCGCGGTCACCCCGCGTTCGGAAAAGAGGAGCAATGCGGAGCGGATAATCTTCTCCCGCGTCTCGGCTTGACGGCGCTCACGCCTCCCGGGTCGCCTTGCACAGGCTTCCGAGGGCAGCGAATTTGGTTGATTGACTGATTCGCTCATGCGCATCTCCAATTTCCGACCTTGAGTCCATAGTGACTATAAGTCAGCAGTGGGGTGCGGTCAATAGCCGTATCGGAAAATCTCCATGACCGGAGAACTGTCGCAGGCGAGTGATTGCCGTGCGGCCTTGATTGGGCAACCGATCAACGGCCGCGGCAGTGCTTCGCGGAATCGCGCGCACGCTCCCCCTCCCTGTCCAGTATCCAGCGAGGAGCTCAATGTTCATGGCGGAAGGTGGCGCCCAAGCAAGAGACAGCGTCCTTCCCGCCCTACTCTAAGTGAGAGGTGACACCGTATTGGTGAAATGCGGCACTAAGTAAAAGCTCAGGCGGGTATTCCGGGCAGAAGTCCGAGCGGCGGACGAGCGCGTTTGCCGGGGGCATATTCTTGCGGAAACGCTCTACGGCTTCCGTCGGGTAACGCCCCCGGTGCGTTTCGAGCTGCGGTTCCTGATCATCCGTAGGACGGTGTGACTTCTTTGAGGGTCCCCTCGGAGAGAAAAGCTTCGTAATTGTGGACTAACCTCTGAACAACAGCCCCAGCCAGCCGTTTGAAGAACATCATGCCGCTGGCAGTGTCCTTTTCGAAGAGTTTGGCCAACTGCGCGTTGTCGATTTTCACCACCTTGGCGGGGGAGACACACTCGGCTGTAGCCGTGTACGCGGGCCGATCGACCAAGCCGGTCCACCCGAAAGCCTCCCCTGGGATACTGACCGAGTAGGTAATCTGCGCTCTCGTTCCAATGAACAGGCGTATTCTTCCCTCGACGAGGATATAGAAATGGCTCGCCGGGGCGCCTGCCTCAAAGACCAATGAGTCCTTTTCATAGGTCTCTTCAACCATGATCCTGGAGATGTCGTCGATGGCCTCCTGGCTCAGATCCTTGAACAGGTCGGCTTTCTGGATAATCATGGCAATCTCCTTTCTCGAGTGAGGGCGGTTGCGCGATCCGGTTGAACGAAACACAGTGCCACTCATTGAATTTCGCGGCACTCCTCAAATACGGGAAAGCCAGTGAGACTTCGTTGACTTTGAGTAAGATCCCCGCGTGGCGATCATCCACAACTTCTCGGAATCTCATGCTTATGGCCGACTGATAGTGGAGCGCGCTTCTTCAAAAGGACGTTGAACCTTCTTCGAGATTCAGCTTCCAGTTTGCGTTCCTTTTCAAAGCGCTCCACTTTGGCTCTTCGTCCCGTTACTGTTGAGGTCCGGGCGACCCGTTTTCTGTGGTCTTCCTCCTCTTCCGGTCCTTGACTTGGCTATGTTCGTAGACTCTCAGGGCAAAGTCCTGAAAAAGTGCTTCGCATGCTCGTATTCTCTCCAAAGCCTCTTTGCGCAGAGGCGCTTCAACGATGTCCCTTTTTTCGACCTTTTTGAGCCATTGCTTCAGTTTTTCAAGTTCCTCTTCGTTTTCTTCGACTTCGGCAAAAATGAAATTCTGTCGTGCTATCTCGAACTCTATCTCTTTTGCATAGTCCTCGCACTTACTTATGATCTCCCGGTATTCTTCATCCCGCGATGCCACGAATTCGCTGTTGATCCGCTCCTCTTGCTCCTTGTTCAGTACCTTCCCGTCAATAAGGAGCCCTTCGCCCTTCCAACCTTGAATATCGCGGATGAGCTTCTTTACCTCATTGACGCGCTCGCCGGAATAGGGAAGCACCCAAACCGACTGGTAGTTGACCGCTCCAAGCTTCTTGAGCTGTCTCCAGACGTAGACTCGCGCCCGTGACGGCCGTGACGGAAGGGAATATGAAAAGAACAGCCATCTCATGTAACTATTGTTACTTGAGATGCTACCCGAGTCAAGGGGGGACTTTTTCACATCGAGCCCAATTCATCTCCGACCTCCTTTTTTCGCCATCAGGAGTATGGGTACCGCAACGAGCTGCGATGCCACGGAAAACACAATGAGCGACGTGACGGACATGTCGTACAGTACTCCCATGACCGCGCTTCCGAGGAACCAAAACACCCCGTAGCCGGTATTGAACACTCCGAAGGCAAAACCGAGTCTGCCTGTCGGAACAAGGTCGGCAATGGCAGCTCTCATGATGGACTCCTGGGCCCCCATGCCCACGCCCCATAGGGCCATTCCCACTAAGGCCGCGTGAAAGCCGCCCATGAATACAAGAGGAGCGAAAAACGCAGAGAGAGCAACAGCGAAAACGAGCACCGGAAGGCCTATCCGATCGTAAATTCTCCCGAAAATCAGCGCCGCGATGGCGTCCACGCCCATGGCTACTGCGTAAAAGATCGGAATCCAGGAGTCCGGCACCGTTGCCACCTTTTTGAAGTGGAATGCCACCAGCGGGAAATCCGCGTACCCCGCGGCAACGCATCCGATTGCCACTATGTACAGCCAAAAGGGCCTTGGAAACCCTTTGCTCTCCAGCTTGATCGATGCGGATTCCAGGTCGTGAGGCCGGGGATAGAGCTGATAAGCGGTGAAGAGGAAGGTCAGAGCAAAAAAGGCTGGAATGAGCAACAACGCAAACGCCGCCTGGTATGATCCTTGTGAAGCAAGGACAGCGGTCACCACCAGCGGACCGCAGACAGCGCCGATCTGGTCCAACGCCTCATGCAGGCCAAATCCCCACCCTCGGCCGATACTGTCAGATGCGCACGATAGCATCACATCACGCGCGGGCGTTCGGATGGCCTTACCCATCCGCTCTACAACCATCAAAATGGCCGCGATCTCCCAATGACCGGCAAGCGCCAGAAGAGGGACCGCCAGCAGGTTCATGGCGTAGCCCACAAAAACAATGATCCAATATTGCCGTGTTTTGTCCGCGAAATAGCCGGATGCGAGGCGCAAGGCGTACCCGATCAATTCCCCGAATCCCGCTACCACCCCCACCACGGTCCCGCTGGCTCCGAGCAACGCCAGGAATGGACCGGTAATGCTCCTGGCCCCCTCATACGTGCAATCCGAGAACAAGCTGACCACACCGATCAAGACCACGAATTTCAGCGCGGACGGCTTGGAGATGTCGCACGACTGCTGAGTCGCTTCCAAATCATCCTTCATGATTCTGACTCCCAAAGTTGCAAGCAGAATTGCCGGCCCTTCTTTGCCTTCAGAGAACGAGAGGACAAAGAAGGGCGAAGCATGCTCCTATTTGACTACAAGAACAGGTTTTTCGCTGTGTTCCGCTACCCGCTGTGACATGCTGCCCCACAGGGTTTCCGAGACAAAACCTTTGCCGTGAGATCCCATGACGATCAGGGACACCTCCTCTTGTGAGGCCAGCTCGGTGATTTCCTGATAAGGTCTGCCGCCTCGGATAAGAAGCGCCTTGACTTTGAAACCCCATGAAGAGATCTCCGCATCCAGGGCCCTGAGCCTCTCCTCACTCTCTACTTTAATCTGCGCCAACAGCGTATCGCTCACGTACTCAGCTTCATCGAACCGGTCTTCCAGGACGTGAGCCACAAGGACTTGCGTGGCTCCGACTTGGCGAAGCGGTCTGAGGTATTCCTTGGCGCGCTCCGCGCATGCGGACCAGTCGGTCGAATAGAGGATCTTCCTGAACAGATCGGTGCAGTAAGACTCTTGGATTTCTCCTTCGACTTCTTTGATCGTGTGATACTTCACGACCAGAACCGGCGTCTTGGATTTGCGAATAATTCCAGGGGTTGTCGACCCGACGAAGAGCTCGCCGAGGATTCCTCGTTTCTGACGACCGGCGACGATGAGGGACACATGTTCCTCCGTCGCCGCCCTGATGATCTCTGAGCGCAGCCTTCCCTTGCCCACACGGAGCTTTGTCGCTATTCCCTCGGCTTGGAGGTAGGTCGCGTACGAATCGAGCCTCCGGTTGGCTTCCTTCTCAATCAGCTCCAGGTTCAAGACCACCGCGCCGTCGACTTCGCTGTAGAGGGTGTCGGTGTCGATAACATGGAGGAGGACCACCTCCTCGAGCCCGGCCGCTTTGAGGCACGAGATACTCCGGAGGATTTCCAGTGAGAATTCTCCAAACGCCGTTGGGAACAGTATCTTCTTAAACATGGCCGTGTACCTCTTTAATGGGTTTTCAGGACAAAGGAGAAAATCTTGTAGAGCACGAATGAGACGATTCCTGCCACTACAGGGGTGAGAAACCAGGAGATGACGATTTCCTTCATCGCGTGGAGGTCAACCGTTTTGAGGCCCCTGGCCCCTCCCGCGCCCCCGACGCCGCCGATGAGGGCCTGGTTCATAGAAGTCGGGTATCCCATGAAAGCCGCAGTATGGGCAGTGATGCTCTGAGCCATTTTCGCACCCACCCCCATGTTCAAGTCGAGCCGAACAATCCCCTTACCGACCTTTTCTAAGATTGGACGGCCCCAGGTCAGAGCGCCAATAGCCACGAAAATGCCTCCGATGAAGCCCGCTTGCATTTCACTCGTGAGCTTGAGCCCATAGAACACACCCACTGCGTTTCCCGTGTTGTTGGCTCCGAGAGTGTAGGCTGCGTAGCAGCATCCCGCTACCAGGAAGTACCCCAATATCTTCTCGGCTCGTTGCGATCGACCCTTCATGATCCGGTCGGTCAAATGAGTGAAGATGTAACCCAGCAGTGCGGACATGAGAGGAGTCGCCACCCAGGTTACGCACAAGAAAACGATAGTCGTTCCCCAGAATACCGGCGCGCCCATTGCGAGGGCTGAACCGACAACGGAGAAGCACGCCAACTGAGATGTCGAAACCGGCCATTTCATCCAAGTGTTTGCCGCGGTCACGATCGCTGCTGTGAACATCATGGTCATGGCGCCGAGCGGTGTCATGTCCTCCCCTCGGATTATCCCGGTACCGACGGTGTCGACCACGTGGCTGCTCTCAAACGTGGCGCCCAGAAGGGCGAAGACAGCGATGAGCATGGTGGCCACGGTCGGGCTCTTGATTATGCCTGACCCATAGGCCATTCCCATAGTGGCGCCGGTGTAGTGAGATCCGATAGTCCAGCCGAAAAAGAGGCCGGAAGCGACCATTGCGATAGTGAGAGCATCCATTGGAGTGTCCTCCCCTGTTCAGGTGTGATGTAACAGAGGTTACTCCGGTTCTCGCACAGTGTCAACAAAATTATGTAACAGATATTACACAGCTCGCCGCCGGTCTCAGCGCCCGCTCCCCGTGCGCCCCCTACCCGCGGGTCACCTCAACACCGGTGCTGGTCAAATCCAGGAGGGCCTCGATGAAATATCCCAGATCACGAAAGTTGACGCGCATCTCCCTGTCGGGATTCCTCCGCTCCCCCGGCCCGTATGAGACGCCGAAGAGCTTGTGGACCTCAATGCTCCGGCGGGCGCAGTATGACCGCAAAGAGGACTTCGTCATGCTGCCGATCAGAAACGCTCCGTTGGAAGCACCCCACTGGAAATGAGGTCCGTCCCCACCGCTGTCGCCGATGACGATCACGCGTGCGGGCGGAATCCCAAGGTCTCGGATCACGGCTTCGGTAGCCTTTGGCTTGTCTACGATCTCTCGGACTTCATGCGCGTACCGAGGATCGCCCTCGGCACCGGGAAAGCGAATCAAAGGATTTGCCGCTACGATCGGAACCGGAGGCAGAAGATTTCTCGCAAATACCCGCTGGAAATAACCCTGGGCTCCCGTGGTGTTGAACATGAAGCAGATGTCATGACTCAGACACCATTCGATCAGTTCCGGAACTCCTCGATAGGTTGCAAATGACGCGTCGAGATATGCATCCATCCGGTCCTGATCCACGGGGCCCGGCATCACCTCCGCTATCAGGCTCGTGGCCTCGGTCAAGGGGATCTGATTGCCGGTATACAACTCGAAGATTTCGGCCATACGGGAGGCCAACGTGGGGAATGCAAACGAAATGGGGTCAAAGGGGCCACAGGGGGCTAAACATTCGTTCCAATCAGATGAGACGAGAGCTTTGTACTTCATTACCCTTCTCCTCCATTCACTCTCACGCTGCTACCGGCCGTTTTCTCACTCGTACTGGAATGGATCTCGGGACAAAACGCTGCGATATCTTGCCCGGCACCTCCGCCTTCGGTTGCGCGAAATATCTCGTTGTACAAATCTTCTCCAAAACTCGTTTGCAACGGCTCTCCTTCAGCCAGCCGAAAGGTCCGTCGGCCGTCGTCCATCCTCTCGGCTCGCAAAAAAACCGAGTTTTCCAATCTCTGTTCGTGAAGATTATGGGCAAAATCATATAGATGCGTCACGAAGAACACCTTGATACTCTTTTCCAAGAACGCACGAGTAATCTGACGACTGATCTCCGCGCCGTCTCTTTCATTGGTGGAAGCGAACGACTCATTCAAAAGCACCCAGGAGCCTGGCCTGAGCATATCCACGATATCGCTCATTCTGCCGAGCTCTTCATCAAGTTTCCCGCTCTCCATGCGGGCGTCTTCCTCACGGCTGTAGTGCGTGAAAAGGCCGTGGCACATACTGGAACAGAAAGAGTCAGCCGGTACGAACATGCCGCATCGCATCATCAATTGAGATACCCCCACGCTTCGCAGAAAGGTGGACTTTCCCCCCTGATTGGCGCCGGTGATTACCACGAGGTCCTTCAGATCGGCGTCTAAATCGTTCCCGACTACGCTCCGTTTCATGGTGAGGGCCAGACAGACATCGTACAACCCTCGAAAAGAATACGTGCGCTCCCGCGGAGAGACCACCATGGGAAAAGCCATTGGCTCTCCCAACTCGGTGAGCCGTTCGGACAAGTTCAGGCAACCGATGTAAAAGGCCAGTTCGATTCGGAACATGTTGAAGAAGCTGTCAACATGATCGGCCGACTGGGCGAGTGCGTTGGCAACCAGGTTGATCCCGCGGTTTTTCAATTCGGACAGTGTCCTGGCACCGCTTTCGTCCCGATCGGCAATGCGATAGGTGTAGACGGCCGGTTGCAGGCCAAGCATCCGTCCAACCCAACTCAACCTCTTGTAATGTTGTTTCCGGAGGACGTAACCAATGCCTTCATTGCCTTGCCCCAGTTGAGCGGACATCAAGACTCCGCTCTGAAATCGCAATTCCTTCAAGTGACTTTCCACCACCCCGAAGTATTCGTCATCGAGCTCCCGCTGAATCAATGAGAAGAGGTTCGTAAAACCCTCCGACTCGAATTCATGCCGATGTTGATCCGCAACATTCCTCAGTTTCCTGAGAAGTCCCACGAACATCTGCATCATTTCGAGCGCGTTATACAGGATACCGCCGGGATACTTGTTGAAGATGCCCATCCAGTGCCTCTTCTTGTTCTCAACCGATTCCTCCACGATGTGGTACATCTCTCTGACAACGGAGGGATTCTCCAAACAGTCCTTGAGAATCTTTTGACGATACCTGATGGTGGCCAAGTCATTCGATCCGGCCAATACCGCCTGCCTCGATACTTGAAACAAGAAACGGTCGCCCCGCGCCATGTTGTCGCATAGAGTATTCAGCGCCAGGTCCTGGATCAGCGCAGCGAAATTCGACGGCAATTCGCCCTCGAGGTCGAAATCCCGATCCTTATACATGAGGAAGGCCTTCATGATTTCAGGCGCTCCTTGAGGGAATGGTATGTCAAACCGTACTTCTCTGCGATGGAGAGCGCGTACGAAAGTCCGTCAGCAGGCATTCTTACAATTTTGTAGGTTCGTAGAGCAGGATTTCCCGGAACGATCGTGCTTACCATGCTTACGGTCTTCTCGCTGAGTAAGGACAGCTCATCGATGAACGTTACATAGACACTCAGCGAGTCCAATCGACTGATTGTCTTGATTATCTCCTTGCCAAGGAAGACGGCGTCCTTCAATGTCGTAGAAGTGAAGATCTCATTAACTATGATGACACTGCTAGAAGTGGCTTCAGCGAGAATGTCGTGAACTCTGACCAGGTCGTCTCGTAGTTTACCGCGGAGATTGGCGATGTTTTCTTCTTTTTCAAAATGTGTGAAGATCCTATCGGCCAGAAGCAGCTTCGCTTTCCGGCCGGGCACCGGACACCCCAGCGCGGCCAGGTAATGCAACTGCCCGAACGTGCGTGCAAAGGTCGTCTTGCCCCCTTGATTCGGTCCGGAGACCACGATAATTCGCTCCTGGTCGTTCAAGTGAAAATCGTTGCAGACCACGGACGAGCCCGCGGTGACGAGCTTGTGCGCCAGGGCCAGGTCAAATCCTCCATAATGGTATACTTCCTTGTCGCAAGCAGAGATCTCGGGATAACAAAATGGCAACCCCGCACGTTTCAGCTTTGCCACGTACTCCAAGTAGGCTATATAGAATTGCGCTTCACGGTCAAAACGAGCTATGGTCTCGTCCACATAATCGCGATTTCGCAGGCTGTGCTTGTCAAGGTCCAGGAACACTTCAGGGTTGAGTTTCGCGATGAAATCGAGGATGGCCGCGTCCACATGGTTCATCCCAGACGCGGTCGGTAGCTTACACGTGTAATCCTTCACTTCTCCCTGACGGAATTTCGCGAACGTCTCCTCCACCTCTCGGCTGTAGTCAACTTCAGACTCGCATTTTGAAACCTTGACCCAATTATCTTTAACGAGCACACAATAGGTAATTACCGACAATTGCGATTTCAGCCTCTTTGTTTCCGACAGCAGGGTCGCGAATTCAGGAGAGCGCGCGTAGTTCGTCAAATATTCACGGAAGGCCAGGAATCCGCGTGACTTCGGATTCGTCCGCCCCAAGTCCCGGATCAGACAGGTGACCGCGTCACAGTAGACCTGGACCGCCTCCAAGAACCATCCTTCCTTGTGGTACTTGTAGTAGAGCTTATCCACGTAGGCGAGATGGTGGCGCATCTCATGCATACTCTTCGCGAATGACTTTATGCTTCGCAGCAGGCTGTCGGTTTCGAGGTCCAGTGCTATTTCCTGCCGGTACTTGACCGCGTCAATTTCATTCAACGAAAGGAAGAAGAATGGTTTCAGATCGTATTCATCCCTCCGGGCGGTGATCGCGTTTATGACCTGATCAAGATTCAAGTCAGAGAAGAAGGCAGGCGCTTCACCAGCTTCAGTCATTGTGTCCGGCCCTGCTTTGTCAAACAGTATGCTGTGGAACGTCATCCGAAAGTCGCCTCCTCTCCTCTGCCAAGCGCTGAGCGAATTCGATTGGCTTCGTTCCACTCCACCGTCTTTACTTCACAACGAGCACCGCACACGGCGCCAACCGCACCAGCGCTTGACACGTGCCGCCCATGACCCGGTCATAGAGCGCGGAATGGCCCATGAAGCCAATCACCAGAAGGTCGTATTTGTTCCCCTTGACAAATTCCACGATGGTCTTGACCTCATGACCGATGACCACGTGGGGCCGCAGGATCACCCCTCGTGCGTCAGCGATGTGATGCGCCTGAGCGATGGCCGCTCCAAATCTCGTATCCGTGGCTTCCATTTCCTCGACCACCTCACCAACGGTCCCAGGAAATCGTGGCACCTCTTCAACGGAGATCGTGTGAAGCTCGGTGCTTGCCAGCGAGGCCAACACGAGGCCCTCTTCAAGGGCCTTGAAAGACCCTTTGGACCCATCGAGACCGACCAGGATTTTTTTGAGCATTTTCTGCTCCTCCTCTCATACCAAAGCGCTTTCGGGGGAGTATTCATGGCTGAACCTTATCAAGCCGTCTCGGGCAAGTCCCCTCCGCAACGAACGGCACGACCTGACTGCGCTTCGAGGACCAGCCCGAGCCGGCGGTCCGCGATGTTACTTGGTTGGAAGCGCATTGGTGTCAAATACGGGACAGACGATAGACGCCTTCTTCACTTCTCGATCAAGACCGCGCACGGGCTGAAACGAGCAAGGTTGCGGGAGGTGCCGCCCCAAATCCGCTCGTAGATACGGCTGTGTCCCGTGAACCCCACGACGAGCAGATCGAATCCGCCCTCTTTGCACAACTCGACAATGCTATCCACCGCGTGCCCTGCCAGCACGTGAGGCGTCAGCTTGACCCCCTCGGCTCGCGCAAGTTCGATCGCCTCATGGTTGAGTCGTTCAAAATACGCGTCCTTCTGCCGTTTGACGTCTTCGAATTCCCCCACCGTGGCCACGTACTTGGGCAAATCCACCTCCACGGACACGGAGTGGAGCTCCGCTTCAAAGCAATAGGCCACCTTTACGGCCCTTTTCAGGGCTTTGCGAGAGCCTTCGGATCCGTCGAATGCAACCAATATCTTTGTGTACACGTTCCTTACCTCCAATTCCTAGAAAGAATCATTTCTGCCAGTCGCCCTTCAGGTCCTGTTGCTTCGGCACAAAGAACCATTGCGCGATGAGCGTGGGGATAACCGCGCTTCCGATTACCACGGTCACGAGGATCGTGTATTGCTCCTGAGTGATCATCCCCCGACTGTATCCGAACAGAGCGGAAATACTGCCGAAGGTTAAGCCGGTGCTCATCAGAAGCGTGGTATACATGCCGATCTTACGGGAAAAGCGGAAGATGGAGGTGAGCGGGTAAACGCCTATGAACTTCGCAGCGACCTTTACGGCAAGCAGCACGAGGATCAAACCCAAGCCCGACCAAATGGCCGGGATCGAGACAATGGTTCCAGCCTTGAGGAAGTAGAAGGGAGTGAGGAGCGCAAACGTCGCAGTGCGCAGATGGCGGACCATTTCTCGATGTTTCTGGAAGAGACCGGCAACGACGATGCCCAGGAGGTAGGCGGGCAAGACCGCTTCGCTATTCGCGTGCGTGGCCAGCCATCCCAACCCGAACAGGATGAAGAAGAGCAGTTTGATCTCAGGCTCACTCACATGATTCTTGAATGCTTCGAAGAACCATCGAGCAAAGCGGGGCGTAATGAACAGGACCGCTGTCGTGATCGCTGCGAAAATGGCCAGCCAGACGTTGTAATTGGCAAAAAGAATTCCCAGGGCCAGGACGGTGCCGAGATCGGTAACGAAACACGCGGCCAGGATGATCTTGCCCAGCTCGGTCCGGTTCAGACCGGTTTCCACCATGACCGCGTAAACCACAGCGACCGATGTGGTGGATAGGGCGATTCCACAGATTTTGGCCGCATCCGCGGTCCAATGAGCCACGTAATACACATAGGCCATTGCACCCAGAAAAGGGAGGAGGAAACTGAAGAAGCCGATTCCTATGCTCTCCTTGCCGTACTTACGCAGGATTTGCGGCTCTATTTCCGCGCCTGCCAGAAACGTCAGAAGGATGGCGCCAAATCCGGCCAAAAAGCTGATCCATTCGACCTTTGGGTCGAGTCCGAGATAATTCCCGCCGATAACGCCGACAATGATTTCCACCAGCGCGACGGATATCGCCGTCCGTATGGAAATGATGCTGGCCACCAATGCCAGGCCGATCCAGACCATGGCCACATACCACGTATGATCCATTCACTACTCCCTCCGGAGGCCGGCCTGAGCACCGCTCATCGAGGGCCTCTCCCGGATACGATGTCTGAAATATTACGCACATGCCTGCTCAGCGCAACCGCCAGCGGGTCCAGGTACTCAGCCAACCCCGGAGGTACTTCCCCGTATCTTCGGAGGCGACGACCTTCGAGATCGATAAGGGAGGCCCAAAGGATGGAACAGGAACCTAGTATCATCTTGTCGACAAAGCGTACCGACGCATCAAGGCGCAGCTCATTTCGAATTTCCCGGAGCTTGGTCTTCATTACAGCCACTTCCGCTACAATCAGTTCACATTGAGACCTTGAGAGCGTGTTACGAATCTCGTACAGCACAGAATGGACTTCACATCCCTTCGCCCAGTGGTCGAATTCGCAAAGGGCCTTATCCAGCATCGAGAGTGTGACTGAAATGCCGCGCCGGTGATTTTCATTCATGGCAGACCTCTCCCTTGAATCCACGCGAGGTCGACACTAGGAGCCTGTCGCGAAACGTCTCGGGTTTCAGGTGTCAGTGGCACGCAGTAATGTAGAGTGGCACAGTGTGCCACATTTCGCGCCAAGTGGCGACAAAGTCCGGGAGATTTTCCTCCGGGC
>Ga0172371_10006116_pt1 | contig 17602 bp, 20 predicted proteins | sample Lak12m_FD_114543 | JGI IMG/M metagenome (GOLD analysis project Ga0172371, IMG submission 114543) | Freshwater microbial communities from Kabuno Bay, South-Kivu, Congo - kab_022012_12m | ecosystem: Environmental > Aquatic > Freshwater > Lake | place: Democratic Republic of the Congo: South-Kivu...
ATTACTTAAATGAATTTTGTTATAAATATAATCGAAGATATTTTGGAGATAAAATTTTTGAAAGGCTCTTGATAGCTTGCATCGAATTCAATTAATTCTTGGGAGACATTCCGGATAGTCATTTTTTAATTTTCATATTTAATCCACACGATTATGAAAAAAATTACAGTTATTATCATTGGTTTAGCTTTTCTTTCGAGCCTTTCTGCTCAGGAGTACATTCCTTTTCCACCCGACAGCACATCAATGTGGCGTTTAAACAAGCAAAACTGGAACCCTAATCCATGGGAAATCACCACTATAAGGCAGCTTATTTTCCAGGAAGGACAAACCGTTTTTAATGGTAAAGTTTATAACAACCTTTTTGCCTCAGGCGATATTACAACCGAATGGAGTAACGGTAACACAACTACCAGTACCTTCAGCCACCAGGATTATTGCACAATAAGAACAGAAGGATCCAAAGTGTATGTTCTTGAGTTTGTAACCGAGCATTTACTTTTCGATTACGCACTTCAGGCAGGAGATACGATACCTGATGATTTCTATATCAGGAATGATTGCCAGTATCCGATGGTGGTAAGTTCGGTTGATTCGGTGCTTATAGGAAACCGGTATCATAAACGATACAATTTTGCCGATCCCTGGTATAACGGCACTGCTGCCTGGTTTATCGAAGGCATTGGCCATCAGTTTGGCATTTTCGAAACGGCTTGTGGTACACCAGATTGGAGCAGCAATTTCCAGTGTTATGCCGAATATGGTGAATCCCTTTTCCAGGAAGGAGATAATTGTGATTTAACAGTTGATATTTCTGAAATGGATCCAATAGTTTTCATTCCTAAAATCGCACCAAATCCAACAACAGGATTAGTTTCGGTGGAATTTAATTCGCAGTGGAAAATGCAAATTTCCTTGCAGGTTCTTGATATTGCCGGGAGAATTATCAAAAACGATGTTTGGCAGATTAATGAAGATACCAACACCAGATGTCTTGATTTAACGAACCTGAGAAATGGCATTTACCTCATTGTTTTTGATGAAAAAAATGGCGAAAAAGTGAGCCGACAGCGAATCGTTATTAACCGTTAGTTCATTATCTGATTCCTGTTTCCAGCTTCGGGCTTCCTTAAACTTCCTGTCAAATTCTTACATTAAAATCATAATAACCTGAATTCAAATATTTAAGATTACCTTTGCCGCTGTTTTTCGGAGAATAGAACAGCCCTGGCTCTACTGGCGCCTTTTTGTTTGCTGCTACATCCGCAATATTTATTAATAACATTAAAGTTCCGGGCAGAATTCCAGTACTTTGTTTTGGGCTGATTATCAAAAAATAAGAATGGCATTTACTTTTCAAGAAACCGGCCTTGCAGCAGAATTAATGCAGGCTGTCGAAGATCTGGGCTTCGAAACCCCAACTCCTATCCAGGAAAAAATTATCCCGGCAATTTTAAATACTACCGACGACCTTATCGCCCTCGCACAAACCGGAACCGGTAAAACTGCAGCGTTTGGGTTTCCTCTCATCCAGCAAACCGATCTTTCGGTCAGCAAGATCCAAACCCTGATTCTCTGCCCGACGCGTGAGCTTTGCATGCAGATTACAGGCGATTTAAAAAGATATTCGAGATTTGTAGATAAATTTGAAGTTGTTGCCGTTTATGGCGGCGAGAACATTAAAACTCAGATTGACGCCTTAAAGAAAAGATGTCATGCCGTGGTGGGAACACCGGGCCGTGTACTCGACCTAATCAGGCGTAAAGTACTGAATGTAACAAATATAAAATGGCTTGTATTGGATGAAGCCGACGAAATGCTCAATATGGGCTTCAAGGAAGACCTGGACTCCATACTGGCCGACACGCCGGCAATAAAAAGAACCTTCCTTTTTTCGGCAACCATGGCCAACGAGATCAGGTCGATTGCTAAAAATTACATGCACAACCCTGTCGAGATTTCGGTAAGCAAGCCCAACACCAGCGCCGAAAACGTAAAACACGAATATTACGTGGTCAACGCCAAAGACCGTTACCTTGCCCTGAAGCGTGTTGCCGATGTTAACCCCAACATTTATGGCATCGTTTTTTGCAGGACCCGTCAGGAAACCAAGGAAGTAGCCGAAAAACTGATCCAGGATGGCTATAATGCCGATGCCTTGCATGGCGACCTGTCGCAGGCACAGCGCGACCATGTGATGAACCGTTTCAGGATTAAAAATCTGCAGATACTGGTTGCCACCGATGTTGCTGCCCGTGGATTGGATGTTGATAATCTCAGCCATATCATCAACTACAACCTCCCCGACGAATTGGAGGCCTACATTCATCGCAGCGGAAGAACCGGTCGTGCAGGAAAAAGCGGTGTTTCCATTTCGATTATTCATAGCCGCCAGACAGGGAAAATGCGCGACCTGGAACGGATGACCAGTAAGAAGTTTGTTAAAAAACCTGTTCCGGGAGGTATCGAAATCTGCGAAAAGCAGTTGTTCAACCTGGTTGATAAAGTTGAAAATATCGAAGTTAACGACGAACAAATCGAACAATTCCTGCCGGTAATTTATAAAAAATTATCATGGTTGAGCCGTGAGGATTTGATTAAACATTTTGTATCGGTCGAATTTAACCGCTTTTTATCTTATTATAAAGATGCCCCCGATCTTAATATCGTTGAGTCGCACAGCGAAAGACCAGAGCGCGGTGACCGGAAAAGAACAGGTGAGCGGGGGGAAAGAGGTGAATGGACCGAAAGAAGCCCCCTGGCTGAGAGAGGTGAAAGAGGTGCAAGAGAAAGAGGTGACCGGCGCAAGTGGACCGAAAAAGGCCCAAGAATAAGAGGAACCGAAAAGAGTGAAAGAGGAAATAAGGCTGAAACCGGTTTTACACGTTTTTTTATTAACATCGGGAACAAGCAAAACCTCAACGCAGCCAGGCTTATCGGGCTTATCAACGAGCAAACCCGCAAACGCGATATCGAAATCGGCAAAATCGAAATCCTGAATAATTTTTCTTTTTTCGAGATCGACTCCAATTATGCCTCAAAGATCGAAAACTCATTTGTAAGTACTTATTTTGAAGGAACCTTGGTAAATGTGGAACAGTCAAAACCATTCCAGCCAAACGACTATTCAAAATCGAACTTTTCGAAAGTTAAACACAGCAAAAAGGCACTGCCACGAAAGCGGAAGAAATCCTGATAGACAAATCGGATAAAACATTTCAGCTTAATAATCGACCTGAATCGCTGAAGGGATGTACTTATAAAAACCATTAAACCCTGAATTTTTCTGGCATATGAAGCCACTGTTTTGGCTTCAAATTATTACAGATGGAATTTCCGGGAAAAGATTGAATATTTACTATTGGGTTTAGCCACTGCCTAACCTGATTCCAAGGGTTTCTTCGAGGTATTTGAAATACCAGTAAAGTTTCCAGTTTATCTCGATACCATAATCAACTTTGGGATCGACCGGAATTTCCCAGTCGTAAGGTTCACGATGCATGTTTTGCAATACCCTGTTATTCCAGTCGGTAGCATAAAACAAAATCTTGGAGCGGTAATACGTGTTTTCGTGATACCATTTTGGTCGTTGGTTGGAGATAAACCAATTTTCGAAGGCCGGGTCGAGAATGATCAATTCATATTGGGTTGAATCATTTTTTATAATCTCAACCGAATCGGAAAATGCATTGAACTGCACAAAACTATTTTCATTCTTCGCCGATAAACTTATGGCAAAGAATAAGACTAAAATGAATAATCCTGAGGTTTTCATGGCGCACTATTTTTCGATAAAGGTAGCAAAAAATGTTCCAAAAAACAGGGATAAGTTGTCATAAATGTAGAATGCTTATTTCAAATTTATTTAAGCATCATACATGATCCCAATTTTGAGTCTTTACTTTACCTAAAAATAATTGGTTAATGAAGATCAAACCAGATTTTCCGGTTATTGAAAAATCAACAAATATCTGGAGAAACAAGGGAAACCTTACGCTTTGATTATGTCAGAAACATTTCTTTAGTATTAGCATTTCAAAGCAAAGGAGACTATTATCTTGCAGACAAATTACTTTTGAAGTATTTTTGTAAAAATAATCAGCTAAAAATGAACCAAACACTTGATAAGTTAAAAAGACTCGAGCGGTTAATCCAGGAATATCCCGCAGTTGATAATGTGTTGGTACCGACCATTAATAAGATCCTTCAGCGTGAGATTAATAAACTGAATCTTCAGATTGATAATCTTTCTGACCAAATTAAACATTGGGAAGATATTTACAAGATGGATTCTCAGTCATTTCTAAATAAATTTGAAACAGGGCAAATGGGCGATCAGATTGATTTTATCGAATGGGCTTCTACGCTTGGGATGAAGGCAAAATCGGAACAATATATTTCAACACTTCAAGGGCTTGACGAATGAATCAATCTTTTGAAAAATACTTCACACAAATAGAATTGAGGCTTCTCGAAAACCCCATTTACACGGACTTCGCCATTTTAAGAAAAGATATCTTGTACGCCGAGGCAAAAATCAGAATCAAAATAACCTAGAGTAATTCTGACATCCTCGAGCTATTTGAATATTCTGAGGAAATAAATGGTAATCTGATAGCAAAAACGTATAGCTTTCACTGGCAGGATTCAACTGGACATCTAAAAATGAGGTGGGATAACGCTCCGCATTACAAAGGTTTATCGGATTTTCCACACCACATTCATTTGAGTAATGAAACAGTAAAAGCAAATAGCTTAATACCAAATATTCTTATGGTGTTGGATGAAATTGAGCGAATGGTCGAAAAATAATCAAAGTCATAATCAATTATGGATTTTGACAAATTTAGCCGTGCTAACCAATTTATGATACTTAAAAGACCCGGACCTAAAAATTCCATTTAAGACGGCCATAATACAACTGCCCGTAATCGCAATACCCGCTCTTGGTCCGGCCGAAAAATACTAGTCTGTGCAGCAAATGATTTATTGATTGAGCTCATCAAGGATTTCCTTGATAATCTGCCTTAGCTTTATGTCGGTAATATTTTGATATTGGGATTTATCGTAAATTGAAGCCAGGTTAACAAGGGTCATCTTGTCTTTATTTTCGGCACTTTGAACTATAAAAGTTATAATTCTTGCATCACCACTTTTACCTTTACCTTTACTTCTAATTGAAACCTTGATTTTGTAGCAGTTATGGCCAAGAGGAATTCCATGGAAAGGGTTGTCCAACAGAAGTTTTTCCAATGAAATCAGTTCGTCGCGAAGGGACTGATACTTTTTCAGCAAAAGTGAGGCTTCTTTTCTGAAATTCCTGGAAGTAATTACTTTAACTTTCATCAAGAAAATCTGACAAAGTAATTAATTTTTCTTTACCGTTTTTTAGGTTTTCAAATTCCACAAAAGCACTTTTGAGGTTACTTTTAATTTTAACCAATTGTTTTAGTCTATCATGCTCTTTATTCAAGGCTAACCATTCACGATATGGTACAACCACGGCGGTTTTGTTTCCGCTTTCATCAGTCAGATATTGTAAGTTATTGTTCATTTTTGCAATCGGCTTATCAGTACAAAAGTAACATTTCCAGCTATTAATTTCCAAATATGCTAAAAATTCCACTTTAACCGACCATAAAACAGCTGCCCGTAATCGCCGTACTCGCTTTGGGTCTGACCGAAAAAAATTTGTCCAAAGAGCAGGAGTTCCATGTTTTGGGTAAGCGAAATATCGAGTGATGGGCCAAAAAATGCAGAGCCGTCATATGGATTTAAGATACCAGCAACATCAGCGCGGATAAGAGGTGTAAGCTGATAAGCAGTTTCACCAAAAACCTCCATTCGTGAAGGGGAAAGTGTTTTGGCGCTGACATCGCGGTTAGCTACCACAAAATTTCCCAGAAATGCCTTGCCGGTCGTGCCTTCGCTGTTATAAATGGCGCTTACATGCAGGTAAAAACTACTTGGGAATGTGTAGTTGGCCCCTCCAGAAAGTATAAGCACCTGCGGCTCGTCATTGATGGTTTCAGAAGGGATAAAATATGAAATCTCACCATTAAAACCTGCACCTTTAATTTGTCCCGACCAGCCGCCACCAACTACAACATCGTTGGGCATGATCCCACCGAAAACCTGGAAATCATAATTCCATTTATTAAACTTATACATTCCGGCCACTGTGCTTTTATGGTCGGAGTCGATTTTCCAGGCAAACTGAGCCGATGAAGTCATGCCTGTGTAATACTGTGCAAAAACAGCATCACATCCCGGCCGTTCTACATAATCGAAATCGAAATAATTAAAAGTATTAAAAATGTCGTTGGGGTTCCAGACCATGTTGATGCCCCAGTTGATGCGTTGCCTGCCAACGGTTACTTCAAGTTTATTCCAGCTAAAATTCAGGTTTGCCCTGTCGATACTGGAAAAGGCATAATACGAAGAATCGTTGGCCAGTTTGAAGGTCAGATCCATCAGACCGTAATCTTTTAATGCATAATCTGACAGGTATGGATAATAGTCGTAAACCATCTGACCGTAATTTAAAATATTTCGCATCCCTAAATTTGCAGATAAATGGTCTCCCTTTTGCCAGTTAAAATCGAGTCGGTTGTTAAGCTGGCCCATGGTAAGCCATTTCCGGCTATGCGGCTGTAACCATACATTTTCGAGATACTGCAGATGACCTTTTGCTGAAAATTTTCCAAAATCAGATTTTGTTGTATCCTGGGCGGAAACCGAATTTGAAATCACGGATAAAATAACAATTACCAATAGATTTCTTAAAGTTATGATCTTAAAAAACAAAGTAATCCGGAGTTTTTTTGTCTTCACCATTTCAATTTAAAATTCAAAACCTGACAATCAGTTTGTACTTTTTTTTCCTGACATTCGCAAGCAAAATAACCTTCTAAACACTTACATCCCTGATAATCCTGCCATCGTCCAGTGAAACCAGCCTTCTGGCCTTTTTCATCACTCTTTCGTCGTGTGTCGAAAAAATAAATGTCATATCTTCATCATGGTTCAACTTTTCCATTAATTCGAGCAGTTCATTGGTGGCTTTCGAATCGAGATTGGCGGTAGGTTCGTCGGCAAGGATAAACTGAGGCTTTGAAGCCAGGGCTCTTGCTACCGAAACCCTTTGTTGTTGCCCTCCCGACAATTGGTTTGGCCTGTGATTTTTCTTATCAGCCAAGCCGATGGCTTCGAGCAGTTCATCTACCCTCCGATTGCATTCGGAGCGGCTTCGCCCCTGCAATTGCATGATAAACTCGATGTTTTCTTTAACAGTCAGTACCGGAATCAGGTTGAACGCCTGGAAAACAAAACCAATATTGTGCATCCTGAAATCGATCAGCCGGGTTGATCTTAAACTGCTGAGGTCGTTACCGTTTACGGTAACAGTCCCTTTTGTAGGCACATCGAGTCCGCCGATTAGATTTAACAAGGTGGTTTTTCCACATCCCGACGGGCCAACTATCGCCGTAAATTCACCTTTCTGAATAATCAGATCAATCCCGTTTACGGCGTGGACCGGTACTTGTGTGGTGTTATAAATCTTATAAAGACCTTTGGTTTCGACAATGTTCATTTTCTTCGTATTCTAAATTTTAAACAATATTGATTATTTGGATTGTGGGCATTTTGTACTTTGCTGTTCCGATTTCTCCAATTCTCATTTTCATTCTGATCTGACCGCTTCGGCCGGGTTTAGTTTTAAGGCTTTGCGTGTGGGCCAGATGGAAGCAATAATCGCTGTGAAAATCACCAAAATGGTGATGGTTACATAAAATCCTGCAGTAACAAAAGGATAAACAAAGGCGCTGTAACCCATGGCTTCCAACCCTTGAGCCCAGGAAGCAAAATTAATCCCGGTATGTCCGAAAATTCCCATCAGCAAAATGCTTATCAATAATCCGATGGCTCCGCCTGATAAGGAAAGCATGGTCGTTTCGAGCAGAATCATCTTAAAAACCCTTTGTTTGTTCATACCGATAGCCATTAACATACCCAGTTCACGCTTCCTTTCGAGGATTACCATCAGCATGGTGTTGATGATCCCAAAAATGAGTGCAAACAGAATGATGATAATCAACCAGTAGCCGAACTGATCCATCATCCCTGATAGAATCACAAGGGCAGGTTTTAGCTCTCGCCAGCTCTGCACACTGAGTCCACTAAATATAGATTTAAGTTTGGCTGCAACCAAAAAAGCAGTTTCGGTATTTGTGGTACGGATGGCAATTTCGTTGGTCTGCGTGGAGTCGATACCAATAACCGGGTTCAGAACCTTCGAATCGACAAATACATTGGTCTCATCGAACCTGGTATCGGAGGTTTTAAAGATTCCTTCAACCCTGAAAAGCGCATACGACATCTCACCATTCAGCGACTGAAGGGTTATGACAATTTTATTTCCAATACCAGCCTTGAGTTTATGTGCCAGTTTCTGACCAATAACGACAGAAGTGGATTTATTTTCTTTTTCGAAATAACTGCCTTCGATAATTTTACTGTGAATGGTAGTCACTTTCTTCTCCAGGTCAGGAATAATTCCCGTGATAACAACTCCTGAACCCGTGGCTGCGGTGCTTGCCATAGCCTGTGCCTTTGTACGGTAGCAAACTGCGGTAACACGCTCATCGTCCCTGATCTCCTTCAGCTTTCCCGAAACATCATTAATAACAAACTGGGGTGATAGATTATCCAGAAACAACGGATTATGAATTTGTATATCCGATATTTCGTTTTTTATCGAATCGTCGGTTTGCTGCGCAACCATTCCATTCATTAATCCGGTAATAAAAATTCCACCCGTGAGTCCAATTGCAATGGCCATAATAACAATGAGGCTGCGAACCTTGTTCCGCCAAATGTTTCTCCACGATATTCTCCAAATCATAATCCGGTAATTTAAGTTAACTGCGTAATCCAGAAATCAGGTTAAACCTCGCTATCGATAAAAGCGGATAAATGGCAATCAAAAAGGTTAGAATCAAAACAATGATGGTCTGGGCTACATAAATGTCGAGCCTGAATGCAAACGGAATAATGGGTTGCTGGTTGTACTCGATCATTGCCTGGGCCATTTCACCTTTTAACGGTATGGGATGATTGTAAAGATAACCGATGATCGGAAGGCTTATGATGGCTCCAGCAATTACCCCGATAAACCCCATATAAAGCGTTTCGAGGAAAACGATAAATGCCAGCTTATATCTTTGCATTCCAACGGCTATCATCACCGAAAACTCTTTTTTACGTTCCAAGGTCATCATCAGAATCGTCCCAAAGATCCCGAAGGCCACAACCACATATAAAATTGAAAGCATAAACATTCCGCTGATGTTATCGCTTTGAATCTGCTGCTGCAACTCAATCATCATTTCCTTCCAGGTCATTACTTCATATTGCTTTCCCAATGCGCTGTTCAAATTTGAGAATGTTTTACTGAGATTGTCGGGCTCGTTAAGCATGATTGAGTAAGATGTGAGCCTGTTATCTGCCGCAAAAAAATACTGTGCAGCATCCAGTGTCATATAAATCATTTGCTTGTTCATTTCGGGAGAAGGAAAGTGAAGCAAACCTTCTACCCTGAATTCTCCGGCAGCAGTCACTCCATGGTAACCTTGTGAAAGGAGTACTACCGTATCGTTTACATTTAATTCCAGGTACTTTGCGAGCTCCTCGGCAACCAAAACACCCTTGTCGGAATCGTTTTCAAAATAATTTCCTTTTACAACCCGGCTTTTCAGGTTTGTGATTTTATCCTCCGTTTCAGGTACCGTACCAACGATTCCTACACCTTTGGTAATGTTTCCGGAAGATGCCAGTGCGAAAGATTCGAGACGCGGAATAACATCGGTTACATTTTTATCTGATTCAATTGTTTCGGTAAGTTTTTTATTGATTTCCAGGGTATTGTCGATGGTTTTATCTTCCCAGTAACCCTTTGCATGTACCTGAATAAATCCAGTCGAATTCCTTATCGCATCCCTTTCCATCAAATCATAACTTCCAAACTGCATCGAACGCATGATAAGCGCAAGCAGAATCGCAAAAAGTACCGACGTGATTGTGATCATCGTCCGGCGTTTATTCCGCCATAAATTCCGCCAGGCTATTTTAAAATAATTCTTCATTATAATTTTTCTTTTCTGATCATCCCTGATTTTCGATTGATTGAGTTATATGAATTTTGTGTTTCAGGTAACAGAGCCCAAAAGGGTTCTTTTTTTACTTCAGGCACCATTTTATACGCTATTTTACTTTTTCCATATTTTGCTGAGAGAAAAACGAATCCGGCAAATCCATATTAAATCGCATGTCCTCCATTTGAAGGATGGTTTTGTTGCCTTCTTTATCAGCCGGGACCATCTCCATCCGGGCCGGAAGTTTGCGGTCGCCGAATTGCCTTATGTCGTCAGCAGTTTGTGTATTGACCAGTTTCATGTCTTCATCGAAAAACTCCGACTTCAGCTCATAAAATTCGTTTTTGGCAATCCACATCACAATTTTACCCCAGACTACAGCTGCATTAGCCTTGGGGATCAGCTCAATTTTATAACAATCGTATCCTCCAATATTTTCCCCGCCAATAATTTTATGTGTGTAATCTTCGACCAGTGAATTCATTTTAACAAGGTCATTGTTGGTAAAATCGGAACCCATCCATGATTGGCTCATCATCGAGGGTGGAATTTTAATCATCCGTCCGATGGCCGGCATATAGTTCCACATGTCGGTAAGCCGTTTAAGAAAAACCTGTCCTTTATCCCTTGCCGGTTCCGTAATCAGAATAAGGTAATAATCTGTTCCTTTCGACCATGATTTCATAGAGACCGAACGTGTCCATGACGGCCGTTCGATAGTCATGGTCATTGTTCCGGAACTGGTTTTTCCCATTGCCAGGTCGTTGGCTTTTTGAACAATTGTGGTGGCATCCTGGCTATGTGCCTGAATAGTAAGCAGGATAATAAATATCACAGAAATCAAATGCTTAATTTTCATAACTTTCATCGGTTAATTTGTACATTTCAAGAATTTTATCAGTAACTTCCTTTAAGGGAAAATTCGACGGATCGTAAACAAAATTGAGCGAAATCCCGTCGAGTATGGCCGTGAACAGGCGGGCATCGATTACGGGGTTTGTTGATCCGGCCGATTTAAAATAATTTGCAAGCATCCCGAAAATGTGCATCGATTTGGTTAAGAGTTTTTCCTCAACCAAACTGTAAATGGCAGGTTGGGTCAACATGGCAAAATACAGCCGCCAGAAAGGAATGTCGGTTTTTATTGTCTGAAGAATACCCACCGTAAGGAATTTCATTTCTTCACGCGTGAGAACACCGTCGTGATTGGGATCGAAGGATAAAAGCAAAGCGTCGAAACCTTCAAAAATGATGTCTTTAATTAATGCTTCCTTGCTGCTGAAATAGTTGTAAAGAAGCCCTTTTGAAATACCGGCATGAGTGGAAATATCCGCAATCGATGTTCCATGGAAACCCTTCGTAGCAAACAGTTCCAGAGCCGACTTCATGATCTGCGTCTTCCGGTTTGCCCTGATTTGCTTAAACTGAAGATTAGTGCGTGGTGACATATATTTATGACTGAACGACCGGTCAAAGATAAAACCAACAAACTGGAATAACCAAATTTTTTTGAAAATATTTTTCAGTCAGTTTTAAAAAATGCTACATTTGCACGCTCAAATATTGCCCGATGGTGTAATTGGCAACACGACTGACTCTGGATCAGTAGAGTTCAGGTTCGAAACCTGATCGGGCAACTTGAAAATCAAAGGCTTACAGAAATTTTAACTGTAAGCCTTTTTTCATTCACCTCCTGACCATTAAATTCATAATCTATCTGAATTCATCATTAGAAGTTTAGGTAAAGCCAGCAACCCAGATGAAAACATCACCTACATCAGCCTTTTAGCCTTGTGAAAATGACGAAACTTTTATGATCATTACATCAGGAAAAAAGTCATTCCGAATTACTGTTTCGTAACCTGATTTTTTGACCGGTTTAAGCCTTTCCGAATCAGAAAATAAAAATAATCTGATTCCATTACTTTTCGGATTTTACAATATTTTAGGTCAAATCCCGCTATTTTTAACTGATGTAGAAAATTCATTTTGACGCAATTTTCTACGGAATTCTCTGGTGTACCGTAAACGATCCAAAAATAACTGCAAAAATGACAAAGACAACTAAAACAAACCTGGCTTACCTGCTGCTTTTTGCTGTGGCTATGGGTTTTATGGAAGCCATCATTGTGATTTACCTCAGAGAAATCTATTATCCGGCAGGTTTTAGTTTCCCGTTGATCGAAATCTCTCCGCACATCCTTGTGGCTGAACTGGTCCGGGAATTATGTACGCTTATCATGCTTTTTTTGGTAGCAGTGATTGGAGGGAAAACGCCACTACAAAAATTCGCCTTTTTCCTGTTCAGTTTTGCGGTGTGGGATATTTTTTATTATGTCGGACTCAAAGCATTCCTAAACTGGCCTTCATCACTTTTTACCTGGGATATTCTTTTTTTACTTCCGGTTACCTGGCTTGGTCCGGTTTTAGCACCTTTGATTTGTTCCCTGACGATGATTTTTCTGTCGCTCATCCTTTTACATTTTGAGGGAAAAATGCTTGTGTTTAAAATGACACGTATCGATTGGTTGTTGGTTATTTCGGGTGCTGTTTTAGTTTTCATTTCCTTTATCTGGGATTTTTCAAACATCCTTTTCACAAATCATCTTCACACCGAAATATTCAATTTAGCGGAAAGCGAACCCTTTCGAAAAATTGTATCATCCTATATTCCTCAGTATTTCAACTGGCCGGTTTTTAGTGCAGGGATTATCCTCATTTATCTTTCAATTTTTCGGATGATACGCAGAACATCAAATATGAAATAATGCATTGCCTGAATAAGCTGCAGGAATTCTTAATTCTAGCAGATTACCCAAATCTGTTCAATTATTACCCGACGCTATCCACAAGTGTTTAAACTGTTCTATTCATAATCGTTAACGAACCTCTCCCTAAAACCCTCTCCCATAGGGAAGAGTTACTTAAAATTTTCATTGCAGTAATCGACTCTCATGTAAGGAGAGGGGCTGTGGGTGAGGTGATTGCGTGATTCATGAATAATTCAGGTTATATTGGTGAACTTAAAAAGCTGTTAAAGATAATCCCACGAAATCACGTGATTATCAGTTAATATTTTACAATTTTACGATTGCTTACTCTCCATTGGTTGGCTAATAGTAAACACTAATTCCGGTTGCTTGATGTGAAAGATCAGTGCTTCATTATCTGAAAGTCAGGAATTAAACCTGGCAGGCTTGTCGAAAATTTTTGTTTACTAAACAATTAGGTTGCCTTTTCTTTGGGGATTCCAATTCACCCAAAATCCATTTTATCCTGGCATCAGAATCAACTTAAAGCACTATTTTTGCAACCATTTTAAAATTTAATTTTATAAAAGTTATGAGAAAGAAAATTGCAGCAGGAAACTGGAAAATGAATACCAACCTTGGGAGCGGGAAAAAGCTCATCAGCGAAATTTTGGAAGCGCTGGCTACTCACACGCCAAAGCAAACACCCGAAGAATTAATGGTGGTCCTGGGTGTTCCATTTATTACACTAAAGAAAGCTGTGAATCTGGTTAAAGATAATCCACACGTTAAAATATCAGCCCAAAACTGTTATAGCGAAGAAAAAGGAGCATTTACCGGTGAAATCAGTGTTGAAATGATTAAATCGACCGGGGCAGAATTTATCATCATCGGACATTCGGAACGCAGGGAGTATTTTAATGAAAGTTTCGTAATGCTTGCCAAAAAGGTTGATCTCACACTAAAACATGGGCTGACACCTATTTTTTGCTGTGGTGAAAGACTGGAAATCCGCGAAGCCGGCCAACATTTCGATTTGGTTAAAAACCAGCTTGCCGGGTCGTTGTTTCACTTGAATGCAGAAGATTTCGGACGTGTTGTTATTGCCTATGAACCGGTTTGGGCCATAGGTACCGGAGTTACCGCTTCACCGGAACAGGCACAGGAAATGCATGCTTTCATCCGTAAAACCATTGCTGAAAAATACGAAAAATCTGTAGCCGATGATATCACGATTCTTTATGGTGGCAGTGTAGGAGCCAAAAACGCAGCCGAACTCTTCTCACAAGCCGACGTTGACGGAGGATTGGTGGGTGGAGCTTCGCTTAAGGCAGAAGATTTTGTAACCATTATTAATTCGTTTAATTAGCAAATACTTCAACCTGTATTTTATTAGTCTGACCTGATTTAGTAACCTTTAAGGTTGATCTCAGATTTTAAAAATCAATTGACTCATTTGGATTTTTTTTGTTTTAAAATCTTATAAAACATTTGATAAGAAAATATCAACATGCCAATATCAAAACCTGTTAGAGCCCTCATTTTTGACTGGGGCGACACCATCATGCGCGACTTCGGCTTACCTGGAATTATGGCGGAATGGGAAAAAGTGGAATGGATTCCTGGTGCCGAAAAAACTTTGATCGGAGTTTCTTCGAAATTCATGTGTGTTATTGCTACAAGCGCCGGGCAATCCGGGACACCTGAAATGATTGCCGCACTTAAACGGATTGGGGCAGACAAGTATTTCGATTATTTTTTTTCTTCTAAAGAACTTGGCTATAACAAACCTGATCCCAGGTTTTTTACCGAAATTTCAAGGTGCATTAACCTTGCCCCCGAAACATGCCTGATGATCGGGAATATTTACGAAAAAGACATCATAGGTGCCAAAAAAGCAGCGATGCAAACCGCTTTTTTTAACGAAAAGAAACTGACCGGTACATTCCCCGATGCCGATTTTATCTTTACCGACTTTGCTCAGTTCACTCTCAATGTGCTTAATATGAAACCATGAAGTTCGCCGCTTATCTTTTTATCAGTTTGCTTGCATTTCAGCCGGTATTATTACTGGGTCAAAACACCTATCCAAAAGATTATTTCAGAAGCCCTGTTGATTTTACAATTCATCTGGCTGCCACATTTGGTGAACTTCGTACAGATCATTTACATTCAGGCATCGACATCAAAACCCAGGGTGTACAAGGAAAGCCGGTTTATGCCATCGCCGATGGTTTTGTTTCAAGGATCAGCGTGGCTCCGGGAGGTTTTGGGAAAGCCATCTATATCGATCATCCGAATGGTTATACTTCCGTTTACGGACATTGCAGCAGCTTTAACAAATCCGTAGCCGGATACGTCAGAAACGAGCAGTACCGGCTCGAAACATTTGAGGTAAATCTTTTACCAGGATCCGGCAGGTTTCCTGTTAAAAAGGGCGACATCATCGCCTATTCGGGAAACACAGGCAGCAGTGGTGGACCCCATGTTCATTTCGAAATCAGGGAAACAGAGGAGGAAACACCTGTTAATCCACTGTTGTTTGGTTTTAAGGTTAAAGACTTTATCAGACCAACCATTAAACGATTGCTGGTTTACCCTTTTGGAAGTTACAGCTCGGTAGGCGGGCGGAATAATCCAAAAGAACTGGAATTGGCTGGCTGGGGACCAAATTACAGGATAAAGGCCGGCGATACAATTCCGGTATCAGGTGATATTTACTTTGGTATCGAAACCTATGACCTGACAAATGATTCGGACAATAAAACAGGCGTTTATTCGATTGAACTGTATATCGATTCTGAACCAGTTTTCGCACAACAAATGGAATCCTTCCCTTTTACCGAAAGCAGATACATCAATAGTCTGATCGACTATTCGTATTTTAAGAAAACCGGCAGGCGGGTCGAAAAAACCCGTATCGAACCGAACAACAAATTATCGGTTTACACCAAAACAACCGACAATGGAATTTTTTCGTTTCAGGATAATGCAATTCATGAATTGTTCTATCTGGTCAAAGATTGCTTTGGAAACACTTCAAAACTTACTTTTCATGTAAAAAGTTCTCCTGTGAGGCTGAGTGTAGCTATGAAATCAAATAACCTGGAAAAACCAGGAATTATTTTTGAGTATGATGATGATAACGATTTTGAAACGGAGGATGTCAGACTTTCGGTTCCTGATGGTGCCCTTTATGATACGCTTCATTTTAGGTATAGTGCCGGCAAGCCTTTTAAAGGTTGTTATTCAAAGGTTCATCATATTCACAACAAATATACGGCCCTTCAAAACTTTTGTACGCTGGCCATTAGGCCAAAAGGATTTAACCAGCGGATAAAAGACAAACTTTTAATTGCACGGCTTGGTAAGAAAACGGAGGAATATTTGGCTGCCGGAGGAGAGTGGCATGATGATTTTCTGATAGCTCAGATCCGGGATTTTGGCGATTATGTGGTACTTGCGGATACTATCGCTCCAAAGATAGTACCTGTTAACATTACTCCTGGTAAAGTCATGACATCCCAAAAAACGATTCAGATCAAAATCAGCGATAATCTCGCAGGGATCGAAACATACCGGGCAACAATGAACGGGAAATGGATTTTGATGGAATGGGATCCGAAAAATAACCTGTTGACTTACTACATCGACGAAAAAATGAATTTCGGGAAAAACCAGTTCATTCTTGAAATTTTCGACTCAAGGCAAAACCGTGCGGTTTATAAAGTTGAATTGGTAAAATAAATGGATTCAAATTATTACAGCATAATGAAAAAGTTTATATTTGTAAATATAAACGAATAAATCCAATACAATGAATTTGCTGCAAAATACAACCTTGTTCTGGGATACCGATGTTAAGACCATTGACCCTGATAAAAATGCCAGAAGCGTTATTGAAAGGGTTATAACTCAGGGGAGTGTTGAAGATTGGCGTGAACTAAAACAGTTTTATGGCCTGAACAGAATTAAAAATGAAATTGTAGAAATCCGTTATCTCGATAAATTGACCTTGAATTTTCTATGTAAATATTTCAACTTGCAAAAAAATCAATTCAAATGCTTTGCTACACAACAATCAACCCGACAACTCTGGAACTTTTAAAAAGGCTGATGAAGTTTGAATCAATAAAGAACTTTTATCTGGTGGGGGGAACATCCCTTGCCTTACAATTAGGACACCGGATTTCATTTGATTTGGATTTATTTATGGAAAATGAATTTGAAACACAATATATTGTTAATGAAATTCAAAGCAATTTCAGGTTTAAAATAGTACAACAAAAAGAGAAAAATTCATTGATTATCAATATTGAATTTCCAATTGAATCGGGTAAATTTGTAAAAACCGATTTGCTAAGATACCAATATCCGTTGATTAATGCACTATTAGAGGTTGATGGGCTGAGACTTTCATCTCTGGAGGACATCATTACGATGAAATTATCCGCAATTGCAAACCGTGGTGCTAAGAAAGACTTTTTTGATATTTATGAACTTCTCGATAGGTATTCTCTTGAACAAATGATGGCTCTGTTTGCAAAAAAATTTCCTAACATTGAACATTTCCACATTTGTAACCAATCAGTTATAAAAAAGCAAAGTTATTAACAATTTGGTTTAAAAATGGGTTAAAAATGGGTTAAAAATGGAATGACTCTTTAATCATTGTTAATAACTTTCAAAATCCAGCAG
>Ga0172371_10006118_pt1 | contig 17598 bp, 16 predicted proteins | sample Lak12m_FD_114543 | JGI IMG/M metagenome (GOLD analysis project Ga0172371, IMG submission 114543) | Freshwater microbial communities from Kabuno Bay, South-Kivu, Congo - kab_022012_12m | ecosystem: Environmental > Aquatic > Freshwater > Lake | place: Democratic Republic of the Congo: South-Kivu...
CCCGCGGCAGGAATAGTAGCAAACGGGATGCCTTCCCGCTTCACAAGTTCAGCTTCCATGCCGCCTTCTCCTCCGACCCAAAGAGTTTCAAGGCTCGCAGGTTGGAAAGTTTGAAGGTTATCCATCTTCGAACCTGCCACCATTAAACCTTTCAACGCCTTAAGAACGGCGAGGGCGGGATATACGCCGCCGCCGGTTCCGCCCGCGCAGATCAATAACCGCACTGTATATTCTCCATTCTTCTTCAGTTGTTGAAGTCTCACCTTGTTGGCGAGAGATATTTGCCAGGATACCAAGCGCGGCGAGAGATGAAACCAGATTCGAACCTCCCGCGCTGATGAAAGGCAGGGTATTGCCTGCAAATGGTAACAGCCCAACCATTACTGCCATATTGATGCTTGCTTCGAGGCCGATCCAGATTACCAGCCCGGTGGCAAGCAGAGTGCCAAGCATATCGGGGGCGCGGCGTGCAATAACCAACCCGCGCCAAATGAGCATGCTGTATAACCCGATCAGGAATACGGCGCCGACAAAGCCAAGCTCTTCCACTATAACGGCAAAGATACTGTCCGTTGGCGGAACTGGCAAACTTGTTAATTTCACCTGACCGCGTCCGATGCTGACGCCAAACCAGCCGCCATTCACAATTGCTTCGAATGAACGCTGAACGTGATAAGAAGCCAGCGTCAGGTTTTTCAGTCCCGAAAAGAAATCAATCACACGTTGGTGGCCGGTTGGGCTGATCTGAACCACGAGCCAGCCAGCCACGAGAGCCACAACCATCAATACAAAAATCTGTTTCAGATCACCACCTGCCAGGAAGAACAACAGGCCTCCCATAATGAATACTGTCGCCGCCGCGCTCAGGTCCGGTTGCAGATAGATCAAACCGCCGATCAACCCCAGGATCACGCCCAGCGGGACCAGCCCCAGAGAAATATCATGCAGGAGTTCCCGCTTGGCATATAACCAGACCGAGAGATATAAAATCGTAACCAGCTTTGCCAGTTCGGAGGGTTGGTAAGAACCCTGATACAAAGTGCGCGCCGCGCCAAAACGAATTTCCTGGAGTAATAATACGCTGACGAGCAGGAGAACTGTCAGACCCATGGCGGGTACGATCAACTTGCGCCAGTGATGATAGTCAAAGCGCGAGAAAAGAAAGGCTATCACCAGCCCGATCCCCAGCCACATTAACTGGCGCTGGAACATATAGGTCGGTGAATGATACTGGGTGCGCGAGTAGTCCCACGAAGCTGAATACATCATGATCAGCCCGAAGACGATCAGGGTAATGATCGTCATCAGGAAGGGCGCATCCATTCCGTTCAACGGTCTGCCTGGCTTTGAGGCAGCTCGCTTTTCAAAAGAGCGTTCGTTCATGATAGTTCCTGTACCCATACTCTAAACTTTTCTCCTCGCTCTTCAAAATCCTTGAACTCATCATAACTCGTGCCGCCCGGCGAAAGCAGGACGACGTCGCCAGACTCTGCGACCTCTGCCGCTTTGTGGACAGCTTCGCGCAGATGCTCGACGCGCTCAAGCGTGTACGGCCTTTTCTCTGACTTTGAAGCGGCCACCGCTTTCTCGATCTTTTCTGCCGCCTCACCAAACAGCACCACATGATCCACGCGCTGATGAATGAGAGTTGCCAGATTTTCCCACGGCAAATCTTTGTCGCGCCCGCCGAGCAGAAGGACGATTGGCTCTTCAAACGCATGGATACCAGCCATGGCGCGCTCAGGTGCGGTTGCAATCGAATCGTTGTACCAGTGCACGCCGTGCAACTCGCGGACAAATTCCAAGCGGTGTGGAACACCGCGAAATTCTTCGGCGGCTGTCAGCATGGCATCCAGCGGAAGTCCCGCCGCGTGGCCGATGGCAAAGGCGGCCAGCACATTGCTCACATTGTGGTCGCCGCGCAGTCGGACTTTTTCGCGCAGCATAAGCGGCATATATGCGAATCCATCGCGCAGACTGAGCAAGCCATCATGCAAATAGGCGCCACTTAATTCTGCGGGCAATTCATTCAAACTGAATGTGAATAATTTGCCTTTGGCCTTGCCGCGCAAATTCCACGCACTGGCATCGTCGCGGCCAAGCACGGCAATGTCTTTGTTAGATTGAAATTCCAAAATGCGCGCCTTGGCCGCGGTGTAGGCTTCCATCGTGCAATGACGATCGAGATGGTTCGGCGTGATATTCAATATCGCGGCGATGGCCGGCGAGATGGTCATTTGCTCAAGTTGAAAAGAAGAGATCTCAAGGATGGCGAGATCATCTGCTTTCATCTCGTCCACATAATTAATGAGCGGGTCGCCGATGTTGCCGCCGACAAAGGCTTTGCTTTCATAAGCTAGCTTTGCCATTTTGCCGCCGACAAAGGCTTTGCTTTCATAAGCTAGCTTTGCCATTTTGCCGACCAGCGTTGTGGTTGTCGTCTTACCTGCAGAACCCGTAATGCCAACAGTCTTGCATGAAACGGCTTCCATGAAAATTTGTGTGTCGTTGGACAGCTCGATACCGCGTTGGATGGCCTCATCCACGATGGGAAGGGTGAGCGGCACGCCGCCGGAGAGAGCTAACACGTTAGCATGATCGAGCAGTTCGAGCGGGTGGCCGCCGACCGCCCATTTAATCGGTAACCCGCTCAAAGCTGCGCGTGCGGAAACGAGTTCGGCCTCAGCGCGTTTGTCGCTCAGAGTTACCGCCGCGCCGTGTTTGGTCAGCCAGCGCGCCAAAGCCACGCCTTGCCGGGCGGCTCCTAAAATGACGACGCGCTTGCCGGTCCAATTTCTCATCGTTTATTACACCAGGGCCAGACCAACGCCGATCATGGCGGCCATCAGACCAATCAACCAGAATCTTTGCACGACCTGTGTTTCACTCCAGCCGAGCAGTTCAAAATGTAAATGAATGGGCGTCATCTTGAAGAAGCGTTTGCCCTTTGTCATCCTGAAATAAGCGACTTGGATCACAACGCTCAATACTTCGCTGACCGGGATGATGGCGATGATGGGCAAAACCACCCACTGACTTGTCATCAGGGCTATGACGGCCAGTGTTGAACCGAGAGCAAGTGAGCCGGTATCACCCATGAATAATTCCGCAGGATGGACATTGAACCACAAGAAACCGAACAAGGCGCCGACTACTGTGAAGCAGAAGCGCGCGAGATAGACTTGCCCTTGGTTGAGCGAGATCATGCCATACGCGGCGAAGGCTGTAGCCGCGATCAAACCGGCGAGACCATCGAGACCGTCGGTAAAGTTGACCGCGTTCGACATACTGACGATGATGAAGGCTGCTACCGGCACATACCACCAGCCCAATTCAAAGAAGCCTTTGATTCCAGGAATGAACAAATCCGGCACGCCCAGCATATATTTCAAGACCCAGGCCGTGCCAAGGCTGAGGATTACCTGGAATAAAAATTTGGTGCGGGCGCGCATGCCCTCGCCTTTGTGTTCGCCGCGAATGCCTTGCCAGTCATCCGCCGCGCCAAGTATCGCAAAGGCGATCATTACGATCATCGGCACGAGCACTGAACGCCCGATGCCGCTTTGTGTAAAGCCAATCAAGGCCACCGCGTTGAGCAAAATTGTCAATAACAACACGGGCAAAACGAACATTACACCGCCCATGGTAGGCGTGCCCATCTTTACGCCGTGATGGCCGGGTTCCTCAACGCGGATAATCTTACCAATCTTGAAATGACGGAGGACGCGCAGTAACGGCCCTCCCCAAATAACTGTCATAATATACGATAGCCCCGCCAGACTCAGTGATAAAGCGACCTGTTTCATGAATGCACCTCCACAGCGGCGATGATGCGATCCATGCGCAGGCCGTGTGACCCTTTTAGAAGTGCCGCGTCATCTTGTGATAAATTCTTTCTTAACCAATCAATCACTGGGCCTATCTCTTCAAATTCAATAATTTTTGATGGCTTCATTCCTGTGCGGCGGGCGGCATCGGCATACATATGCGCACGCGGGCCAAGTGTGATGAGCAGGTCTGCGACTTGCGCGGTGCGCAGACCGACCATTTCGTGCCCCTGTCGTTCATAAGGACCCAGTTCGAGCATGTCGCCCAGCACCGCGATTTTGCGCTTGCCTTCGAGTTCACTTAACAAGTTGAGCGAAGCCATCATGGATTCGGGAGAAGCATTGTACGTATCATCCAGCATCAGCGCGCCCGATTCGGAGCGAACCGCTACCAGACGCAGTTGGGAATGTCCTTGTCGCAAACCGTTGATGATTTCCTGCCAATTCAAGCCTTCCACCAACCCGACTGCGGCGGCGCGCAAAGCGGTTTCTACTGAGTGGCGTCCGATCATCGGAAGGTGCATGTGCATCGTTTCAGACTTGTAGTGCAAACGGAATCGAATGCCGTCGAGGCCAAGCCCTTCCACGTTACTAGCCCACAAGTCCGCTTCGTGAGAAAGGCCGTAGAAAAAAACGCGGGCCTTGGTTTTTTCTTCCATGTGGCGCACGAGTGGATCGTCAAAATTCAGGATAGCTGTGCCAACCGGTGCGGCGGGCAGATTTTGCACAAGTTCAGATTTTCCGCGTGCGATGGCTTCCTGTGAACCGGCGCGTTCGGCGTGGACTGTGCCGATGTTGGTAATGACCCCGACTTGCGGCTGGGCGATGTCGCACAGAAAGGCTATCTCACCGGAGACATAGAATCCCATCTCGAGGACGGCTCGTTCGTGCCCAGGCCCGAGGCGGAGAATCGTTAAAGGGAGTCCGATCTCGTTGTTAAGATTTCCCGGACTCTTGAGTGTGCAGTAGCGCTCACTCAAAACTTGAGCGACAACTTCTTTTGTTGTGGACTTGCCAACACTACCGGTGATGCCGATCACGCGCAGATTGAGTTTGCGGCGCCAGAAGCGCGCGATTTGTTGCAGGGCCGAGAGTGTGTTGTCCACGCGCAGGCAGAGCGGAGGGGTCAAATCGGGCTGAGAGTCGGCTTGTAAACCGCCGCGCAGGTCAAGGGTCCGGTATGAGGCGTTCATATCGCGCTGGGTTAAAGTAAAAGAAGCCCCGCGCTGAAATGCGTCTGCGATAAAGTCATGGCCGTCCACGTTTTCACCAGGAAGTGCGACGAACAGCGAGCCGGGGATAACCTGCCGCGAGTCAATAGCCGCCTCGGTGATGACCGCGGTGGCTTCGATTCGAACATTGGTCAGGGCTTCGATTGCGTCTGCAAGTGTGAGCATTAAGGCTTCGCGATCTGATTCCGAATATCGTCTGGCGGGATGTTGAGCATGAGCACAGTCTTCTGGGCCACCTGCGCAAAAGTCGGGGCGGCGGTCTCGGAACCCCAGATGGATGTGGATGGTTTTTCGAGCCAGACGTAGATCATGAATTTGGGATTGTCCACGGGGCCCCAGCCGATAAAGGACGCGTTTGTGACGGTGCTATCGTAACCGAACTGAGTTGGGATCTGAGCTGTGCCGGTTTTTCCTGCGATGCGATAACCGGGCACCAGCGCATTGGATGACTCGTTTTCAAGCGAGACCGCCAGCATTTGATTAAGCGTGTGAGCAGTATTTGCTGTGATGGGTGAACCGGCGTACTGGGTCGAGACATTGTACTGCCTCCCATCGCGCAGCATGGCGTAAAGCACGTGCGGCGTGACCATTCGACCATCGTTGGCTATGGACGAGGCGGCCATCATCAGTTGGATGGGTGTGACTGACACACCCTGCCCGAAAGCGTTCGTGGCGAGATCAACGGGGTACCAATCGCCGTCGCCCGGGATTTTGAGGCGGCCGCGGCTTCTCCGGCCAGATCAATGCCGGTCAGGTGTCCGAGGCCGAAACGATTCATGTAGCCGTAATAAGTTTGCGCGCCCATTTTGCCTGCGAGGGTAGCCAAGCAGATATTGAGCGAGTGCTGGAGACAGCCGGTCATATCTTGCAGTCCCCAGGCTTGATTGTCCCAGTTGTGGATGGGCCAGCCGCCGACGATAATTTCGCCGGTGTCGAGGTAGGTGCTGGATGGAGTCACTGTGCCGCTATCGAGAGCGGCAGCCATGGTCAGGATCTTGATGACCGAGCCAGGCTCGTACGGCATGGATATGGCACGGTCATATTCGCTGGCATTGTGATAGATCTGGCCGTAGCTCAGGTTTTGATTCAAATCCATGCGCGGGGAGGAGGCAAGCGCAAAAATTTCGCCTGTGTGCGGATCCATGACCACAATGGTGCCGTGTTGTGCGCCGTATTTGGTCAGTGATTCGTCGAGGATTTGTTCGGTCGCAGCTTGCAGGTCGCGATTGATGGTTAGGACGAGAGTCGTGCCATTGGGAACGTGCGGGATGTCTACGGCTTTGCTCGGGTCGGTCGGCACTGAGACCTGGACCATATTTCCGGCCAGCAGGCCGTTATATTTTTCTTCCACGCCGAAATATCCGCGTCGGGCAAGATTGACGAAGCCAAGTAAATTCGATGCGAGCGCACCTTCAGGATAACTGCGTTGTGGATGAGCCCAAAATCCTAAACCAGCCAGACTGCTTTTTGTACCAGTGGCGGAGGCTTGTGAGTCCGCCGCGGATTTATATTGTTCAAGCGCGGCGGCTTGATCGGATGAAACGTTGTCGGCCAAAACGACGGTCTGAACGGGCATGTTCGTGCCTTCGATGAGAGGCGGATTTACCATCTCGTTATACAGATCGTCGAGATTTAATCCGAGTTGTACACTGACCGTCAGGGCAATGGCGTGTTTATCATTGGCGTTGTTCAGATCTACGCTGACTTCGTAGACAGTTTTGTTGCCTGCCAGCAAATGCCCGTTGCGGTCGTAGATTTCGCCGCGATCGGGATAATAAGTTTCTGTTACGTTAATATAAGAAGCCGTCTGTTTCCGGAAGGTGGCCGCCTCTGTGCTGTTTTGTATTCGGATGATTTGCAGAATGATAGAGACCCCAACAAAGCCCAGAATTCCGGCCAACACGAGCGACCGCCAGGCATATTCTTGTCTCATTGCGCGACCCCCATCATGCTGGTGGTGGAGGCTGTGCGCAGACGTTGATCCAGCCACTCGATCAGCGACTGGGTATATTCAGGTGGTTGGCTTGGCGCAGCAGGTTTTAGCATGGGCACGGCGGCAAAAATAGCGGGCTTCGGTGCAGCATAACCAGCGACGATAATATATTCCATCTGATTTGGTTCGACAGGTTGATAACCCAAAGCCAGAGCGCGCTGTTCCATCGCGTTGGTGGAGGTTGTTTCGGCCACCTTATTTTGCAGGTCCGCGTTGGTGTGTTGGATGACGGTCAACTCGGCAGTCATATCTTGAATGTTGCGGCCTGCTATGCCCGCCTGCGATGTGATGTCGAGATATAAGGCCGCGACCAGGGCGAAGCCAAACATGCCGAGCAGGAAAGCACCGATCCACTGGAGTTGAAGCCGCCAGGGAGCCTGCTTGTAAGCGTGGACGAAATTATCGACTGTGTAATTGACGTTTTGCATATCAGACTCACTTATAATTTTTCAACAACTCTTAGCTTTGCACTGCGTGCCCGTGGGTTTTCCTTGATCTCTTCTTCATCGGGCGTGATCGGTTTTCGATTGATCTCTTTCAGCGTTGCCTTGCGCTCGACTTTATAAATTTGTTCGTAAGGCAGATTGACCAGATCCTTGCTCTCGCTCCGGAAAAAATCCTTGACGATGCGGTCTTCCAGCGAGTGGAAGGAAATCACCGCCAGCCTCCCGCCTCGATGCAAGGCGGACACCGCTTTCGGGAGCGCGTTCTCGACTGTGGCCAATTCGTCGTTGACGGCGATCCGGAGAGCTTGGAACGTCCGCGTGGCGGGGTGAACGCGGCTGTGCTCTGGGTAGGCTCGCTTTACGATCTCGGCCAGTTGCGCCGTTGTCCTCAGCGGTCTGGCTTTGAGGATGCCGCGGACAATTCTTCCTGCGCGCGGTTCCTCTCCATATTTAAAGAGCAGGTCAGTCAGTTCCGCTTCGGGCAGGGTGTTGACCAATTGTGCGGCGGTCAGCCCAAAGTCCCGATTGAAGCGCATGTCGAGGGGAGCGTCGTGCGTGAACGAGAATCCGCGTTCGGGTGTATCCAATTGCATCGAAGACAATCCGAGATCGAGCAGGATGCCGTCCACCGCGTCCCAGCCGAGTTCCCGAATCACATCCAAAAGAGAATCGTAGGAGGCCTGGGCCAGATGCGCTCGTTGCCCGTAAGGAGCCAAGTTCTCACGAGCGAGCGCCAGCGCCTGAGTATCCACATCCAGACCGAGCAGACGTCCGTCTGGCGCACAGGCCTCCAGAATTCCGCGGGCGTGACCGCCCGCTCCCAAAGTTCCGTCCACGTAACGGCCGGGGCTTTTGGGGTGCAACGCGTGTATAATCTCTTTGTAAAGTACAGGTTTGTGCGGCGTGTTCATAGCCGCGTCAGCCATTTTTCTGGCCGGATAAATTCAATGTAGAGAAACGCTGGTTGTTGGCTTCGATGTTTTGGATCTGAGTCATTTGCTCATTCCAGGCTGAAGGCAACCAGATTTCAAAGTAATCGCCCTGACCAGCCACGATCGCTTCGTTCTCAACGCCCGCAAATTGACGCAGGATTTGTGGAACGAGGATGCGCCCGATCTTATCCACTTCAACGGGATAAGCGTTCGCAAAGATCAAACGGCGCAGAAGACGGGCGGTGGGATCGGCCAGGTTCATGGCATTGACCCGTTCATAAACCTGTTTGAAGTAGGCCTCGGTCATGACCATCAGACAGCGGTCAAAGCCTTGAGTGATAAAGGCACCGCCTTCCAACAATTCGCGGAAGCGCGCCGGAACCATCAGGCGGCCCTTTTTATCGAGCGAATGTTGGAACTGGCCTAAGAACATTAGTTCTACTTCTCCTTTAATGCGGTGAACGCCGGGAATCCGGCGTCCTCCACTTTCTACCACTCTTTCCCACATTATACAACATTGTCGGGATAAATCAAGTGCTTTGGATCTATATTTGCAGCCCTAAAAGGACTTATTTATCGCCCATGGCAGAAAACTCCCCCACCTTTTCCCTCCTCAAATCAACCAACTGGCGCGATTATGAATTGCTCGATAGCGGCGATGGATTAAAGCTCGAACGATTCGGGCCATATATTTTTTCACGGCCTGAAGTGCAGGCCATGTGGAAGCGCGCCCTGCCCGAAAAAGATTGGGCCGCGGCGCACGCCACATTTCATCCGACCGCTGAAGAAAGCGGCGGGCATTGGGTTTGGAAGAAAGCATCCGAAGAAAAATGGAAGATGAAATATTCCCTGCCGGGGATTCAAAACGACTTGAAGTTTTGGGCGATGACGACGCCCGGACGTCACCTCGGCGTTTTTCCCGAAGTCGCTGCACACTGGGACTTTATGGCGGACGCCGTTCAAAAGGCCGCTCGGCCCACGAACATTCTCAACCTATTTGGTTACACTGGTCTGGCGTCATTAGCCGCGGCCGCGGCGGGTGCGCAAGTGACTCACGTGGACGCTTCGAAAAAGTCTGTCGGTTGGGCGCGCGAGAATCAGGAACTCTCCGGCTTGAGCAGCAAACCCATCCGTTGGATCGTGGAGGATGCGCAGAAATATGTCCAACGCGAAGGACGGCGCGGAACAAAATACGATGGCATTATTCTCGACCCGCCCAAATTTGGGCGCGGCCCAAAAGGCGAAATTTGGGAAGTCTATAAATCGTTGCCGAATTTACTGGAAGATTGCCGCGCCATCTTGAGCGAGGAGCCGCTGTTCATGATCGTAACAGTGTATGCGGTCAAAGCTTCTGCTATCCATGTTGGACAGACCTTGCAGGAGATCATGGCAAAATTCAAGGGCAAAGTCGAAAGTGGGGAATTGGTGACGCGCGAAAAGTCGGCGGGACGCTTGATCTCGCAGGCGGTTTACGCAAGATGGAAGTCTGAATAAAAAATTATTTAACTATTTTCCATTCGGCGGGCAAAACCAGTGCGGCCAAAATCAACTTGATGATATCGCCGATGATAAATGGCAACAGCCCCGCGACGATGGCTTTGCTCAAACTTCCAAGCACGATGGCCAGCCATGCAACGCCGAAAAAGTAAATGATCAGCGCGCCGCATATCTAAAATAATCGAATCGACCTCTATAGCTAGAGTAGAAGATACAACGAAAAAGTACAAGTCCGTAGATGTGTTACAAGCTTATGGAGAGACCTTCAATTGCGGATATGGAGGTTTGTCCGCATATTGTAGTTCTTGTTGAAAAAGAGGGTCATTGAAACCCACGTTGGTTACATCACTATTATTCATACCAACAGCCAAATGCCATAAGGTAAACATCATTTTTTCAGACTTGGTTAAACCTGGAATCGGCGTCTCGGACGCAAACATCCCGATAATACCATGACTATCCACACCCCAAAATGCCGTGTCGAACGTATGCGTATTAGGGTCACCAGGCTTTCCGTCGGCCCATGATCTGAATCCGTTTTCTTTCGTCGCATTTTTGGGATTTATGACATATATCGTTGCTCCGGATTGGGGTGAGACCGGAAACGTCCAGGTATTTGCTCCGTCGGTAATCGTATACGTGATCTTACCCGCGTCTAATTTTGCGTTAAAAAGATCAGATTGATCATTAGTTGGATTTGGCATTTTAGTATGAAAATAATTATTCAATAACGCCGTATACACGATACTACTGAAAACAGGATTTTGAGTCGGCGGTGGCTGAGGTAATGGCGGATGAGTAATGCTTAATGACGACCCGTCCAAAACCCCTAATTCAACCAAAACATTTACCGGCGCAATGTTTCTTGCATTGTGCCACTTCGTGCTTCCATCAGGATTTTTAGCCACGGAATTCCCGTCCGGATTTAAGCTAGGAGCATACGTACCAGACGTATCCCACGTTGGAATGTTCACTGCTATCGGACCAAAATATCCTAAATATTCGTGCTTTCCATCCGAAGATTTAACGTCCATATACGTATAAGTAATCCCGTCTTTTATGATCTTGTCTCCTACTTTCGGACCGGTTTCGGTCGGTGTGGCGGAAACGGCGGTTGGGGCTGGTGCGGTCGCCGCCTCAGCGGTTGTTGTTGCTTGTGCGATTGCAGTCTGGGCAGATTGCGGCGCGCAAGCCGCCAACAAAATACTGAGTATGATGAATGGGAATAAAATCTTTTTCATATTGCTGCCTCCATAAATAAAAAGAGTCGGATGAATTCTATCACCCGACTCCCGCTTTCCTAACTTACTGACCACTGATCACTGGTAACTGCTCACTGGCTCATTTCTTCTTCCCAAACTTCTTCATCAGCAATTCCTGCAAAGTCGGCTGGCCGATCTCCTGCAATTCATATCTCACGCGCTGATAAGGCTTCTTGATCTTGATCACACGCGTCAAATCAATCGGCGTGCCAACGATGATCAAATCTACATCCGATTTATTGATGGTGGCTTCCAGGTCTCGCATCTGCGCTTCGCCGTAACCCATAGCCGGAAGGATTGGTCCAGTCTTGGGATATTTGACATACGTCGCCGCAATTGACTTGACCGCGAACGGTCGCGGGTCAACAATCTCCTTCGCGCCGAAACGCCGAGCCGCAACATAACCGGCGCCGTAGGTCATTTCGCCATGCGTCAGTGTTGGGCCATCTTCGATCACCAGCACGCGCTTGCCGCGGATGGCTTCGGGGTTATCAACAAATAGTGGGGATGCGCCCTCGATCACAACTGCTCTCGGGTTAAGTCTATGTAAATTGTCGCGCACCTTGATAACGTTCTCCGGGTCGGCAGTGTCCACTTTGTTGATGACGAATACATCCGCCATGCGGACGTTTGTTTCGCCGGGATAATACATGGACTCATGTCCGGGACGATGCGGGTCTGCTACGACGATTTGGAAGTCTGAAACATAAAATGGGAAGTCGTTGTTGCCGCCATCCCATAAAATGATATCAACTTCTTTTTCAGCCGCTCGCAAAATCTTTTCGTAGTCCACACCGGCATACACGATTACGCCGTTGTCAATGTGCGGTTCGTATTCCTCGCGCTCCTCAATCGTCGTCTCGTGCTCATCGAGATCATCGTAATCCGCGAAGCGCTGCACTTCCTGCCGGATCAAATTTCCATACGGCATGGGATGGCGAATGGCCGCGACCTTGTATCCCATCTCGCGCAGGATGAGAGACACCCGCCTCGTCGTCTGACTTTTGCCGGATCCTGTCCGAACAGCGCAGACCGACACAACCGGTTTGGACGACTTGACCTGTGTATACTTCGTTCCCATTAAACGGAAGTCCGCGCCCAGCGAATTGACCAGCGCGGCTTTGTGCATCACGTATTCATGCGGCACATCCGAGTAAGCGAAGACAACCTGTTCCACGCCGTGCTTTTTGATCAGATCAGATAATTCCTCTTCGGCGCGGATGGGGATTCCCTTGGGGTAAAGGTCGCCCGCTAATTCGCGCGGATAGAGGCGTCCTTCGATGTCCGGGATTTGGGTCGCGGTGAAGGCCACAACTTCATAATCCTTGTTGCCGCGGAAGAACGTGTTGAAGTTATGAAAGTCACGTCCCGCCGCGCCCATGATGATCGTTTTGGTTGCCATAGATTCTCCTTGAAAGTTTTTTATTGGTGGTCGAGTAACCCCGTATGAAGTGAGGGGCGTATCGAGACCACAAGTTCCCATATAATGATGGTCTCGATATGCCCGAAGAACACGGGCTACTCGACCATCAGACTGCTTCTGAAATCTACATAACTTCTGGTGCCTGAATATCCAGCAGGCGCAGGGAATTGGCGATGACCTGCCTTGCCGCCGCCACCAGTCCCAAACGGGAGGCGCGCACGTTTTCGTCTTCGCTCTGCAGGACGGGCACCGCATGATAGAACGAGTGGAAGGTGTTTGCCAGATCGTAGGCGTAGGCTGCCATCACAAGCGGACGATATTCGTTGGCGGCCTGCTGCACAGTCTGCGGGAAACGCGAGATGATCTCGATCAACTGGATTTCATGTCCGGTCAGTTCGTAATCAAAAGTCGTGGACGAAAGATTAGCGGCTTTAACATTTGCCTTCTTCAAAATGCTGTTGGCGCGCACGTGCGCATTTTGGATATACGGTCCGGTGCGGCCATCGAAAGCCAAAGCCTCATCCATTTCAAAGACGATGTCGCGGTTATTGTCCACCGATAACATTGAATACGCCATGGCTCCCAGCCCGATTTGTTCCGCAACTTTTTTTCGCTCAGTTTCGCTCATGTCAGGCGACTTCTCAGATTCAACTGCCAGCACGCGCCGGATGGATTCATCCATCACATCCTTGAACAGCACTACGCGTCCGCGCCGCGCTGACATCGCGCCCTCGGGCAGGCTGACGAATCCGTAGCCGAGGTGGTAACACTTCTCTGCCTGCGGAAAGCCCCATAATTTTAGAATGGCAAAGGCCTGTTGCAGATGCATGGATTGTCGCACGTCCACGACATAGATCGAACGGTCAACGTGATATTGCTCGAACTTGACTTTGGCTAACGCCAAATCCTTGGTTAGATAAAGTGTCGTGCCGTCCGAGCGCAGGAGGATGTTGGTGCGATATTTTTCTTTGGTCAGTCCCAGCTTCTCATCGATCTTGATGATGACCGCGCCGCCTTGTGCGCGTTCGTCATCGGCAATGCCTTTCTTGACCAGCTCTTCTACAATTTCTTTTGCTGGTTCATCCACTTCCGATTCAAAGAACCAGACGTCCATTTTGACATCGAGAATACGCAGGATGTCGCGCAGTTCAGCCAGACTCCACTCACGCGTCTTCAGCCATAGATCGCGCACATACTTGTCGCCTGTGTCCCATTTGCGATACATCTCGCGGCGTTCGGCGTCATAAGCTTCGCGCTTTGCTTTTTTTTCGGGCGTTTCATTTCCTTTCGGTTCGAGCATGGCTGTCGCTTCGGCGTAAATTTTCAACAGCCATTGTCCGCGCTCGTGAATGCCAGAGGGTTCCTGGCCTTTGTAAAATTTATCGTAGGCCCACAAGATGGTGATCACACCCAGACCAATATCGCCGGGATAAGATGCGCGGATCGTGTCGAAGCCTGCGAATTCGACGAGTCGCGCCAGTGCTTCTCCCAAGATTGTATTTCGATAGTGCCCAATATGAAATGAATGATGTGTGTTGGGCTGAGCGTATTCGACCATGACGCGCTCATTTTTCGGCGCGCCCCGCCCAAAGTCCGGACCGGAGGCGAGCACTTCGTCCACAACCCGGCGCGCGTATTCAGACGTCAAAAAATACAGATTGAGATAACCTTTGACCGCCTCAATGTGGCTGATGCCTGCCACGCTTCCGATCTGACCCTTGACCTGCTCGGCGATTTCTTGGGCGCGTTGTGGCACGATGATCTTTTTTCCCGAACGCGCCTCGAGGGCGGCCGTTGCAAAAAAGGAGGTGGAGATGCCCCACTCGCCGGAGAAGGGGATGGGTTGCCACTTCAATTCGGCCAGCGGAATATCGTTCTGCGCACAATATACCCGGACTTTTGCTGCGATTGCTTGTTGTTCTTTTTCAAACATAATGTTCGGATTATATCATTCTGATTTCAGGTAACAAAAGCGGGAGCGCTAGCTCCCGCTTGTCTTGATCTTAAAATACTACTTGGTTGTTGCTTTCTTTGCCGCAGGTTTCTTCACGGCTGGCTTCTTCTCAACCTTTTCTTTCACCGGCTTTGCTTTAGCGGCGGCTTTTGGCGCTGCCTTCGGTTTGGCTTCCTTTACCGGTTTCTTGACGGGTTCTTTTTCAACAACAGGGGCTTTGGGTGCAATGCCGAGCAGAGCCAGATGTTTCATCAGGCGACCCTTGCGGCGGGAGGCGTTGCGGGGATGAATGGCGCCTCTTTGCGCGGCCTTATCGAGGGCGCTAAGTGCGGCGAAGACGGAAGCCTGTGTTTCCTGTCCATTTTCGAGGGATGTGCGAGCATCTTTTACAGCCGCGCGCGCGTTACCGCGGAATACACGGTTGCGCAGGCGGCGCTTCTCGTTTTGACGATTGCGTTTGATCTGAGACTTAATGTTAGCCAAGGTCTTTCCTCCAAATAATTCTTTCCAACGTACACGGCCCATACGCGCCGCGAAGCGGTATTCTACATGAGGGACTTGATTTTGTCTAGCAAAAACAGGAAAAGTTTTCGAGTTACAAACCCGCCTTACTGTGGTTTAATAGGTTCGATGTTGGAAAATATTGAATTCATTCTTCGCGTGCAATGCAAGCTTGATCCAAAGCGTCCCATTATCGTCGGCGTATCGGGCGGACCGGACAGCCTGTGTTTGATGGAAATCCTGCGAGAGTCAGGCTACCATATTATTGTTGCTCACTTCAATCATCAGCTCCGATTTGACGCAGATAGTGATGCCAAGGCCGTTGAAGATACGGCTTCGCGTTTGATGCTCCCTTCTGTCGTCGAACGCGCGGACGTGCGCGCTCATGCTGAAGCAGAAAGCCTGTCCATTGAAGAGGCGGCTCGCAACCTGCGTTACCGTTTTCTATTTGCGCAGGCGCACCGACTCAAAGCTCAGGCTGTGGCGGTGGGGCACACGGCCGACGATCAAGTCGAAACCGTGTTGATGCACTTCATCCGTGGTGCAGGGCTGAACGGGCTCAAAGGCATGGCTTATCGCACGCTCCTGCCGGTCTTCGATCTTGAAATTCCCATCATCCGTCCCTTGCTGGATGTCTGGCGCGAAGAGACTGAGGTTTATTGCGCCTCGCACGGATTGCATCCGCATTATGATCCCACCAACGAATCCTTCAACTTTCTGCGCAACCGCCTGCGTCATGCGTTGATCCCAACCCTCGAATCTTATAACCCGCGTTTTCGCGAGGCTGTCTGGCGTTCAGTCCAATCGCTTTCGTCCGACCATGCTTTGTTAACCGAGACTCTGGACTCTTGGTGGAAGAAGTGTGCGATTCAGGAAACGAATGATTTTGTGATGCTGGACTTATCCTTCCTGACGACTCATTCCGCCGGCCTTCAACGCAACTTGATCCGTCATGCAGTGGAGCGCCTCGTTCCTGGACAGGAAACGGTCTTTGCGGTTTTGGAGCGTGCCGCAGCCTTTATAGCGGATTCCACGCGCGTGCGCATGGACTTAACCGGTGGGCTCGTCCTTTTCCGCGAAGGCGACGCGCTTTACATTGCTAAACTCAATGCGCGACTTCCATTTGATCGCTGGCCGCAGATGCCCGCGCAAATGGACTCATTTCCGGTGGCTTTGCCGGGTCATGTGAATATCGCAGGTGACTGGAAGTTCTCGGCGGAGCGTTGGCGGCTTCCAGCCTTGGCGTGGGAACAATCTTCCCGAAACGATGACCGCTTCCAGGTCTGGTTGGACGCGGAAGGTTTGCCGGGCGATCTGGAGTTACGCGTCCGCCGTCCCGGTGATGTGTTTGAGCCGCTGGGCATGAAAGGCCATTCGCAGAAGTTATCCGATTTCTTCATCAACGCCAAGACGCCGCAGCGTGCGCGTGATCGCTGGCCGTTATTATGTTCGGGAGATCGTGTGATCTGGGTGCCGGGATATCGTCCGGCAGAGTCGTCCAAGCTGAAACAAGAATCACGCAAGGTCGTTTATTTTTCGTTGACGCCTCCATCCGAAAAATAGTTATCGCGCTGTGCTCCGCTCAATTGTTTCAACTTAAAGTGGATTTCGCGCCACTGTATTTTTGAAATTCCCATGCGCTGGCGGATTTTGTCCGGCTCCATGCCCGCTTGAAAATCGCGCAGGAAGCAAGTCCAGCGGCACATGTCGAAAGACAGATGTTTGGTCAGACCCGCTTCTTCGCCAATATCTTCGAGCAGATATTCCAACCGGCGCGGCGACCACGGAAAGAGTTGATCCACGGGCTGGTATTGCGCGAGATATTCGTTGTAGGCCGGAAGCCAATCTTCGGAAAGTTCAAGCTTGCGTTCCTTGTAGCGATTGGCCGGGCTGGCGTAGCGGATGAAAACCTGTGGGCCGTCTTTGGTTTCCAGATCAACGTGGTTGATGTGGATGCCGAGACATTCGCTTTTCTTGATTCCGGTAATGAGCAAAAGATGCAAGAGCGCGAATGGACGCGCGTCCGGCTTTTTGTCGCGGCGATGACGGTCGGCGGCAGTCATCGCTAGGTTGACTTCGTCTTCGGTCAGCACCTGGGGCAGGGGACTGATGGCGGAGCGTTGCAAGACTTTTTCAGCCGGGTCGCCGACGATGGCTCCGTGCTGGCTCAGCCAGCGGAAAAAGGATTTGGTCGAGGTGATGCGGCGCGCCAATGTCTTTGGACTGCATGGGATGTCGCGCTCTTTTTCCATCCACGTGAAGAAGCGGTTGAGGTCGTTCGTGGTGATCGCGCCGATGGTTTTGTCGGGAGCGAGAAATTGAGACAATAAATGAACATCCGATAAAAAAGCTTTGACTGTGTTGGGCGAGCGTCCCTGATCGTAAAGGTACATTTCCCAGGCTTTGAAGGCTGGGATGAGGGAAGTATTCGAATTGATGTGGGCGGATTCTTTGGAAGGCATGCCGCCTCCTTTCGTGAACAGGCTTTTTTATGGCGTGTAGCCTTTTCGTATAGGATAGCGAATATTTGA
>Ga0172371_10006120_pt1 | contig 17597 bp, 13 predicted proteins | sample Lak12m_FD_114543 | JGI IMG/M metagenome (GOLD analysis project Ga0172371, IMG submission 114543) | Freshwater microbial communities from Kabuno Bay, South-Kivu, Congo - kab_022012_12m | ecosystem: Environmental > Aquatic > Freshwater > Lake | place: Democratic Republic of the Congo: South-Kivu...
ACCGCTTTAAAGAATCCGCCTGACTTTTTCTCCTGTTCAGCCATGGTTAACTCCCTTTTATATCTATTGAGAGCCCGCGGAGCAAAATTCACGACCCGCTGCCCTCCGGACAAGCCATCGCAATAAGTCCCGGGTCGCGGTTGGCGCCACGACCCGGGAAACTGGGGTTAAGCTTTGGACAGCGCAGGAGCGGCTTTCACCTCACGGAATCGGCGGAACGCCTTGTACCCTTCCCAGGCAATCACAAGCGCTGCCACAACCAGGAACAGCGCCACAATACCCATAAGAATGTTTCCAATAAGGTCTGGCCCCTTACTTACGCCACCCAACACTTTCTTGACTAGTAAATTGTGCGAGGTGTACACTAGGGCCGCAACAGTGGTCACAAACATGAAGATCATTGGATAGAAAGCCCATGCGGACGGCCTGCCTTCGGATACCAGCCACGCGCTTATCAACAGTAAGGCCAGAGAAGCCATCAACTGGTTGGCGCCGCCAAAAACAATCCACAGATACTGCCACCATCCGGTGAACACTAGGAGGCACCCGAGGACGCAGGCGATTATCGTTCCCACATGGGCGTTCTTGAAGATCGGGCTGACACCACTGAGCAACTCCGAAGTAGCCACTCTCATGAATCGTATTTGCAGTTGCATGAGCGTGATGGCAAGGAAGATTATCATCACGCTGCCGTACGAATGACCCACATTGGCGGGCAATCCCAGTGCCGCAAGGAATTTCGTTACCCCCGCAGCGAAGACCCCAGCAGGCGTTCCCTTCAACGCTTCGGTGTACTCCGCGCCCGACGTGAAAAGTGTGCCTGCAATGATCAGGGCAAACAACGCAAGCATCATTTCAAGGAACATCACGCCGGCGCCTACAGGCCGGGCATCCAGTTCGCTTTCTAATTGCCTGGCCGTACCTGAACTCGAGACAATGCTGTGCCAACCCGAAATGGCGCCACAGGCAATGGTCACGAACATAATAGGCCACAGCGGCCCGATGCCAATTTCAAAGGACTGATACGCAGGGAGTGTGAACTCCGGGCGAAGCACCAGTATGCCGATACACCCGAAAAACAGCCCGAAGAATACGATGTAAGCGGCAACGTAGTTAATGGGCAAGGCAAAACGCCAGATCGGCAACACAGCGGAGACGTAACAGAAAGCAAAAGCGAGGATGGCCCACACCCAGCTGCTGTTGGACAGTCCGACGCCAAGAATGCTGTCCGAAGATACTTTGCTGCCGACCCATATTCCCATAAAGGCGATCAAGACTGTAACTACAGTGGTCAGAATAATGTCCTGCTTCCAGCGATAAATCATCTGCCCGGCCAGGACGCCGGCGCCGGTCAGAAACAGCCACGCCATCGGCGCTGCCTTCAGCTTGATGCAGGCGCCGGCAACGATAGCCCCGAACGCGCTGGCACACAGCAGTAGATAGAAATAGATGAATGCAAGAAGTATGAGCCTGGCCCTAGGCGATATCAAACGGTGACTCAATCCGCCGAAAGATGCGCCTTCGTTTCTCATGACTACCATCGCGCTGGCATAGTCCTGCACCCAGCCGATGAAAAACGCTCCCAGAAGTATCCAAATCAGAGCGGGCAACCATCCCCATTGAATAGCGATTATCGGTCCGATGATCGGCCCGGCCCCCGCAATCGACTTGAACTGAAAGCCGTAGAGAATGTTTTTACTGACGGGCATGAACTCCACGCCATCCATGTACATTTTGGCCGGAGTCACGCGCTTTGGGTCAGCCTGGATCACCTTTTCATCAATGTACTTGGCGTACACCCGGTACCCGAAGAACACGACGATCAAACCAAGAATTAAGACGTATACTGCGTTCATGCTACCCCCTTTGTTGTATGGAAGCCCTCTTGAAGGGACTTAAAGGTTGAAACGGCCCTTTACGCCGATGGTATACCTAATGCGACGCATTTGGCGCATCGCTCAATACTGCACAGATACGCAGGTCACATTTTTTAAACGCCATTAACCTCTCAACCATTCCGGAAGATCACTTTGATCTTTCCCGGCATATATGCATGCATATCGACATGTCTTGCAGGTCCCTTTGAAATCGGGGATAACAGGTTCTCCTTTGATTTTTTCGATGATGGAAATCGCTCTATTTACATTTTCTTCAGCGCCCTCAACAACGATTACTACAGCGCCAGCGCAGGCGCCAATCCCACCGGAGGCGACATGTTTTGAGTTCACTCCTGTCAGTATTCTCAGTGCTTCGATTTCGGTTACGACTAAGGCATTGGGTGTTATAAACATTCCAAAATCGGCTCCCATGGAGTAGTCAAGGGTCTTTGCCCCCGTCCATGAACATGAATCCTCGACAGATGAAACAAGTTTTTCAAGGCCGACCGGCACGATATATTTAAGACCCTGCGATACTGCGGTTCCGAGTGTTATCCCCATGGTCCCACCGTCGAATCCGGATGAAATAACGGCAACTTTTCCACTTGGATCAATGGCATTGGCGCCCTTGATGATAACGGTTTGCAGGTGAAAATCATTGAGGGCTTCAGGGATACTCTTGGTTGTTCTCTGCCCCTTGAAGAGGATAATTGGGAAAGGAGATCGTTTGTCTGCGTCGGTCGTACATAGCACGCGGTTACAAATTGTGCCTGCCGTATACCTTTCGGGAGGAATATCGGTTACGCCCAGTATTTCCTGTGCCACATATCCGTTTGTGGCGCCGCCGCAGATAATGGTATATCCATTTTCACCAGCCTCTTTTACCTCTTTCATTGCCGCAACACCTTTTGCAATGAGTCGTCTCGATTCCGAAGGAATCAGTGTAAATGCCGCTTTCATTTTCACACCTCCAATTTCATTATTATTGATACGTCACGTTTTCGCTTCGTTTGCCGAATATTCGAACCACGACGTTAAGCTTTCTGAGGCTTTCCTCATATCGTCCGGCTGTCATCACGAGAATAGAGCGTCCGGCCCTTTGTTAGGGCCGGCATTTATCCAGCAAGCGCAGCCAGTCATCATCCACCTGCTTTTGGAAGTCCTGATGGTCGCTGGCTAACATTTTTTTGAACCGGCCTTGATGTTTTAAATAAGTTTCCACACCTACCTTGTCAGGCATGGGACTCAACTTCCATTCGTCCCCGTAGGACACTTCATAAAGAGGAAACAAGCGGCTTCTAACGGCCTCTCTTGCAATCTCAACGGACAGCTGAGGGGCATGCCGCCAGCCGGTTGGGCAGGAGGCAAACAAATGGATAAAGCGCGAGCCCTTGACGCCTTTGGCTTTTTTCACCTTGCCTTTTAGATCCTCCGGCGCCCCAATGCTGGCAGTCGCCGCGTAGGGAATGCGGTGCGCCGCCATAATTTCTACGATGTTTTTCTTCTTCTGGACCTTCAGGGCCGAATCTGGTGTGGTGGTGGTCCACCCGCCGGCCGGGGTGGCCGAGGAGCGTTGGATACCCGTGTTCATGTAGGCTTCATTGTCATAGCAGATAAAAAGGATATCATCGTTTCGTTCCACAGCGCCGGAAAGCGCCTGTAAGCCTATGTCAAAGGTGCCGCCATCACCTGCCCAGGCCAAGACGGTGGTATGATCGTTTCCCTGTATGGTCAAACCCGCCTTGACACCCCCTGCAATGGCAGCAGTCGATCCAAAAGCTACTGAAATCACGGGCACGGTCAGGCAAGTGTAGGGGTAAATACCAATCAGGGTAGACCAGCATCCGGCCGGCATTACCACAATCGTATCTTCACCCAGAACCGACAGGGTCTGCTGCATGGCCAACGTTGCACCGCAGCCGGGGCAACCATAGTGACCGGGAGTGAACAGATCTCTTTTCTGCCGGGCGTGTTCATTCATGGCAGCACCTCCGCCCAGTAGGTCTTCCCGGCTCGGACTGCGGTTCCGTTTCCGGAAATCGCCTGTCGCACCAGAGGAACAATTGTGTCCGCAGAGAGATCATTACCGCCGACACCAGCAATAAAGCCTGTCAATTTTGCATCTCCATGGTGGCCAAACAGGCCCGCTTTCACCTCCTGGGCCACGATGCCCTCGGCGCCGAAAGAGACATCCCGATCAATGACAATCATATGTTTGGCGTTTGCAATCGCTCTTTTAAATCCTTCAAGCGGGAACGGTCGAATCATCGAAAGCCGAACGCAGCCGGCCTTCAAGCCTTCTTCCCGTAAACGGTCCACTGCCAGCCGCATGGCGCCGGCGCCCGTGCCGATACCAATGACGCACACATCGGCCTCTTCGGTTTGATACGCTTCCACGGTCGGATGTAGGCGGTTAAAATGGCCCCGAAATTCTGCCGACGTCTCGTCCCAGAGCTTTTCCAGCGAAAGAGTGTCACAATGCCGTTTGTATTTGATAGAGGTGAACAGGTCTGCGCCGCACACATTGCCAAAGGTTTTGGGATCATCCACGTTCAGCTTAGTCGACGGCTGATAGGGAGGAAGAAAAATATCCACCTTCTCTTGATCCGGCACATCCAGCACCTCGGAGGTGTGGGTCAAATAGAATGCGTCCATATTGATCATGATCGGCAAGAGGGCCCGTTCGGCAACGCCATAGGCGATCAAAATGGCGTCAAGCACATCCTGGGCATCGGCGCAATAATACTGGATCCAGCCGGTGTCGCGCTGGGCTAGCGAATCGGTGTGGTCGCAATACAGGTTCCAGGGAGGGCCAAGGGCACGGTTGCAGTTGACCATCACGATCGGAACCCGCGCCCCGGAGGCATAATGGAGCATTTCATGCATGTAGGCCAGGCCATGAGAAGAACTTGCCGTAAAGGCCCTGGCGCCAGCCATGGAAGCGCCGATACAACTGGCCAAGGCCGAATGCTCAGATTCCACCGGCATGTAGTTGGCGTTCAGTTCGCCCCGGCCTATCATATCAGCCAAATTCTCCACAATAACGGTCTGAGGGGTGATCGGATACGCCGATATAACTTGAACCCTGGCCAGTTTTGCGGCCCGGGCAGCGGCTTCCGTCCCCATCATGACTTTTTTCACGTGCTTATTTCCTCCATCGTAATGATTCCCCGAGGGCATTCATAGGCACAGATACCGCATCCCTTGCAGTGGTCCAGGTCGACCCGAACAGAGGCTTCATCTTCATCCAGCCGGATGCTGGCATCCGGACAAAACGAGACACACTGCAAGCACAGGTTACAGGTACCGCAGGACAGGCAGCGCTCCGCTTCCTGAAGAGTCCGCTCCCCGTCCCATATCTCTTCTTGCTTGGCTTCTGCCTTTGCGGCAATATCAGATGCCAAAAAGCGCTCAATCTTGATGTCTTCCACATTCACCGCCTGCCGGGGCAGGTCCGGGCTCGATTGCCTTAGGTCCTGTAGCCCTGAGCGCATGACAAGACAATCGAATGCCCTCTGGGCCGTCAGACGGCCTACGGCAATATAATGGGCAATCATGGGCGCTTTGAAGGGCTTCAGGTTTTTCGGCAATGTCAGAGCGACGATATCGCCGTTCACGGTCGAATCATCAAACGGATCGAAAGCGACCGCTCTGACAGGCGCGGTAAAATTTTCTGAAAGGCCGGTCGGATCTAGAATGACAAGGTCAGCCTTTGACAGCGATTCGCCGGGCGCCTCGAAATCGATTACGGCGCCGGTTTCAAGCTTAATATCGGCCAGAAGGATCAAGCGGTCAATTTCATTGGCCAGCGCCAGCGGCTCGATCTTCTCCGGTGGAAGATGAAGAAGCGCTCCGCCTGCCTGGTTGCTCGGATCCAGAATAACGACCTGACATCCCCGAAAACTTAAATAGAACGCACAAGATAGCCCCAGCGGGCCGGAACCGATGACCACCACCCGTTTATCTTCTATTTTGCTTTTCTCAATCTTTACTTCTGTGCCGATATCCGCCAGAAACCGCTCGATCTTCTGGACCGATATTGCCCGATCGACTTTTTTCCGAATACATTTTGTCTGACAAGGGTGATAGCATAGTCGGCCAGTCAGGCCGGGCAATGGGTTGTGGGCCAGCAACAGGGCGAGACCTTTTTGAACGCTACCATTTCTTAAGGCATTCAGATAGCTCGGGATCGGAATACCAGCCGGACAGTTCTGGCTGCAGGGAGCCAGTTTATTTGTGATCAGCGGTGTTAAATAACGCCAGTCGCCGGTCTCGTTCCAAGCCATGGTGCCAATGGTGGACGGCATTGTGGGAAGTTCCGACAGACTTTGAATGATTTTCTTAGGCTGCATCAACATCTCCTGATATGCGGAATACTGCATGGTATGCCGCTTCGGCAGCCGCCATGTTCTGTTTGGGATTGACCGGTACGCCTGTTTCTATAGCTTCCAGCAGGTTTGGATGCCTAAGGTCACCGGAGATCCGGGCATAAGCACCGAGGATAACGGTGTTTATGATTGGGGCCATCTTTGAGCCCAAACCGTATTGAAGCGCTATTTTGGCGGCATCCACACCGGCCACTCGAAACGAACCTTCTATGGCGATCTGGTTATCATGTTCCTTGCAACTGATTAGGATCAGCGCACCCGGTTCGGCGCCTTGAGCTATATCCATCTTGTGCAGCAGAGAAGAATCCAGAACGATGATTGAGGACGGGTGTTTAATCTCCCCTCGTTCGACGATGGGAATGTTATCCAGCCTGACAAACGCGGAAACAGCCGCCCCTTTTCGTTCCATACCGAAAGACGGAAAAGCCTGAACGTGGAATCCCTGTTTGAAATAGGCATTCGCTAAAATCTTTGAAGCGACAACAGCACCCTGTCCACCTCTTCCATGGAACCGAATACCAACCATTTCAATATCCTTCATTTTGTCGACGCAAGTCGTTCTGGCTCAAGCTGGCAGAGTGATTCCGAAATTTGTCCAGCCGTTTTTGAGACCATCTTCATGAAATCAACACTCTTTTCTTTGGTTACTCGGTTCTTGGGCGCTGATATGCTGATGGCCGCAACACATTCACCCTTGGCATTAACTAAGGGCGCAGCAACACAATAAACCCCCGCAATAGTTTCCTCATCATCGATCGCCACCTTACTGATCCTGATTTGTTCGATTTCCTCAATAAGAGCGTCAACGGAGTCTACCGAATGCTCGGTGAGTTTTTTGAGAGCGCCTCTTCGTGCGTAGATTCGCCTAATGTCATCGTCTGCATGGTATGACAACATTACCTTTCCGGTTGCAGCACAGTGCGCAGGAAATCGTGCGCCGAGCGGCGCCGAGATCCGCAGCATCTCTTCAGACTCCAACCTGAAGATGTAATGGATTTCATTGTATTCCAGTACGGCCGCATTAACTGTTTCATTGCACATGGCGCTAAGATCTCGAAGAAAAGGCGCCATAATCGAGCGAAGGAATCTATCCCTCCTGGCCAGTGTGCCGATTTCTAGGGTCCGCAATCCGAGGCTGTACAATTTGGTGTCGTTTTGCTGTTGCACATATCTTCGAACTTTCAGGGTGCTAAGTATCCGGTGAACCGTTCCTTTTCCAAGCCCAAGCCTATGGCTGATCTCTGTGATGGAGAGAGCACGGTCTTGCTCGATCAACAAATCCAAGACGGACAACGCCTTTTCCAATGATGTAACCTGGTAGCTAGTCTTGGGAATTGATTCAGGTTTCGAGTTATTCTTTGTCACTCTGATGGCTGAACTCCTTGATTCTTGTTCCGTATTTGAGAACGAAGTATTGCTATACAGAACTTTAGTAATACAAAACTGTAGTAGTCAAGCAGAAATGTTCCGTAATCGATAAATAAATTCTCATATATGGAACATATAAAGGCCGGTTGAAAATGGCGGCATACAGAGGGCGATCTAAGGTGGCGGCACCACCACGGGGCTAGATCTGATAAAGGGCAGTCGGGAAGATCGAAGGTTTTTCCGGTGATACCTTAGTCAGGAGGCCAAGAGGGGTGTACAAAGACATGGAGGAGTGGACCGAGATACGGCTTCGCGTATTGAAGGGAGAGGCGACCAAAAGGGAGATTCTCCGTGAGACCGGGACGCACTATTTCTCTTACCGATCACAACAAACTAACCCCAGCCATTCGAGAACTTATGCCACAATATATTGTGTATCAAGCTCGCATCTCCACGATATAAAGTGGAGAGGAGCAAAACTCCAACAACGCAAAAATCCTCTGCAGCAAATTGGGTCTCCGCCGAGTTTTGAACTACAGATTTCTTTTGATTAAGATGGATGAAAATTTTAAAGAATCCAAGCGGATACTAGGGATGAAAAATCAGCGGGAATTTCGAGTTCGATTCAAGAAGGGAACCCTTTGGGGGCACTGGATCAAAACATCTAGAAACTGCTTTATGTGCTGGTTGTGATAGCTTAGCTATGATATCGGTGGGTTATGCTGTCAGTCCCAAGGGGTTTCGAACCCCTGTCTCCGCCGTGAGAGGGCGGGCCAACATAGTTATAATATCTAGCACTTAACTAATGTTGCCCAAATCAAGCGCCCTCCACGTCCCTCAAGATGCCCCGTTATTACTCAATATTCTGGCGACACGGGGGAAAGCGGGGGAAAAGCATTATGGGCGGTGACAAAAGCATCATGTTGACCTCAAAAGAGCTATTGCCTTTGGCCCAAGTCTTAACCTACACTAAGTTTGCAACTTAGATCAGTTCTCGCTGGCTTGCTCCCCAATGATTGGTCCAGGTCCTAAGTAAGTGCCGTGTCAGACTTAGCGTAAACGGGGAGCCCCGATCCGGACAGGACAAGACACTATACCTCTGACTTGACAAGTTGTACTTATTCCGGAGATATGCCAATCTCGGCGAATCCAACTTGACCGCCGTTACAACACAGGGAGGATTTTCCGTGCAGTTAGAAAATATGAGTAGCGATTGGGATTTGGTAGTGGTCGGTGGCGGAATCACAGGCGCGGGCGTTCTTTGGGAGGCGACGCGGCTGGGAGTGCGGGCTCTGCTTGTGGAGCAAAGGGATTTCGCCTGGGGGGCCTCCAGCCGATCTGCCAAGCTGGTGCACGGCGGCCTCCGATACCTCAAACATGGAAGGTTTTGGTTAACCTGGGAATCGGTCAAGGACCGTGAACGGATGCTGAAGGAGGCTCCTGGGCTCGTCAGTCCCCTTGAGTTCGTCATGCCGCTGTACAAAGGGGCAGGACCAGGGAAAATGGCCATGAAAGCAGGGCTTGTGGTGTACGACCTCATGGCCGGCAAGAGGCGGCATGGATTCTTGGCAGCCCAGGAAATCTCCTTGTCGGTTCCTCACATCAAACATGACGGCCTGCTGGGTGGTTTCCATTTCATGGACGCCCAGGTGGACGATGCCCGGCTCGTGCTGCGGATCATTCGAGAAGCGGTCCGGGCCGGCGCACATGCAATGAACTATACCTCCGTGGTGGAATTGAGGCGCGATGCACGCGGCCGTGTCATCGGAGTCGTTCTGGAAGACGCTGAGACGCGAAGCACGAAAGAAATTGGGGCGCGAGCCGTGATCAATGCCACAGGCGCCTGGGCGGAACAACTGCATCGATCCCCGGATCCGGGCAAGCATCTTCGGCCGTTGCGTGGAAGCCATCTTGTCTTTCCCCGATCGGTCTTCCCTGTCGATCATGCCATAGCCCTAATACATCCGGCGGACCGCCGCCCGGTCTATGTTCTGCCGTGGGAAGGAGCGGTTCTGCTCGGTACTACCGACCTGGATCACGAAGATGACCTGTCGCTGGAGCCGTTCATCAGCCTTGAGGAAACTTCTTACCTTATGGAATGCTTGAGAGCCTTCTTCCCATCCCTCCGAATTTCGTCCACTGATTGCCTGTCGACTTTTGCCGGAATAAGGCCGGTGCTTAGTGAAGGCAAGCTGGACCCATCCAAGGAATCACGAGAGCACGTGGTGTGGGTAGACAACGGCATGGTGACTGTGACAGGAGGAAAGCTTACCACTTTTTACCGCTTGGCTGCGGATGCGGTGGCCGCTGCCAAGGCTTTCTTGCCAGGCCCTCCAAGCCGACCACAAAGTGGACAGTTGTTCACCCGGCCCAGTGAATTGCCTCCGCTTGGAGAGGCACTCACCGAGGATTTCAAAGCGCGTGTTTTCGGACGATACGGGATGGATGCTCCGGCATTGCTGAGCATGGCTCATCCGGAAGATCTGGAAACTGTGCCGTGCTCCCGCACGCTGTGGGCCGAGTTGCCCTTTGCAGCAAGGTTCGAGCAGGTGCGACATCTTTCCGACCTGTTGCTGAGGCGGGTTCGCATCGGGCTCTTGACGCCACGAGGCGGAGAAGACTTGATAGGGCGGGTAAGGGCCCTATGTGAACCTTGGCTACCGTGGGACGGGGACCGATGGAATGAGGAGACACAGGCTTACCTGGGCCACTGCAGGCAGGCTTACGGCGTACCGGAAGGGAGAGAGGCTGCAACTAGCTCCAGTGAAGAAGTCAAATAGGGCTAAGAGAACCTTTTCTTGCGGATTGGATACCGCTTGACAACGCGGGGGAGTATTGCGCCAAGTCACCGAAGCACATGTGGAGTAGGCCTCTTGGGGATTCCGCTAAAATTCAAGAGTAGGCCCAAATCGTAGTACGATTCTCGGACGGCGACAAACGATGAGACACTCTCCATGCCGTATAATGCCGTATAGCACGAAATTCCAATTTCAAGTTGCCTGAGTGTGAATGAGAGGCCAAAGCCATGACCGACGTTTTGCTGGCCATTGATTGCGGTACGCAGAGTCTGCGTTCTCTGCTGTTCACGGCTCAAGGAGAGGTTCTGGAGAGAGCCGTGGTCGTGTACGAACCGTACCTCAGAACGAAACCGGGCTGGGCGGAACAAGATGCTGACCTGTTCTGGCGGAGCGTCTGTGACACGTGCGGGACCTTGAAGGCCCGCGCGCCTCATTTGTTCGAGCGCATCGCTGGGATCGGGGTTACCGCTCAGCGCGATAGTATGGTGAACGTTGATGAGAGAGGAGTCCCGTTGCGCCCCGTAATCACCTGGCTGGACCAGCGGAAGGCAAGCAGCGTCTATTTGCCGTCCTTGCCGATGAGATTAGCCTATCGTCTTGTGGGGATGGAGGAAGCGATTACCAAGCTCCAGGCCGACGGCAAGTGCAACTGGATAAGGCAGCGGCAGCATGAAATATGGGACAAGACGCACAAGTACTTGCAAGTTTCAGGCTTCCTGAACTTCAAGTTGACTGGTCAATTCCGAGATTCGGTCGCCTCGCAGATCGGCCACATCCCTTTCAACTACAAGAAATTCCGATGGGCGTCCAAACGTGAATTGTCAAGCAAGCTCTTTCCCGTTGAGCCGAATAAATTGCCCGAGCTGGTAAAGCCCGGGGATCGGATCGGTGTAGTTTCCCCTGAGTCGGCTAAGGAAACGGGCATTCCCGAGGGCATACCGGTGATTTCCTGTGGGTCTGATAAAGGGTGCGAAACCATCGGTATGGGTGTGTTGAACGAAAGATCAGCGAGCTTGAGTTTTGGCACTACGGCAACGGTTCAAACAACCACCAGGACATATTTTGAGCCTATTCGTTTCATGCCGGCTTACCCGGCCCTCATTCCGGGTCACTACAACCCGGAAGTGGAAATCTTCAGGGGATACTGGATGATCACCTGGTTCAAGAACGAGTTCGCACATGAGGAGGTCTCGGAAGCGCATGAAAGAGGTGTGCGACCCGAACAGGTGCTCGATGCCATGCTTCGAGAAATTCCAGCGGGCTCTATGGGGTTGTTGGTGCAACCCTACTGGGGTCCTGGTCTGAAACATTCCGAGGCAAAGGGATCAATGATCGGTTTCGGTGATGTCCACAGAAAACCGTATGTGTACCGTGCAGTCATAGAAGGACTGGGGTACGCTCTCCTGGATGGTCTCCGTCAAATGGAGCAAGCCGGCAAGTTTCACGTAGAAAGAATCGCTGCTTCCGGTGGGGCCTCTCGGAGTAATGGTGTCTGCGGAATAACTGCAGATATCTTTGATTTGCCCCTGTTAAGAGGGGCAACGCACGAAGCAGCCGGATTGGGAGCAGCCATCGTCACGGCTGTAGGGCTCGGTATGTACCCGTCGTTCGATTCAGCCATCCGAAGTATGGTGCAATACGAAAGGACCTTCGAGCCGAACTCGCAGAATGCTGCAATCTACCGGGAATTGTATTACCGCGTTTACCGCAAGATCTACCCCGCGCTGCAACCACTGTACGAACAGATCCGAGAAATCACGGGATACCCCGAAAAGATCGGAGCAAGGGAGGGGCGTAGATGAAGCACGAGGACTCATTCTATCCCGAATGGACTCGCGAACCCCCAAAGGAGAGAACCTATCGTTCCATCTTTAAATGGGGAGATCGCAAAGGTTTCAAACATCCCAACCCCAGACTGTACCGGCTTTTGAAAGAAAAGCTCAACATGACGGACAGGGACTTTTCGACCAAAAAGCGTGTGGGGGATGATGAAGTCCGGATCAGCCGGACGGTGAGGCTGTCAGGTGAGCAAATCGATGTCTTTCGGCGCCTGGTAGGCAAAGAAAATGTCGAGCAGGACGACTTCGCCCGCGCCAAATTTGCCACGGGCAAGACCACGGAAGAAGCCCTGATGCTCAGGGAGAAAGCAGTCGGCCCGGTCCCGGATCTAGTGGTTCACCCCCGTGACAAACACGACGTAGCTGCTGTGGTGGATTACTGCAACCAAGAAAAGATCCCCATTTATGTATACGGCGGCGGCTCTTCGGTAACTCTCGGACTACAACCGGTCAGAGGGGGAATAACTCTCGTAATGAGCACCCACATGAACCGAGTGGTCGAGTTCAACGAGACTAATCAAACGATCTCGGTGGAAGCTGGCATGATGGGCCCAGATTACGAGAAAGCGCTTAACAACGCTCCGGAGGTGTTCAAGGCCACAAGAAGATACACATGTGGTCATTTTCCTCAATCGTTCGAATACTCGACGGTCGGGGGCTGGATCGTTACGCTAGGCTCGGGCCAGGAATCATCCTATTACGGCGATGCATGCGATCTGGTCGTGAGCCAGGAGTATGTAACGCCAATAGGTTCGTTCAAGACCTTGGATTACCCTGCCGCCGCTACCGGACCCAAAGTGAACGACATCATGAAGGGAAGCGAAGGGGCTTTCGGCGTGCTTGTAGGCGTTACTCTGAGAGTATTTCGACGATTGCCTGAGAACCATCGGGATTTTGGATTCATGTTTCTCAATTGGGAAGACGCCGTAGACGCTGCGAGAGATATCAGCCAAGGGGAATTCGGCCTGCCTGCAATGTTGAGGATCTCAGATCCTGAAGAGACCGAAGTGGCGCTGAAGTTGTACGGTATTGACGGTTCCATCATCGACAAGTTCATGCGTTTTCGCGGTCTCGAACCTTCCAAAAGGTGTCTGTGCATCGGCCGCAGCGTGGGTGAACGAGGCTTCGCGAAGAATGTGAAACGCAATGTCCGCAAAATATGTCGAGACCTAGGCGCCATGTATTTGACCGGCTATCCCGTGAAGCGCTGGGAACACGGCAGGTATACCGATCCATATATGCGGGAGGATTTGAACGATTTTGGTATCATAATCGATACCCTCGAAACCTCGGTGCGCTGGGATTCCATCAGCAGGGTTTATCGCGGAGTCACTGCGTATGCTAAGAGCCGGCCCCATACCATTTGCATGACACATGCGTCCCATTTTTATCCGCAGGGCACAAATCTGTATTTCATCTTCATCACAAGGACTGAGAATCTCGCTGATTACCGAGAATTCCACCGCGGAATGATACAAAAGATCGAACAGCATGGCGGCTCACTCAGCCATCATCACGGCGTGGGAAAAATGATGGCTCCTGGGATGGAGCGGCACATCGGATCGGTGCAGATGGACATCCTGCGTGCACTAAAACGGCACTTCGACCCGAACAATATCTTGAATCCTGGCGGCACGTTGGGGCTGGATCTTTAGTTTGATTCAGAAATCCGCGTGCCATGCACCTGGTCGGAAATTCTTGACTCCGCAGGGCCAGCCCCGGAAACTTTAGTGGAATTCTGGCACGTCACACCGTCATCTCAGCGACTCGGAAGGTGTTAAACGATGCTGGGCAAAAAAGGTGCTCCTGTTGGTAGAGAGGGCGAAAGCGAGGGAGCCTATTGAAGTAGTCTTCATGGCCCTGAGGTCAACCATTCAGTAAGTAAGCTATATCAAAGTGGCAGGAACAGCGGGGGAAAAGACTTGGGGGAAAATGGAAGACGACAACGCAAAACCGACCCTGGAAGCTGGCAGTCCCAAGGGGTTTCGAACCCCTGTCTCCGCCGTGAGAGGGCGGGCCAACATAGTTATAATATCTAGCACTTAACTAATGTTGCCCAAATCAAGCGCCCTCCACGTCCTTCAACGTAACCCGAAATTACGCAACATTCCGGCAAAACGGGGGAAAGCGGGGGAAAGGCATGAGGGCGGTGACAAACCCACTACGTTGATCCCATAAGAGGCGTTGCTTTCTCTGCATTCGGCAGCAAATTCGATCCTAGGAGTGAAAAGCTACTAACTTAGAATCTGGACCAGTTTTTGGGCGCAGGTCAACCTGGATCGTCTACACTGAACCAGGAGATCCTCTCCCTCTCTCACAAGGAAAACGTACTATATCTCTAACTTAACAAGTAGTACATAATTTGGGAGCAAGCCCCCTAGAACCGAGACTCTCCTCTAATTAGTCATCCCAAAATTACCATTTTCACGGTTGGAAGTTTTCATTGAGCACGTTGTTTCGAGTACTCGTCCCTCAACTTTCGCTTCAACACTTTTCCGGTCGGCGACATAGGGAGTTCCGCCACCACACAGATTTTTTTGGGAACCTTGTAGCCGGCCATCCTTTCCTTGCAAAAGAGGATGATTTCTTCCGTTATGATATCTTGCCCGGGCCTTGGCACGATGAATGCCGTTACAGCCTCTGACCAATATTCATCGGGCTGTCCTATTACCGCAACTTGGTTCACATGCGGATGACCGAGAATGACGGATTCCACCTCCTGTGAGGAAACATTCTCGCCCCCTGTTTTGATCATGTCCTTCTTACGATCGGTAAAGTGGTAGTATCCATCCTGATCCATGAATCCCATATCACCAGTATGGAGCCACCCATTGGCAAGGGTCTTCTCCGTAAGTTCTTCTTTCCTCCAATAGCCATTCATTATAGCCGGTCCCCGAATTACCAACTCCCCAACCTGGCCTGGAGGTAATTCCTGATCGTTTTCATCAAAGACTCTTACAGTTACCCCCGTGTCGGAAATCCCGATCGAGTTTATTTTTTCTTCAAAATCCTCCGGCGCCGATGTGGTGCCGACCGGAGAGCTTTCAGTCTGTCCCCAGTAATTGCGCCATTGAATATCTGGCTTGATGCCTTTCCACCTTTCCAGAATGCCTGGAGCCATGACCGAACCAAATGAGATGCATTTCTTTAGTGAGGATAGATCAAATTGTTCGAAACCTGGAATAGAAGGCAAAGCATGGTATAGGGTTGGAGGATAGATCCACATGGTAACTTTTTGAGCTTCGGTTGTCCGCAAGATGTTCATTGGATCCGGAGCGTAGGCAATGATGGCCTTTGAGCCGAACGTTATAGAAGCAAGCAGAACAGTTGTGCCGGCGACGTGAAAGAGAGGAATATCAATGACCAAAACGTCTTCCCGCCTGAAATCGCAATCACATGCCAGATGGAGCATACTCATGTAGTAATTAAGATGAGTGGTCACAACACCTTTTGGAAAGCTCTCGGTACCCGTAGTGTACATCAAGGTTGCCATGTCGTCGGAATCGATCACGACCTCGGGCTCTGCGGCCGGGTACTTGTCTGATAGAAAATCCTTCAGATTGACGAAATCAGCCGGAATAGGTTTGCCTGAACCAAAATCGAACCACCCGAAATGCTGCACACTGGGGAGCCTTGGTTGGACAGGAATGATGGACTCCACAAGAGAATCCTCAACAAAAAAAGCCCTCGGCTCTGAATCTTGAATAATGTAGACTATTTCCTCCCCTTTGAGCATGAAATTAAGCGGTACTGGCGCTGCTCCGATTTTGCTCAGACCGAGGCGGCAATAGATGTAATCCAAACAGTTGTGAGTCATGAAGGCAACGCGGTCCCCTTTGGCTATGCCCATTTCCAAGAATGCGTTGGCTGCCCTGCAGCTCTTTTCATTGAGCGTCTTGAAATCGATCATCTCTTGTCCGGCAACCAAGGCAGTTCGATTGCCAAACCTTAAAGCAGATCTCGTAACCAGATCCCCCAAGGTTGCCCGCCTCAACAGATTCTCCTGCAATCTATTCAGAGCCATAATTACCCCTCCTTCTGTTTTTCGCGTGGTTTCTCAAGGCATTTCATTACGGAACGTTCCTGTGGAAACATCGACCCCGATTTCCTTCACTCTAACGGACTCATTGATTTCCTCTGCGGGCAACGCCTTCGTTGGCGAAGCGGCATAGCCTTCTGCTGCTGCCAAGCGCCGTATTGTTTCGACGATCTCCTTGGCCGAAGACGACGGCCCAAAGGACGCGGCGACCCCCATCTCCGCGAGTTTCACTCGATCTCCTGGGGTTATTATTGATCCACCGACGATGACCGGTATTTCCGCCTTCTGCTCTGCAAGCAGTTTCATGAGTTGAGGAACGAAATAGAGGTACTCCCACGAATGACAGCTGATGCCGATCAAGTCGACAGCTTCTTGAATGCTCGTTTCAACTATCATTTCAGGCATGTTGAATCTTCCGGTATAAATGACCTCCATTCCCGCGTCCCTGAGCATTCTCGACACGGCGACTGCACCCACCTCGTGTTGATCCAAGCCAAAAATGCCGATCAGTACTCTGACCCTGTGCATAGCGAAAAGCTCCCTAAAGCGGCGATTCAGTCAGACCGTGGGGGTCGTACGGAAAACCGTAAGCCATGCGCAGCACTCCAGCAATTTCCCCCATTGAGGCATCCGATTCCATCGCGGCTATAATTGGATATATCAAGTTCTCATCATCCGTTTCGGCTTTTTCATAAACGTTCCTGAGAACGCGCTCGATCAGCTTCCGGTCGCGTTTTTTCTTGAATTCCTTTATCTCCTCCACGCGTGTCCAGCATGGCTGGATCTTGAGCTCCGTCACGTCTCGCAGAAGATTGTCTTCGTGATCGGGCACAACATGAGCGTTTACCCCGACCTTTGGCAGTTCACCACTGCTGATCTGGCTGTAATATCTGCCCATGCGTTCCTCAAAGAACTTCCTAAACCATCCGTTATCCGACAACTCCGCAGGGTTCCCTTTCGCTTCGATTTCCACGATCATGTTCCAGATACGTTCTTCCACCGCATCGGTAAGGGCTTCAACGTAGTAAGACCCACCGAGCGGATCAGCCACTTTGGAGACATTCGACTCGAGATCGATAACCTGTTGTGTTCTCAATGCCACGAGATGGGATTCTGGGCTGGGCGTCCTATATGCCTCGTCAAATGCGGAAATCTCCAAAGCGTCAACGCCCGCCAGGACCAACGCCATAGCCTGAAGCGTCCCGCGAACAATGTTGTTGACCGGCTGCTGTGCGGTGAGGGACAGCCCCGAGGTATGACAGGTAATCACCACTGCCCACGACCGGGGA
>Ga0172371_10006123_pt1 | contig 17590 bp, 15 predicted proteins | sample Lak12m_FD_114543 | JGI IMG/M metagenome (GOLD analysis project Ga0172371, IMG submission 114543) | Freshwater microbial communities from Kabuno Bay, South-Kivu, Congo - kab_022012_12m | ecosystem: Environmental > Aquatic > Freshwater > Lake | place: Democratic Republic of the Congo: South-Kivu...
AAACCATAACACCTTCTTGCACGTCTTCCAATACCTATCCATTCCGCCATTTTAGGAATCTCCTTGAATTAACTTGTTGTTTTATAATAGGTTACGATAATTTGGCCTTATTAAGGGAATAAACCTGAAAAGGATATTAAATTTTATACCTGAATAGCTAATTTGTCAATATTTATTTTGGTTAATGCTAAAAGAAAGGGGAGGCTCCTATTTTTCTCAAGCTTAACCCGGGAAAAACAGGAGCCTCCCCTGATTTTAAATAGGAGCTTCCCCTACTTTTTAATACATTCCTCCACCCATACCGCCCATGCCGCCCATTCCACCACCGGGCATCGGAGGCATCTTCTCGTCCTTTTCCGGTTTATCCGCAATCAGAGTCTCTGTTGTAAGTAATAGCGCGGCAATACTGGAAGCGTTCTGAAGCGCTGAACGGGTTACTTTTGTAGGATCAATTACGCCAGCTTCTATCATATCTACAAAAGAATCCTGGCTTACATCATAACCTATGTTAGTTTTTTCCTGCTTGATCCTTTGCACAACTACCGAACCCTCAAGGCCCGCATTCTGGACTATCTGCCTTAAAGGTTCCTCAATGGCGCGTTTTACTATATTGGCGCCGATCTTCTCATCGCCTTCTATCTTTAGTTTGTCTAAAGCGGCAATAGTGCGGATTAACGCAACTCCGCCCCCTGGAACAATACCTTCCTGGGTAGCTGCGCGGGTTGCGTGCAACGCATCTTCTACGCGCGCTTTTTTCTCTTTCATTTCTGATTCTGTGGCCGCACCTACATTAATTACGGCAACACCGCCGGCTAATTTAGCCAGGCGTTCCTGCAACTTCTCTTTATCATAATCTGAATCAGTATCTTCGATCTGTTTCTTAAGCTGGGAGATTCTTGCGTTAATCGCCGCGTTCTTTCCCGCGCCTTCGACAATAGTGGAGTTTTCCTTGTCGATTTTTACCTTCTTCGCCCGGCCAAGGTCTTCAATGTCAACATTCTCAAGCTTTATCCCTAAGTCTTCAGTTAAAGCCTTACCACCGGTAAGAATAGCGATATCTTCAAGCATGGCTTTACGTCTGTCGCCATAACCTGGGGCTTTTACAGCGCAGGCAACAAATGTACCGCGGATTTTGTTAACTACCAGGGTAGCCAAAGCCTCTCCATCAACCTCTTCGGCAATAATCAATAAGGGTTTGCCTACGCGGGCGATCTTCTCTAATAAAGGAAGTATATCTTTGATTGAAGATATCTTTTTCTCATAGATAAGAATGTAGGGATCCTCCAAAAGCACTTCCATTCTTTCAGCATCAGTTACGAAGTAGGGAGATAAGTAACCCTGGTCAAACTGCATGCCTTCAACAACATCAAGAGTAGTAGCGGTGGATTTTGCCTCTTCAACCGTGATTACCCCGTCTTTGCCTACTTTATCCATTGCCTCGGCGATTAATTCACCTATATTAGTATCCGAATTAGCGGCGATACTTGCTACCTGGGCAATTTCTTTCTTGTCTTTGATGGGAGTGGAAAGCTTGCCTAACTCTTCAACTATTTTTACTACCGCTTTCTCAATCCCGCGTTTCAATTCCATAGGGTTTGAACCGGCGGTCACATTCTTTAAGCCTTCGCGGTAAATCGCTTCCGCTAAAACTGTAGCGGTCGTAGTTCCATCGCCGGCGATCTCTGAAGTCTTTTCAGCAACCTCTTTGACCATCTGCGCGCCCATGTTCTCAAAAGCATCCTCCAAATCAACCTCTTTAGCTACTGTCACCCCGTCTTTGGTTATGGTGGGGGAGCCGAATTTCTTGTCGATAACCACATTGCGGCCTTTGGGCCCAAGGGTTACCTTTACCGCAGCAGCCAACTGCTCTACGCCGCTTAAAATCTTACGGCGGGCATCATCACTATATAACAATTGCTTTGCCATGATTCCTCCTATTAGATATGTTGTCCCGGCTCAAAGCTGCTGCGAAAATTTGAAATAAATTTTCTTGCATTCGCCGGGATAAATTCGGCCATCAAACTTACCTTCACTAATCGTTCCGTAAGTTTGGGCCTCATTTAATTATTGCTAAAATGTCCTCTTCGCGTAAGATAAGTAACTCTTCGCCTTCTTTGGTGGTAATCTCGTTACCGGAATATTTTCCGTATAATACCTTGTCCCCGACCTTTACTTCCGGAGCCTGCACGGTACCGTTCTCCAGTACCTTACCTTTTCCTACCGCGACGACTTTGGCCTCTTGTGGTTTTTCCTTAGCTGTATCCGGAAGAACAATTCCCCCCTTGCTTTTATTCTCTGCCTCTAAAGGCTTGACCACTATACGGTCTCCTAATGGTTTAATCTCCATTGTGTCACCTCCTTAAATAATTTTGGTTAGTAAATTTAGCACTCTTTTCTCCAGAGTGCTAATTATAGACAAAAAAAACTTCTTGTCAAGGATTTTTTATCTATTTCAACGCCCAGTCCCTGCGCGCCTTATTAGAGATTTCATTTATAATACTTTCCATTTTGCTATCGCTGCTTACCAGGTTAAACTCCCCTCCTTTATACGCAAAATCTAATGTGTATAAATTTGTAACCGTGTAGTAGCTTAACCTTGTATCACTAATATTAGGATGATGATATTTTTCAGCATAAAGCACTTCTTTTATTACTACTAAAGCCTTGTAGGGCGAAGTCATCGACTCTGTTTTAATAACATCGCTGTCAGTTACAGCAAACTCGTATCCTCTTAAATAATAATCGAAGTGGATTGGGGTAATCATGTAAGTCCGCGCCTGTTTATCCCAGTCTTGCTCGATAAATGTTCCAAGCTGGCTGGCCCTGTATTTTTCAGTCGTGGTTAACCAGTTTTCCGTTGCCTGGCCTAAGCGGAAGTTAAGCTGGGCCGTTAGTTCATTCTGTTCATTCTGTTTTTGCGTTTCGTAACTTTTTAGCGCCTGCTCAATAACTGTTTTCGCCCCGTTGAGTTGCTTGGATGGCTCAGGATCTTGTCCGTAAGAAACTCCCGGGAGGCAAGTTAAAAAACAAATCATTATCGCTGCGATTATAAAATTAAATGTGTTTTTCAATCTCATGGCTGTAGATAAGATTAATCCCCTTTAAAGTTAAATCCCTGTCAATTTTCATGCGTAGCTTGGAATATTTATTAATCAGTCCGATGTTGCCTCCGGTGCCGATAACCAACGCCCTTTTGCCAAGGCGCTGTCTGATCCTTTTGACTAATCCGCAGCATAAGTCTGCTGTGCCAAAAACAACACCGCTTAAAATGCTGTTTTTAGTATCATTGCCGATAAGCATTTGCGGCCTGGTTAACTTTACCTGTGGAAGCAAAGCCGTTTTTTCTTTTAAGGCCTTAAGAGAAATATCCATGCCCGGAGTAATCAGGCCCCCTAAATATGCCTCATTTTTAGAAATTACATCAAAGGTAATTGCGGTACCTGAATCTATGACAATCAATGGCGTACGGTAAAGAGTGCTTGCCGCATAAGCATTAACTAAGCGGTCCTGCCCTACCTGTTTTGGTTTACGGTAAAGGTTTTTCATGGGGACGGTCAAATGCTTACCTATTATATAGGGTTTCTTGCCGGTCAGCGGTATTAGATCGCGTAAAATGACTTTAGTTTGTTTCGGCACAACGCTGCAGATGATGCTTGCGGATATTTCAGGTGTGTTTTTAAGTCTTTTAATAAGATTGGTTTTAAAGCTGGCTTTTGCGGGAATATCAAACTGCCTGATTAATTTTGGACCCTTAAATATACCGCAGGATATATTGGTATTGCCAATATCAATTGCCAGTATCATGCCTTAACTCCTTGATCCTGTCCCTTAAGCCAGCGGCTTTTTCAAATAACAGGTTGCGCGCCGCCAACTCCATTTCATATTCTAACTCAGAAATATATTTATGCAACCGGTATTGTTCTTTGGGCTCTCCGGTCAGTTCACGGACAAAGTCATCCGCTTCCTCCATCATCTCAATTCCTTCTTTAATGGATTTCCGGATGGAACGCGGGGTAATCGCGTTATTTTTATTGAATTCCAGCTGGAGTTTTCTCCTGCGCCTGCTCTCGCTTATCGCCTTTTTCATGGAGCCGGTAATGGTGTCGGCGTACATGATTACCGTGCCATTAATGTTGCGCGCGGCGCGTCCGCCAACCTGTATAAGGCTTGTGGCTGAGCGCAGGAACCCTTCTTTGTCAGCGTCCAGGATTGCCACTAATGAAACCTCCGGTAAATCCAGCCCTTCGCGAAGCAGGTTAATCCCCACCAGGCAGTCAAATTTCCTCTCTCTTAATTCTTTCAGTATCCTGGAACGTTCTATGGTTTTTATTTCAGAGTGCAAATATTTTACCTTTATCCCGTTTTCTCCCAGGTAATTAGCCAGGTCTTCAGACATCCTTTTGGTAAGTGTAGTTACCAGTACCCTTTCTTTATTTTTGGCGCGCTGTTTAATCTGGCTGATTAAATCTTCGACCTGTCCGGCTGCAGGCTTAATGATAATTTCCGGGTCCACCAGCCCCGTGGGCCGGATGATTTGCTCAATAATTTTATTTTCGCTTAATTTAAGCTCGTATTCATCGGGGGTGGCTGAGACAAAGATTGTTTGCTTAACCAGCTGGTTGAACTCGTTGAATTTTAAGGGACGGTTATCCAGGCAGGAAGGCAGCCGGAAACCGTATTCAACCAGTGTCTCCTTCCTGGCCCTATCCCCGGCATACATCCCTCTTATCTGCGGTACGGTTGCGTGCGATTCATCGATTATGGTCAGGAATTCGCCTTTAAAATAATCCATCATTGAATATGGCCGGCAGCCCGCGGGGCGGCCGCTTAAATGGCGGGAATAATTTTCTATGCCGTGGCAGTATCCGATTTCCCTGAGCATATCTAAATCATAATTTGTGCGCGATTCCAGGCGCTGCGCCTCAAGCAGTTTATTGTTTTTCCTTAAATTATTAAGCTGCCCCGACAGCTCCTCTTTTATGGAGATAATCGCCCCTCCAAGCTTGTCTTCGGAGACAATGAAATGTTTTGCCGGATAAATTGTTATTTTTTCCATGTTGCTTAATACCTTTGCCGATACCGGATCAAATATGGAGATTTTATTTATTGTATCACCGGATAACTCTATGCGTACCGCCTTTTCGCTGTAAGAAGGGAATATCTCAACAACCTCTCCGCGCACCCTGAACTTAGCGCGCTTAAATTCATAATCGTTGCGCTCATATTGGATCTGGATTAACTTGGCGATTAATTCTTCTCGCGGGACCTGTTCACCCCTGTTTAAAATCATTAAATGTTCCCGGTAGTCCTGGGGAGAGCCTAAATTATAAATACAGGAAACCGAGGCGACAACAATTACATCCTGGCGGCTCATTAACGAGGTGGTTGCGGAAAGCCTTAAGCGGTCCAGCCGCTCATTTATCGAAGAATCTTTTTCTATATAGGTATCAGTCGAGGGAATATATGCCTCCGGCTGATAATAATCATAATAACTTACAAAATATTCTACCGCGTTATGCGGAAAGAACTCTTTGAATTCAGAATATAGCTGGGCCGCCAGTGTCTTGTTGTGCGAAATTACCAGGGCCGGCATATTTACTTTTGCTATAACGTTAGCTAAGGTAAAGGTCTTGCCGCTTCCGGTAACCCCCAGAAGCGTGGCGTAGCGGTTCTTTACAAGTATGGCTTGCTTAAGTCTTTGTATGGCTCCGGGCTGGTCACCGCATGGTTTGAAATTAGAAACAAGTTTAAATTTCATTTAATCGCCCACGGGTTTAATTTAAGGCAGGTTTTAAATAACATCCAGGCTGATATCCACGGATTTCACCGAATCAGTCAGCTCTCCCACTGAAATTATATCTACGCCTGTTGCGGCGTATTCTTTTATATTGTTAAGGTATATCCCCCCGGAAGCCTCCAATTTACTGGGGAGGTGGTGGCTCTTGAATTCAGTGTTATCCCTGATCTTTACCGCCTTTTTAATATCCTCAATCTTCATGTTGTCAAGCATGATGATGTCAGGCTTAAAATACAGTGCATGCTTAAACTCATCCAGGTCCTGCACCTCTATTTCAATCTTATAACCCTTTGGAACGCTGGGCAGCTTAGAATAGCCGGCGGTAGCCTTAATATGGTTATCTTTGATTAAAATCATTTCATCGAGGCGTATCCTGTGGTTATGCCCTCCGCCGATCCTTACGGCGTATTTCTGCAATTCCCTTAAACCCGGCATAGTCTTGCGCGTGTCGGTTATTTTTGTTTTATAGGGTTCTATCTCCTTGACGAATTCGCGGGTCTTGGTGGCAATTCCCGAAAGCAGGGATAATAAATTCAGGGCCACCCGTTCAGCGGTAAGGATGCTGCTGGCCTTTCCGGAGATAACGGCAATCGTCTTCTTAGCCTTTACCATTTTTCCTTCTTTAACCTTATGAATAAATTCCACGGAGGAATCCACGGACTTAAATACTTTTTCCGCGACAATTATTCCGCAAACCAGGAAATCTTCCTTAGCGATGATCTTTGCCTTGATAGTTTTGTCTTTTGGAATGGTAAGCTGGGTAGTAATATCCCCGCGGCCGATGTCTTCTATTAATGCGTGCCTGACTATCGCCTCCAGCCTTTCAGGGTTAATTTCAGGTTTGCTTTCCGATAGGAAGTATTTATCGTAACCCATTTTTGATCACCTCCAGTTTAATGACCTGCTCATGCATATCTTTTAATTTAGTTTTTTCCGTCTCTATAATATCTTTTGGGGCGCGGCTGATGAAGTCATTATTATTCAGCATTGCCTCTTTATTTCTAATCTCGAATTTTATTTTATCGATTTTTGACTGGTTTTTCTTAATCTGCTCCTCCACGTTTACTATTCCCTTAAGGGGCATTACGATGTGCATATCCTTAAGCACGCAGGCAAACTCGTTATCCTGCGGCTGGTACCTTTCGGTTATGTTTAAAACGTCCAGCTTAGCCAGGTTTTTTATATAATCCGTTAACGGCGCTATGGTTTTTTCCGTGCCTTTGGAAAGGGTTAATTTGATCTCAATGCGGCTGTTTAACCCCACCTCCATCTCCGAGCGCATATTTCTTATGGTATTAATAATATCAAAAGCTGCCTGCATCTGTTTTTCATCATCGCTATTAATTAAACCCGGCTGCATATGCGGCCACTTTTGCTGCATGATTGAATCTTCTGCCCCCGGAAGGCGTTGCCATATTTCTTCAGATATAAAAGGCATGAAAGGATGTATTAACCGCAGGGTTTTTTCTAAAACCTTATACATGATTAATTGGGTTTGTCTCTGGTTTATCTGCGGCTTGATCAATTCCAGGTACCAGTCACAGAATTCATGCCAGAAGAACGTATATAAGTTGTTAGCCGCTTCATTAAACCTGTATGCGGCCAGGTCTTCGTCGGTTTTCTTTAAGGTGGAATAAAAACGGCTGAGTATCCAGCGGTTGGCAATATCCAGTTTCTCTTTCTTAAAAAAAACACATAAATCCGCCTTTGCGTTTTCTGGCTTAAGGTTCATTAAAATAAACCGTGAGGCATTCCAGATTTTATTGGCGAAGTTTCTCCCCTGCTCAAACCTTTCTTTGGATAAATAAACATCCTGGCCTTGAGCAGTTATGGAAATGAGGCTGAAGCGTAACGCGTCAGTGCCGTATTCAGCAATAACTTCCAGAGGGTCAATAACATTACCCGATGATTTAGACATTTTTTTACCTGCTATATCGCGCACGATTCCATGTATATAGACGTCTTTAAAAGGGATATTTTTCTTGAATTCTAACCCGGCCATAATCATGCGCGCCACCCAGAAAAATATAATATCTGAGGCAGTGACAAGGGTTGTGGTAGGGTAAAAATATTTTAAGTCAGCGTTTTCTTTGGGCCAATAAAATGTGGCAAATGGCCACAGCCAGCTGGAAAACCAGGTATCTAAGACATCCTTCTCCTGGAATATATCGGTTGATGCGCATTTGGGGCATTTTTCCGGTTTTGTCTTGGATACGATGATACCTTTGGCGGGATTCTTTGATTGGCAATTTCTGCAGTAATATACAGGTATGCGGTGCCCCCACCATATCTGGCGTGAAATACACCAATCCTGGATATTTTCCGTCCAGTTAAGGTAAACTTTTGTCCAGCGCTGAGGGTAAAATTTGACCTTGCCTTTTTTTACCGCATTAATTGCCGGCTTGGCCAGAGGCTTCATCTTTACAAACCATTGCTTTGACAGGTATGGTTCAACAATTGTATGGCAGCGGTAACAATGCCCGACAGAAAGCTTGTGCTCCTGGATTTTTTCTAATAACCCCATGGTTTTTAACTCTTCCAGTACCGCTGTTCTTGCCTTAAAGCGGTCAAGCCCGGAGAATTTCCCGGCTATTGAGTTCATCCTGCCGTCAGGATCCATTACATTAATGAATTCCAAATTGTGTTTCTTGCCCATACGGTAATCATTCGGGTCATGCGCGGGCGTAACCTTTACCGCGCCAGTCCCAAATTGCGCATCCACCAGGCTATCCGCAATAATTTTAATCTCGCGGTTTACCAGGGGGAGAATCAAGCTCTTCCCGATGTATTCTTTGTAGCGGATATCTTTGGGGTTTACTGCTACGGCAGTATCTCCGAGCATGGTTTCCGGACGGGTAGTGGCGACAGTGATAAATTCACCCGGGTTATTTTTTAACGGGTATTTAAGGTAATAAAGGCTACCTTGTAATTCCACATGGTTGGCCTCTTCATCGCTCAATGCAGTTTGGCAGCGGGGGCACCAGTTAATAATGTAATAACCCTGATAAATAAGTTTTTTCTTAAATAACCGGATAAAGGCCTCAGTCACGCTGTTCGAATACGCCTCATCCATAGTAAAGCGCGTGCGCGGCCAGTCACATGAAGCGCCTAATTTCTTTAGCTGGGCAATAATAGTTGCGCCATTTTGTTCCTTCCATTCCCAGACCTTAGCGATAAATTTCTCGCTGCCTAAATCCTGGCGTTTTAACCCTTCCTTGGCCAGCGATCTTTCTACCACATTTTGCGTGGCAATTCCGGCATGGTCAGTCCCGGGCATCCAAAGGGCTTCAAATCCTTTCATACGGTGATATCGGATGAGGATATCCTGGATTGTATTGTTTAAGGCATGCCCCATGTGCAGTATTCCGGTAACATTGGGTGGGGGGATCACTATGCAATAGGCTGGTTTACCGGAAGAAACTTTTGCGGAAAAAAGATTGTTCTTTTCCCAAACTTTATACCATTTTTCTTCAGTTTCCTTAGGATTGTATTGCTTGGACAACTCTTCGATCATTGCTGTAGACCCTTGCTTATGTTTATCTATATAAAAATATCGATCTCCTTGCTCAGGTTGTTCGCAAGGATTTTTCTGAACTAAAACTTATTGATTATCCTTAAGGAGCTTGTACTCTACGCTATCAACCAGTGCTTGCCAGCTGGCTTCAATTATATTTTCATGCACTCCGATGGTATTCCAAATATCTTTTTCATCCTGGGATTGGATTAACACGCGTACTTTAGCGGCAGTTCCCGCTTTTTCATCCAAAACGCGCACCTTAAAATCAGACAGGTGCATCTTAGCTAGGGTAGGATAAAAATCTTTCAGGGCTTTACGCAGGGCATTGTCTAACGCGTTAACCGGGCCATCCCCCTCGGCAGCGGTATGCTCTTTAACCCCCTTTACCTTCAGCTTAATTACCGCCTCAGAGGTAATTTTATTGCTTGAGCGTTTCTCTATAACTACCTTAAACCCCTCCAGCTCAAAAAACTTTTTATATTTTCTTAACGCCCTTTTCATCAATATCTGGAAGCTCGCCTCGGCAGCCTCAAACTGGAATCCTTTATGCTCCAGGGATTGCACCAATTCCAGGATCTTTTTAGTTTGAGGGTCTTCTTTGCTTAAATCATAGCTTAAATCTTTTGCCCTTAAGAGAATCCCGGTTTTACCTCCCAGTTCGGAGACTAAAATCCGGCGGCGATTACCCACAAGTAACGGGTCTACATGTTCATATGTCAGGGGATTCTTCATTATTGCGTTGATATGCATTCCGCCTTTATGCGCGAAAGCCGAATCACCCACAAAAGGCTGCTCGCTCCTTACGCGCATATTGCTGATCTCGCTGACAAAATGTGAAAGATGCGCAAGCTGTTTCAAGTTCGCATCTGAAATACAGTCAATTTTTAGTTTAATTTTCAGGTTGGCGATAACCGGGATCAGGTCCGCGTTACCGCAGCGTTCTCCGTAACCGTTAATTGTCCCCTGGACAATGCTCGCCCCTGCCTCTACGGCTGCTAATGAATTGGCAACCGCGACTCCCGCGTCATTATGGCAATGAATACCCAGGTCTATCCCCGAGTCCTTAATTTTATTCTTGATCTCTGCTGTTATACTGTATATTTGGCTGGTTAAAAAACCTCCGTTTGTATCGCAAAGGCAAATTGCTTTCGCCCCCCCGTTTTGAGCGGCATCCAGAGTTTTTAAGGCATAAGCCTTATTCGCTCTATAAGCGTCAAAAAAATGCTCGGCGTCATAGAAAACCAGAAATCCTTTTTTTACCAGGAAACTGACCGTATCTTCGATCATAGACAGATTTTCATCCAGCGAGGCCTTTAAGACTTCGGTTACATGGAAATCCCAGGTTTTCCCGACGATAGTGATCACCTGTGCGTTAGAATTCAAAAGCGCTTTTAAATTCGTGTCCTGGGAAGCTGAAATGTTCGGCCTGCGGGTCATACTAAAAGCGGCAATCCTGGAATTTTTAAGCTTGCTGCGGCTGATTTTCAAGAAAAACTCCCGGTCTTTCGGGTTTGAGCCAGGCCATCCTCCTTCAATGAAATGGATGCTGATTTTGTCCAGTTCTTCCGCTATGCGTACCTTATCCATTACTGAATAAGATATTCCTTCAGCCTGCGAGCCGTCCCTTAACGTAGTATCATATAATTTAACCTTTTCCATGATCAGCCTCGTTTATTTAGCCCAAACTCTTCGTGTAATTTCTTAACCGCTACTTCCGCGAACCTCTTCTTTATAATGCAGGATATGCTGATATCAGAAGTTGAAATCATCTCAATATTGATTTTGTTCTCAGCCATTATCCCGAACATCTTCGCCGCAACGCCATGATGCGATTTCATTCCCACTCCTACAATAGAAACGCGGGCAATATCTTCATCAAGGAGCACGTCGCTTGAGCCGATTTTTTTAGCTACCATCCTGGTAATCTTACTGGCTTTAGCGCAATCTCCTTTGGCGATAGTAAATGATATGTCGGTTGAGCGGGTATGGCTCACATTCTGCACGATCATATCCACGCTTACTCCCGCAACAGCCAGATCTTTGAATAATTTTACCGCTACTCCCGGCTTATCAGGAACACTGCAGAGGGTAATTTTAGCCTGATTTTTATTTAAGGTTATGCCGCTTACTACCACCTCTTCCATCATTCTTACCTCCTTAATAATCATCGTACCGGGATTAGTTGTAAATGATGAGCGTACATGTAAAGGCACATTGAATTTCTTGGCGACTTCAATAGAGCGGGCCTGCATAACCTGGGCGCCAAGAGAAGCCATTTCCAGCATCTCATCGTAAGTAATCTCTTCAATCTTTCTGGCTTTTGGTTCAATACGCGGGTCAGTGGTATAAATACCTTCAACATCGGTATAGATTTCACATGAATCAGCGGCAAGTTCTTTAGCCAGGGCAACTGCGGTCAAGTCCGAGCCGCCCCTGCCTAAAGTAGTAATATCCTGATTTAAGGTTACACCCTGGAAACCGGCAACTATGACTATTTTTTCTTTTCTTAGCTCCTCTTTAATTTTGTCCGCGTTTATCTTAATGATTCTGGCCCGGGTATGGCTGGAATCGGTAATAATCCCGACCTGGGAACCGGTAAATGAAATTGCCTGGGCGCCTAATTTATGGATAGCCATTGCCAAAAGGGCGACGGAAATCTGCTCACCGGTTGAAAGCAGCATATCCATCTCTCTTTCTGACGGATCAGGGTTAATTTTATCCGCCAACTGGATTAACTCATCAGTGGTATCTCCTAAGGCGGAAACTACAACCACCAGTTCGTACCCTTTTTTATGATAACCAACTACTCTTTGCGCCACTTTCTGGATGCGCTCCACATTCGCAACGGATGAGCCTCCGTATTTTTGCACAACTAAACCCTTACGCATTGCCTGTTCTCCTTAATATAAAGTAATCCATAAGCTGGTATCCATTCTTAAAATATAACTCGGATTTCTGTGATTCCTTCTCGCTGTAGCCAAGAAAATCTTTCTTCGGTATATCTTTTCCGTAAATCGCAAACGGTATCGGCTCGGCAATATGGGTTTTCAGGGAAAGCGGAGTAGCGTGATCCGGCAGGACCAGGATGCGAAAATCTTCCCTGTTTTCGCAGTACTTTAGAAACGGGCCTACTATTAATTGGTCAAAACGCTCAATTGCCGTAAGTTTTTCCCGCAGGTCTCCATTATGCCCTGCTTCGTCAGGAGCCTCCACATGCACAAAAACGAAATCATTTTTATCCAAAGATTTAATCCCTGCCTTGGCTTTACCCTCATAATTAGTATCATAATAGCCTGTAGCTCCAGGCACATTGATTACATTCAATCCGAGGATACGGCCCAACCCCTTGATCAGGTCAACCGCTGAAATCACGCTACCGCTAAGGTTAAATTTGTCAATAAATTTAGGCATATCCGGTTTCTTTCCCTGCCCCCAAAGCCAGATCATGTTTGCCGGATTTTCTTTTAAGTCCAGCCGCACCTGGTTAATTTCGTGGCCGGAAAGAATCTCCCGCGAATCCCGCATGAGTTTTATAATGACATCCGCGTTTTCGCCTTTAGGAAGGTTTTTATTTATGCTCTGTCCCGAGATATCATGCGGCGCATGGCATTTTAAATTTTCAAGTTTTAGCTCTGAACCGCGTTTAACTAAAAGCAGGTGCCGGTAACTTACTCCGGGGAAAAACCTCATCTTATTTGTACCAAGTTTCTGGTCAAGAAGCTTGATTAGTTTCTCGGCTTCTTTAGACTTGATGTGCCCGGCGCTGTAATCAAGCAAGGTATCGCTTCCGGCGGTAATCAAGTTGCAGCGGAAGGCAACATCATCCTCTTCTAATTCCACGCCCAGATTTGCTGCCTCTAATGGGCCCCTGCCCGAATAATATTTTTTTGGATCATACCCTAAGATAGAAAGGTTGGCTACGTCAGAGGCCGGGGTCATCTTATCGGGGATAGTTTTTGCCTGTCCAAGCAAGCCGTTTTTAGCAATAAAATCCATGTTGGGCGTACGCGCAGCCTCCAAAGGGGTACGCATACCCAGTTCTTCAATGGGATAATCCGCCATGCCATCGCCTACCAAAACAATGTATTTTGCCATTCTAAGCTCCGCCCTTATTTTTACAACCTATCCATAATTATCTTTAATAAACAATCCGCCATTGCCGGTTTAGTTAAATAAGGGCCATATTGTTTTATGCCGTCTAATAAGTAAGCCTGATAAGCCTTGTTTTTATTGGAGTTAGCGACTACTAAATCCAGACCTGCCTGCTTAAGAAGCCTGCTGCCTTTTTTAACCAGTTTATTCTTTCCTGCGCCAGGTTCAAACTTAAAGCCCACCGCAATTAACCCGGGGGTATAATTTTTTAAGTTGCTTACCAACTTTTCCGTAGGCACAAGGCTGATCTTCCAGTTATTAAGCCTTGAGCTGATTTTACGGTGAGTTATTTTTTCAGGCTTATAGTCCGCTACCGCTGCGGCATGAATAACCGCCGAGTATTTATGTTTCTTTAACTCAGTATCTAAAAGCTGTTTAAGCTCTGAAAAATATTTGAATCTAATTATCTTTACGCCTGGAACTATCGCACCGGAAAAATCCCCGGGGCCAAGCAATAAGGTAACTTTAGCTCCAGTTTTTTTAAACCGTTCTGCCAGTATTAATCCGGTCTGGCCGGAAGCGATATTGCTGATTATCCTGACTTTATCAAGAGCGACCCAGGTAGGGCCGGCAGTAATCAGAATTTTCTTCTTAATAACCAATTTCTTCAATTATAGATCTTAAGTTTGCGGCCATAACCTTAGGCGGTTTTACTGTTTTGATCGCCCTCTCCGGGTCTTTTAAGCCATGCCCGGTTAATATGCACGCAATCCTGCCTTTTTTGTTTTTAAAATAGCCCTTTTTAATTAATTTCAACAGTCCGGCAATGGAGGCTGCCGAAGCCGGCTCCGCAAAAACGCCTTCTTTATTCGCTAATAATTTATATGCCAGCAGAATCTCCCTGTCTGAGACCATATCGATTAAGCCTCTTGATTCATCCCGGGCCTCTACCGCTGTTTTCCAGCTTGCCGGGTTTCCAATACGTATAGCAGTGGCAATAGTCTCAGGATTTATAACCGGTTTGTTCCTTACGATAGGAGCGGCGCCTTTTGCCTGAAAACCCAACATAACCGGAAGCTTCCTGCTCAATCCCATGGCCCTGTATTCCTTATACCCTTTCCAGTAAGCAGTAATATTACCCGCGTTGCCTACCGGCATAATCTGGAAATCCGGGGCATCCCCGAAATAATCGCATATTTCAAAGCTGGCGGTTTTTTGCCCTTCAACACGATAAGGATTTAAAGAGTTCACCAGTTTTATGGGGTAATGTTGCGTAATTTCCTTGACTAAATCCAGAGCCGCATCAAAATTTCCTTTAATTGCCAATACCTTTGCTCCGTGGATTAATGCCTGGCTGAGCTTTCCCAGCGCAATTGCGCCGCTGGGAATAAGCACGATACATTTTATTCCGGCACGGGCGGCATAAGCAGCGGCAGAAGCCGAGGTGTTTCCGGTAGAAGCGCACATAACCGCGGCAGCTTTTTCCTCGCAGGCTTTGGATATAGCTAAAGTCATCCCCCTGTCTTTAAATGATCCCGTAGGGTTAAGCCCCTCGTATTTCAGGTAAACTTCCATATTTTTACCAGCCAGCTTGCTCAGGTACCCGGCATAAATTAATGGCGTATTGCCTTCATTTAAGGTTATTAACGGGGTCTTCCCGCTGACAGGCAAAAATTTTCTGTATCTCTGGATCACCCCTCTATATTTTTTTTCGCTCACTAAACACCTTCTATTCTTATGGCCACAGATTTTTCTTTTATATCGTTTAATTTATCAATCATCTTTAAAGCGCCGCGCAGGTTCTTTTCTTTTACTTCATGCGTTACCATGACCACCGGGACAACCTGGGATTTTAACCTTTCTTTCTGGGTTACGGAAGCAATGCTGATGCCAAACTTTGCCAGGATACCGGAGATTTTAGCCAGCACCCCGGGCTTATCTACCGCCATAATACGTATGTAGTATTTATTTTCAAATTCATTGATTTGGCGCAACCCCTTAATTGAACCATCCTCAATGGAGTTTAATGTAGGCCGGAAAAGACCCGCCTTAATATCCTGGGTCAGGTCAACTATATCAGAAACAACAGCCGAAGCAGCGGAAAGTTGTCCTGCGCCCGGGCCATAAAACATAAGCTCTCCCGCTAAATCGCTTGAGACATAAATAGCATTAAAAACACCATCAACCGATGAAAGCAGGTGCTCAGAAGGCAATAAGGTAGGATGGACGCGTACCTCTAACTCAGCAGCCTCTTTTTTAACGATAGCCAATAACTTTATTTCATACCCTAAATCTTTAGCGTAAGAAATATCAGAAGCAGATACCTGCGATATCCCTTCAATAAAGATATCCTTCAAGCTGACAATTTTACCAAAAGCCAGATAGGTAAGCAATACCAGTTTATGCGCGGAATCTATTCCTTCTATATCCAGAGTGGGGTCTTTTTCGGCAAACCCCTTGGCCTTGGCTGATTTAATTGCGGAGGCCAGAGAACAACCTTCCTTAGACATCTGCGTAAGCACATAATTTGAGGTTCCGTTTACAATACCGAAAATAGAGCTGAATTTATTGGCCACCAGGCCTTCTTTTATTGATTTTATAATGGGGATCCCCGCGCCCACAGAGGCCTCAAAATAAATATTCTTTCCGCGTTCATTGGCAACCACGAATAACTCGTTGCCGTGTTCGGCAAGCAGGGCTTTATTGGCGGTCACCACATGTTTACCTTTTTTTAAAGCCGCTAAAATAAATTCCTTGGCCGGGTTAATGCCTCCGATTAATTCCACGATAATATCAATTTGAGGGTCATTGATAACCTCGTTTGCGTCACGGCTAAGGCAGTTTTTATCCACGACGACATCCCTCTTTAGCGTTAAATCCTTATCGCATATCCTTTTAATCACAATTTCAATGCCGATCTTTTGGGCAAGCAAGGACCTTCTCTGCTGCAGGATTTTGACTACACCGCAACCAATATTGCCAAAACCAATAAGCCCAACATTAATCTTTCTCATAAATTACCCTTTCTTGCTTTTTATATAATAGCCTACTGTATCGCCGATTACCTTGCGGTGTCTTTCGTCAATTGCCAAAAAAACCAGCCGCGTGTCATAGATTACATCCTTGCTGATCTCTTTTGATCCCAGTACCTTGCCAATAAGCATAATTGAATTAGGGTCAAAAGGCAGGCGGATCTCCAGGGCCAAATTCGTACCGGGCGTAAAAGGACAGTTGGTGGTAAGCAGCATTCCGCCCAGACTTAAGTTTTTAGTTTGCGTTATATCATTATTGCCGTTATTTTCCATAACCCTATAAGAAACTATAAACCTGCCATCCGCACGCGGGTTCTTTCTTTTTTCCGGTCCTGAGTAGCTCATTTACGCACCCTCCTTTTTAGGTTTATCCGGGTCATTCTTAATAAGCCATTCAACATAATCACAAAGCAATTTGCTATCATCCTCTTTTAGATCAATAAATTCCACGCGGGTAAGGAATGTCCCGGTTACAGTTTCAAGGTTTGCCAATCTTAGCGCGCTGGATTCAATGACCCTGCCGCGGATACGCAAGGGTTCATAAGGATGCGAAGGCAGCTTAATCATAAAATCAACCTTATCCGCGCAGGCGTAGCTGGAAGTAAAAACCATTCCTGTTTTACTGAAATTCCTGATCGTTGTAATATCCCATTTTTCCACCACGCCAAGATGATTTTCTATGCCATAGCTGACTATCAGGCTTTTGTATATACGCTCCGCTTTTCTTTTATCGCTATCCGAAGTTATGGGGTTAGCGGAGGATTTCTGGCTTAAAAACCAGGTAACATAATCCCTTATGAGATTTACCTGCGCTTCGCTAATAGAGGTAAATTTCAGGCGAGTTAAGAAAGTTTTTCCTATATAGGGGCGCGAATCCACCACGCTGCCCTTAGTCTCCATCCAATTGTACGGGTCAAGAGGAATTTTAAACATCAGTAGTACAATCTCACCTGCCTGGAATTGTTTATTTGTATCAAACGATATTCCCGATTCGCTTATGTTCTTGATAAATGAAACATTCCAGTTATCTTTACTGGCTATTTCCGGAGAATACCTGATCGTCAGGGGTTTTTCTATGCGTACGGATTTTCTTTTTTCTTCCATAGCCTGCTCTCCAACTTATCGGGATTATGTCTGTTATAATTTATGTCG
>Ga0172371_10006124_pt1 | contig 17589 bp, 10 predicted proteins | sample Lak12m_FD_114543 | JGI IMG/M metagenome (GOLD analysis project Ga0172371, IMG submission 114543) | Freshwater microbial communities from Kabuno Bay, South-Kivu, Congo - kab_022012_12m | ecosystem: Environmental > Aquatic > Freshwater > Lake | place: Democratic Republic of the Congo: South-Kivu...
CCGGACACGCCGCACGCGGAAAGCCGCCGTAGACACCAACGGGAGCTCAACGGCAAAGCCGTAAGTCTCCCGTTTATCGGAGCTTCCGTCACTGGCAGGCGGCGGCCAGTGAAGGAAGATCCGTCGAGTTCCCGGCCACGCCGGGAACGCCTGGCGGGCGGCTTCTCCGCAAGCCGCCGCGCGGATACGGAGATCCCCGCCTCCAGACCGCTGGGAGCCCTCGGCGGTTTGGGACGCAGCTTTGCTAGCCCACGGCGTGGAGCCCCGCCGGTCTCCGCCGAGCGCCCCGCTCCCGGCGGAGTACATTACGCCTGTGCCAGGCCTCCCGTCCCCCCTCCCGGTGGCGACGGCGACCGCCGGAGTGCCGTTACCGCCTGGACCTCGGGCCTCGTTCCAGTAAGGACACCGTATGAGTAGCGACCTGAGCCGCATCCGCAATATCGGCATCATTGCCCACATCGACGCGGGCAAGACCACCACGACCGAAGGCATCCTCTTCTACTCCGGTCTGACCCACCGCTTTGGCAACATCGACGAGGGCACGACCGTCATGGACTTCCTGCCCGAGGAACGGGCCCGCGGCATCACCATCCAGGCCGCCGCGGCCACCATCCCCTGGCAGGATTGCCTCATCCACCTCATCGACACCCCCGGACATATCGACTTCACCGCCGAGGTCGAGCGCTCGCTGCGCGTCATCGACGGCGCGGTGGTCATCTTCAGCGGCGTGGAGGGGGTCGAAGCCCAGAGCGAGAAGGTCTGGCACCAGGCAGACACCTACCAGGTCCCCAAGATCGCCTTCGTCAACAAACTCGACCGTATCGGCGCTTCCTTCCCCCGCGTCCTCGCCGACATCAACGAGACCTTCGGCAACTGCGCCGTGGCGATCCAGGAGCCCGTGGGCTCCGAGGAGGGCCTCTGCGGCATCCTCGACGTGGTCACTGAGGAACTCATCACCTTCAGCGGCGACGACAACCGCGTCGTGCACCGTACGCCAGTCCCGGACGAGCATCTCCCGGCGCTGGCCAAGCGCCGGGAGACCCTCATCGAGCGCCTTGGCGACCACTCCGACGCCATCGCCGCCCTGTACCTCGAAGGCGCCCCCGTGCCCACCGACCTGATCCGCCGCGAGCTCCGCGCCCAGACCCTGCGGCGGCGGCTGGTCCCCGTCCTCCTGGGCAGTGGCAAGCGGCGCTTGGGCCTCCAGCCCCTGGTCGACGCGGTGGTGGACTACCTCCCTTCGCCGCAGGATATCGGCGAGATCGCCGGGCATGATCCCCGCAACGACGAGCCCCTCACCGTCACGCCTGACCCCAAGGCCCCCTTCTCAGGCCTCATCTTCAAGGTCAACGCCTCCGCCGCCTCCGACCTCTTCTACCTGCGCACCTACTCCGGCACCCTCCGCGTCGGAGACTCGCTGCTCAACACCCGCTCCGGCGAGCGCGTCCGCCCAAAGCAGCTCCTGCGCATCTACGCCAAGAGCACCGAGATGATCGAGGCGGCTGGCCCCGGGGACATCGTCGGCCTCGTCGGCCTGCGCGGCTGCGGCATCGGCGATACCCTCTGCGATCAGCGCCGCCGCATCGCCTTCGAGCGCATCACCTTCCCCGATCCCGTTCTCTCCATCGCCGTCGAACCCCGCTACAGCAAGGATAAGGACCGCCTCGACGAGGTCCTCGACCTGCTCTGCCGCGAGGACCAGACCCTCTCGCGCACCCGCGATGAGGAGACCGGCCAGCGCCTGCTCTCCGGCATGGGCGAACTGCACCTTGAGATCAGCCTGAACCGTACCGTGCACGAGTTCGGCCTCGACGTGCGCACGGGCGAACCTCGAGTGGCCTACCGCGAGACCCTCAAGGCCCCTGCCGTCGAGCATGCCGTCTTCAGCCGCGTGCTCGGGGAGACCGAGCTGTTCGCCGAGGTCGAGGTCGCCTTCAGCCCCCTGGCCCGCGGCGGAGACCTCTTCCGCACCCGCGCCAACTTGCGGAGCCGGCTCCTCATCCCCAAGGCCTTCATCACGGCCGCCGAGAGGGCCCTCGCCGATGGCCTGCGCACGGGCGGGACTCATGGCTACCCGCTCATCTATGTTGGGGCCGACCTCACGTCCCTCAACGTGCTCACCGACAAGACCACCGAGCCCGCCGTCGTGGGGGCCGTCCTGCAGGCGGTGGACCAGGCCATCAGCCATGCCGGGACCGTCGTCCTGGAGCCCCTCATGCACCTCGAGGTGCTCTGCCCGGAAGACTGCCTCGGGGATGTGTCCCTCGCCCTCCAGCCGCGGCGCGCCATCATCCACGAGATGGCCAACGTCGGCCAGCTCAAGCGGATCGTCTGCGAGGTGCCCCTCTCCCAGATGTTCGGCTTCGGCAAGGCCCTGCCCAAGCTCACCGGCGGCCGCGGCACCTTCAGCATGGAGCCCTGCGGCTACCAGGAACTCCCCGCCGAGCTCGCCAACCAGATGTTCGGCACCACCTGACTTCCGGCGCCGACGCGCCGGAGCTCTCGAATCGCCGCCGCCGGATTCGGCGCTAAAGTACTGCCCGTGTCCGGCTGGTCGGCCTTGATGGCCCCGTGCCCCGCCGGCACTCCCCAGGCGGGCGGTTAGTTCAGTTGGTTAGAACGTTTGGTTTACACCCAAAAGGTCGGGGGTTCGAATCCCTCACCGCCCACCACTCCCCGCCAAGTACTTACGACACAGGCATACCTTCGGAGACCCCGCCATAGCGGCCTGCGTCCCCCCTATGCCCACCCTCAGCGCGAAGCTGTGAGGTCGGCATGGAAGGGGGTTGGCAGGGCCTGAAGCCGGCCACCAGGAAGGCACCGGCGGGTCTGCCAGGGGCCGCAGTGATCTGGACGGGCAGGGCGAGGCGAGCGGGCTGGCGCCCTCGCGCCGGTCGCCAGAGGAACCGCAGTTCCGCCTTGCTGGGACCCCGCAAAGCCCAACCCACGCCATCGGTCCACCAAGCCGGTGCAGGCGGAAGTGTGCGCCGCCCGCCACGCCGGATCGGGAGCCAACACGCGCAGGAAACTGCCCTCCCAGCCCAGAGAGCCATCCAGCTCGTCCACCCGCATGCCTACTGGCCCGAACCCGGTCTGGACGCAAGCCACTGACCGGTGACCTCCAGAGCCGCCAGTTTCGCCTGGAGGTTCTGACGCCGGACAGGGATCATATCCACCACGTCGAACCCGCTGGTGGCCAGGACCCGCTCCAGGCTCGAACAGCACGCCAGTGCGCCGCCACCACCGCCACCCGCTACGCACACCCCCACGACCGGCTTGCCCTTGATGCCCAGGCGTCCAGTCTCGTGAGTACACACCCGACGCAGCCGGTCGGTGAACGCGCGCAGGCTCTCGCTAAGGTCAGCGTAGTAGACTGGAGTGGCGAACACCGCCACATCCGCCGACCTCAGCCTGTCGGCTATCCTACTGAGGTCGTCTGCGATGACGCAGTGTCCCTCGCGCCGACACTGCCCCCAGCCGTTGTCGTCGCACTGACGGCAGCGATCCAGCCTGAGAACGGGGAGGAACAGCTTATCCGAGGCGACCCCGGCCCTCGCCAGGCCTCGCAGCACCGCCTCCCCGGCCTGAGCGGTTTGCCCGTGCGGGTTTCTGCTCCCGCAGATCAGCACGGCGTTCATTGGTTGGCTCCTTGCCCTGTATAGGGAACTCGGACTGCAGCCCCGGGGACGGTCCCCAGTGGACCTACTGCAGTGGTGCGGTCCGTACGGATGATGATGGGGATGCTGTCAGAGCCGCCAGGGAGAACATGAGCCCCAGTTCCACACTCACAGGCGCGGCTACGGCCCCCCTACCACGCGACCGCCTGCCCATACCCCTTCCCCGAGAAGGTCTCCACCCGGGCCCAGCCGCCCTCCAGCGGGGAGATGGTGGCCTTGATCCTGATGGCCTTGGCGGCCGGGTCGCTCTTGTCGCCCGCCAGGGCGAGCAGTGCGGTGCCGTTGGCGCCCGCCTTGCCCTTGACCACGAGCCCGCGCTCGACGCCGTTCGAAAGGCTCAGTGTCGCTGTGCCAGTGACTGCGGTGCCGGACTGCGCAATCTGGAACAGCAGGGCCCAGGTGCCGTCCATGGGGGCCGGGACCGGGAGGGCCAGGTTCTGGTTGATCGCCGTCGTCACCCCGCCGGACTTCACACTCCCCGTCAGCGGACCGGTGAGTTGCCGGTTGGCGGTGTCCACCGCCAGGTTCAGGGCCAGGGACACGCTCACGGTCTTGTCTGGGGTGGCGCCCTTCAGCGCACCTTTCATCGTGATGCTGCCGCTGGCGCCCTTCACGCTGCCCCTGATGGGCATGGTCACGACGGTGTCCTTGGCGAGGGTGTAGGCGGCGGTGCCGGAGAGCTTGCCGGAGGGGTCGTGGGTGAGGCTCAGAGTGAGGGAACTGCCCTTCACGCTGGCGGCGTAGGTGCCACTCAGGTCCCACCAGGTACAGTCCGCCGGCGGTCCGCCGGCGCCGGCTCGGGCCAGGAAGGTACCCGCGGGGGCCAGTGGGTCTGCTGGCCGGAAGTGGGCGGTGAGGGTCAGGTCCGACGTGATCGGCCCCAAGGCGATGGGGTTATCCGTCGAATGGAGCAGCGCGCCGTCACCCCAGTAGTCCAGGACAAACAGGTAGGCAGGGGTCGCACGGACCGGTGTGGCGTCGTTCCCATGCAGGACCGACTGGGTCGTGGTTCCCGCCAGCGTGCCGTTCGCCCCGGCCAGGAAGGTCACGGTATGGACCGGGAGGAAGTTGGCCACCAGGGTCCGGTTCACCTCAGCCGGGAAGGAGTAGTCCGCCGCCGCACTGACCTGCGTACCCCCATCGGTCCAGCCGACGAACTCGAACCCGGGGTGCGCCGTCGCGGATACTGTCACCAGGTCCCCATCGGGGTACTCGCCGTCCCCTGTGGTAGTCCCCGCACCGGCCGGCGCCGCGCTGGTCTGCACGGTGTGGTGCAGCGGCGGTACCACGCCACCCTCGAGCACCGCCAGGTGGTACGTCTTCGAGGCCTCTGCCGCGGTGGCGTCGGTCGAGTGCACCGTGAAGGTGAACACGCCGCTGGCCGTCGGTGCACCCGACAGGACCCCGGCCACCTCGTCGAAGACCATGCCATCCGGCAACGCCCCGGACCGGATGGTGACGACGGGCGGGCTGCCAGCGACGACCAGGGTCCGGTCGACATAGGCCACGCCCACCTCGCCATCCTGCAGGTGATCGATCAGGCCGAGCTGCCCAGCGGCATCGAACCCGGCCATCTGGGCGCCCACATAGTCGCCGACCACCACCACGGTGGACAGATCCACCTCGACCCCATTCACCATCCGGGTGCCGACGCCGTGGCTGCCGTCCGGAGCCACTCGACCCGCGAGGGCTTCTCCCGTCTCGGCATCGATGGGCCCAACGTACTTGAAGAAGTCGTACCGGCGCGTGATGACCTCATCGCCGCCGGGTAGGTCCTCCGGAGCCCCCACGAGCTCGCCATTGGCGCCGCCGCCGGCCGCGTTGTAGTCCGTCTGCAGGAGCTGCCACTCCACCTCCACCTCGGCCGGTTCGCCGTTCATCCAGTTCCGATCGTTCGGGTCAGCCGGGTCGTCCGAGACCAGGTCCCGGAGCTCGACCCTGCCGGGGTTATGGGTCGACGTGCGGGTCTCCCTCACCCACGAGGCCTCCCCGAACTCCAACGGCGGCGGAGCCGGTGGCGGTGGCGGCACGATGACAGCCTGCACCTGGGCGGGAGCCGCAGCCGCAGGCGGGAAGTAGGTGAACGTCGGAGTCGCGATACTCACCGTCGTGCCACGGACCAGGTGACCGCCGCCATCATCGACCAGCCAGAAGTACCGCACCGCGCTCGGCGCGCCGTAGAAACCGACGCCGAAATGCTCCCCGCCGAAGTTGACCGCCGGGTTGGTGAACTGGTGGCCATCCGTGGGCGCGATCGGCCCCGACGGCACCGCCGTGTAGGCGGCCCAGATCCCGTCAGGGTTCAGAGCGCTCTCATACCGCACGTAGACCCTTGCGTGCAGAGGGTCGGCGTTGTCCTCGGTGATCCTCGGCACACCGTAGTGGTTCCAGTCGTAGGTGTAGGTGATGTCCCGGCTGTGGATCCCCTCGATCTCGATCTCGAAACCGTGGCACGGGCCCCCGTTGTCGTTCACCGCGTCGAAGTTGCTGATGCTGCCATAGGCTACCCCACGCACGAGCCCCGACACGCCCAGCACGAGCGCCGCCACCGCGACCACGACTTGTCTCATCGTATGGACCCTCATCATTCGCCCTGCCGCACCCGCCGTCGCGGCCCCTCGGTCGTGCCGGCGGCCTCGGCTCGCCCTGCACCCGGCGAGCCGCCCAACCCTTGCTCTGACCCGCCGCGGCGCCCTGGGTGCCAGAGCGCACGACAATTTGCTATCGTCTCGGTGGCTTTATGGGGCGCGGCGACCCGGGGCGGCGCCCGGCAGCGCTGACCAGGCTGCGGCGTGGCGGCACACCGGCGGACGTCGACTCGGGCTGGCGAGTCGCGCGCGGCGGGCTGCCTGCAGGAGTCTGGTAGGCGCGGTATAGTGACACCCGTTGGCGGGGCGGCGGGGGCGCCGCCGAAATGCCCTGACAGCCCACTGGCGCCCATGGATCCAAGCCATGATGGACACCGTTCCCAGAGCGGGCCTTCGTCATCCGTGCAGCGCCGGCCGGGCGGTCGCGACGGTTTGGCTAGCACTGGTGCTACCGGCGTTCGGTGCGAGCGCCGCCGGGGAGACCGCCAGTGCGCCCCCGCAGAGGAGCCGGGCGGAGGTGGCGGACCTGATCCGCAGGGCCGGTGCCACACAGCCCGAGTGGTGGGACGGGGTGCCGCTCGAGTACCCGGATACCCTGGATCTCAGTTGGCCCCGCCCGCCGCCGGGGTCGCCGTGGGACCCGCAGAAGAACGTGGGCCAGTACCTGTGGAGCGTCATCAACGAGAACCCCGGGCGCTGGCGCCAGGGGGCCAAGTTCATGCACCACGTGGCGGAGGTGAACCGCAATCGCGAGGAGACCCGCCGCGATGCCTGGAATGCCCTGGGACACATCTATGCGGAACTCCTGCAGGACTACGCCCGCGGGGCCTACTTCTGGCGCAAGGGGCAGAGCGGCAACCGGGTGGGGCTGGCGGACTGCTACTGGCGTCTGGGCTGTAAGGAGATGGCCGTCGAGCAACTGGCGGACGTGACCCTTGACGGGGATCGCTACGGGGCCGCGATCCGGCTCTGGGCGGACCTGGGCGAGCCCCAGCGCGCCATCGATCTAGCCGAGGCCTCTGCCCGGCGCGGGAATCCGGCCGGGGCCTACCTATCGGCAGGGAACGTCTGCCGCCTGCAGGGGCGCTACGAGCAGGCCGTGAAGTACTACGGGCAGGTGCTGGACGTCCCGGCAGAGGGCAACCGCGACTGGAAGTTCCAGAAGGACCTGGCCAGGGCAGCCATCGAGGCCATCCGGGGGTTTGAGACGCTCGACCTCAAACGGGTCCCCGACGGCACCTACACCGCCACCAGTCTCTCCTTCGCGGGGGACCTCACCGTGTCGGTCACCATGGCCAAAGGGACGATCACCGACGTCCGCGTCACGGAGCACCATGACAAGCAGTACTATGCCGCCATGACGGAGACGCCGGCCCTGATCATGCGGAAGCAGTCCCTCCGGGACATCGACGCCACCACCGGGGCAACGGTGACCTCCGACGCCATCGTCAACGCCACGGCAAAGGCTCTGGCGGCCGCCCGCCGGTAACCACGGTGCCCCATGGCAGTCGCGGTGACGACTCCTCTGGCCAGGCCGTCGCGGAGGTGTGCGCACGGGGTCCCGGCCCAGTGGCTGCGGCACTCCTGCCAGGCGCTCTGCCTGGCGCTATTTGTGGGGCTCTTCTGGCACGTGTGGTGGCCCTACTCCGCCGTGCCTTCGCCGGAGCGGGTGCTGGTGCTTCCGGACGGCCGAAGCGTGCCGGCTCACTACGCGCTGGACCTGGCGCGCAAGGAGGTCCTTCCGGCCGAGACGATGCTCTGGCTCGACCCCTTGCCGCCGGTGGCGGCCGGTCTCGCCTCCCGGCGCTGGGTGGGGGCGCTGGGGGTGACCGCCGGTGTGCTTCTCCTGTGCCTCGTGGTCCCGCGCTGGTTCTGCAGCTACACCTGCCCCTTGGGGACCCTGATCGGGATCTCGGATCGTCTGCTCTGGCGCCGGTCGGCGCGGCGCCTGCGGCCAGGCTGGGGCGCGCTGCGGTTCGGCCTGCTGGTGGCCGTGCTGGCGGCGGCGGCGTGGGGCCTGCTGCTGGTGGGCTACGTGGCACCGCTGCCGTTGCTGTCCAGGGGGATGACGGCCGCCCTTACTCCCCTGCACCTGGGGCTGTCGCGCGGCTGGCACAATGTGCCCCCCGCGGGGGCGCAGCAGGCCCTCGCCGTGGCGCTCAGTGTGCTGCCATTGCTGCTCGGGTTCCTGGGGCCGCGCGTCTGGTGTCGCTGCGTCTGTCCGTCCGGCGCGCTGCTCTCCCTGGTTAGCCTGCTGAGCCGCCGCCAGAGGCGGTTGCGCTCCTTCGCCTGCACGGCCTGCGGCAAGTGCCTGCGCGCGTGTCCGTTCGGCGCGGTCCGAGAGGACTTCACCACCTCGGCAGTCCGCTGCACCTTCTGCCGGACGTGCGAACGGGCCTGTCCCGCCGATGCGATCACGTTCGCCGGCAGCACCGGCGTCCGCCTGGCCGAGGACTCCCGGCCCGACCTGCCCGCCCTGGGGCGCCGCGGGTTCCTGGCCGCCGCCGTGGCGGGGACCGGCGCCGCACTGGCGCCGCGGCGCCGTGCGGGGGCCGCCCCTCTACGGCCACCCGGAAGCCTCCCGGAGCCGGACTTCCTGGGAGCCTGCATCCGCTGCTCGGCGTGCATCCGGGCCTGCCCCAACAGCGTGCTTCAGCCCCTGGGCCTGCAGCATGGGCCCGAGGGGCTCTGGACCCCCGTGGCGGTCCCGGACTGGTCAGGATGCGACCCGAGCTGCAACAACTGCGGCCAGGTCTGCCCCACGGGCGCCATCCGGGCGCTCCCCCTGCTGGAGAAACGGTCCTGCCGCATGGGCCTGGCCATGATCGACCGCGCGACGTGTCTCCCTTGGGCAGGTACGGGCGAGTGCGAGCTCTGCGCCGACGAGTGCCGGGCCGCCGGCTACGACGCCATCGAATTCGAGCGCGTCGGGGTCGTGGTCGACGAGGATGGTCTACCCACCGAGGGCAGTGGCCGCCGCGCTCCCGTTATGGTGGCCGCAACGGTGCGTCGGCTGCGGCCTGTGCCAGAGCCGCTGCTACCGCGTCAACGTGAGCACGCGCCGGGTCCTGGGCCAGAGTGCCATCCAGGTTGCCGGCGGGACCGGTCGCGAGGACCGCCGGCGTCAGGGGTCCTACCTGGCACTCCGCGAGGCGGAGCGCCAGCGCCGGCTCCGTACCAGCCGAGCCCGGGAGCAGTCCCCGTGGTGACCGTCCTGTGCGGCGCCGCGGTGGGGCCTGTCCCAGCGGGCAACGACCAGGTGCGGGCCAGCGGCCGTTCCCCTACTCCGTCGTCGCCCGACTGCCACGGCGGTGCCCCCGGCGGGAACGGAGCGCGCCGTGGGCAGTCCAGGCGGGCGCCTCTGGCGCTGCCATGGCCATCGCCAGCGGGCGAGACGTGGGGCCCCAATGGCTCTCCGCAACGCCGACCAGCCGTTGTCTCCGTGATATGCGGGTAGGGGCCTACGCCCGATGGCACTAGGGCCGCCTCGCGTAGGCCTTCACGTAGTCGACATCCATGCACGAGGGATTCGGGGTCTCGTCGATCGGCCAGCCGCTGCCGAGGGCGAGGTTGACCAGCAGCATCAGCGGTCGCTTGTGCTCGGGCGGGGTCTGGGTCCGCCAGACCTCGACGCCGTCGAAGTACATCGTGATGGTGTCGGGCTCCACACGGACACCATAGCGGTGGAAGCCGGTCGCCACCTCGTTCATCGTCGTCGTGATCGTCGCTCCCTCGGCGCGGTGTGGGTCCGGCTTCCAGACGTGGACCGCGGACTGGTAGGCGCCGGGGTTGTGGCCGTAGAACTCGATCACGTCGATCTCGATGCTGCCGTCGGCGCCCGCGGCCGGGTCGGTGCGGTCATACGAGGAGGCCAGCCAGAAGGCCGGCCAGACGCCGGGCCCCCCGGGGAGCTTGGCACGACACTCGAAATACCCGTACTGCTGGGAGAAGCCGGCCCCTTTGGGGTCGTTGGAGGCGAGGAGGCCTGCTCGCCATGGCCGCTTGTAGCCGTCGACCTTGGCGAAGGCCTCGTCCTTGCGCGCCTCGATGCGGAGGACGCCGTTCTCGAGGGTGAAGGGATGCCCTTCCGCGGGGTCGCCGAAGGCGGCGTCCCCGAAGTCCCCGCTCCAGGGCGTGTGGGCGATCCAGCGGGTGCCAGGGCCCCACGGGGAGATGTCGAGCTTGCCGTCGAAGTCCTCGCTGAAGGTCACCGTGTAGGCGCTCAGGTCCAGCGTGGGCGGTTTCTCCGTGTCGGCTTTCGGGAGGGGGGCGGCCTGGTCGACGACGAGGGTCCCCACCTGGTAGCGCGAGTCCCCAGCGTCCGTCACGCCGGGGCCGGCCAGGAGCTTCTCCCGCAGCCAGCCAGGCGGGTCAGGGGTCCGGTGGTAGAGGCCCGCCAGGATCCGGTACGTCCCTTCCGGCAGTGTTGCCGGCAGGATGACCCGGCGTTCGTAGCCGACCTGGCCCTGCCAGCCTGGCGAGCCGGTGGCTACCGCTGGTTCGTGGTCGTCCTGAGCGACGGTCTTGCCGGCGTCGTCGACGACGTGCACGAACGCCCCACTGTCGCGCAGCAGTGGCTCCTTGGGCTGCCAGTTGTAGCGGATCTTCACGAAGGAGCCAGGGGCCACGCGCTCGGCAGAGAGGGTGACCGGTAGGATGGTCGTCGACACCGAGGGCAGCGGCCGGATGATCCGGATGCCATGGAACCAGAAGGTCACCGTCTTCCGGTCGGGCGGCGGCGCGGCCAACAGGCAGAGCAACGTGCACGGACCGTGCCACGCGTTGTCGTTGGCCCCGCCCCACGACTCGTACCTCTCGACGGCTGGGTCCTGCCGCTGGTTGCCGAAGAAGGACCGGAGCGGCAGCGCGACAGCCTGCCAGTCGGCCGTCGGCTTCAGGGCGAGCCGGAACTGGTGGCAGATGGACTGGTCGACCACGCGCAGGCCGAGCGAGGCGACAGGAGCGTCGGCCTTCACCCAGAACGCGATCGTGTCGACGTCGAGGTCGGGGACGTCGACCAGGGCCTGGACGTAGTTCCCCCCCCCACGGAAGTCGGCATCGAGCCTGAGGGTGGGCTGGTCGTCCTTCTCCACGGCCGGATCGACGGCGAGTTGCCCCTTGGCGCCGGGGAACTCGCCGCCCGGGTCGAAGCGCCAGCCGAAGCACTCCTTGCCCGGGTCGGAGAGCGGCACGCTGTCCTGGGCCCAGATCCCGACGGCACCCGAGACCGCGCACGCCGCCACGCCAGCGCACTGCTTCAGTAGGGACGTGAGGTGAACCACCATAGTACCCCCGGCGGATCTTCCTTCACTGGCCGTCGTCTGCCAGTGACGGAAGCTCCGATAAACGGGAGACTTACGGCTTCGCCGCAGCGCTCCCGTTGGTGTCTACGTAAGCTCCGCGCCCGCGGCCTGCGCGCCGAGGGTCCCTGGAAGCCGGGATCTCCGCATCCCGGCACCGCGGCATACGGAGATGCCGCGCTCCACCGGCAGCCGACAGCAGGGCATGAGTGGCGTCACGGGGCTAAGGCACGGTGGTGGCGAGTCTAGGTCCGTCCGGGGTCGCGCGGGTCGCCGAGTCTATGCACACGGTGACTACTATAGCCATATATAACCCAGATATCAATTACGCATAAAGGAGATGCCATGTCTAGTGACTACACATCGCCGCCATCATAGCCACAACAAAGTGCAGATGAGTGACTTCTGTCATCCAGCGGCGAGAACATCCGTCTGACGCGAAGTGCTGGCTCCACCGCACGAACGGCCTGGGCAGCGTGACCGGCTTCCAGGTCAGCGCCGCCTGGCCTGCCAGGGTCTCGGCGTGCCCATGGCCTTCGCCCACCGCGAACTGCCAGGTCCCGTTCAGCGACCGCGAGCGCGCCCGCTGTCTCTCTTGCGCGCCGACCGCGCTGCCTGCCAGCAGCACCGCCGCCAGGGCCCGCGCCAGCCAGCCCCGCGCGTCCATCGCCCGCAGCTCCTTTGCGGCAGAGCACTGCGGCAGTCGCCGGCACTGACCAGGGGACCGCGCGGCAACACGCCGCCCTCAGGGCGCCACCGACGTGCCGTCCGGCCGGCCCTGGATCCGGCTCCTGACTCTCTCGATCACAGCCTTGGTCAGTGCGGTCAGCGAGCTCGGGGCCGACTCCGGCAGCATCTGCTTGGGGTATGGGTACCAGGTCTGGACGAACCAGCGCGTGGGCCGCCCGTCTGCCGCCAGGTAAGCGTCCACCATCGCCAGGGTCCCCGGCAGAAGCGTTCGTCCGACTCGAACCCGCCGCGTTCGGTCCATCGAGGTCAAGGAAGTCGACCTTGCCACCCGCGGCGTACCCCTTGTCGATCTTGGCCAGCTCGAGCCGCGCGGACCCCTCGCCGTTGGTATCGTCCATGGGACCGAAGTCCAGGCAGCCGCCGCACTCAATGGCCACCTGGCAGCCCTGTTCGCGGACCCGCTTGGCGAGGTCAAGGGCAGTAGGGTAACCCGCCGCAAGGGCCGGCGCAACCCCGGACCGGCAAGCGCGCTGGACCGCCGTTCTGGGGCTGCACCGGCCACCCCGCCTGCAGAGGCTCCCGTGAGACCCAACCGAGGCCGGAGGACACAGTGACGCAGGGACCGAGTGAGTGTCGTCGTCCGCACGGTGTCACGGCGTCACTCGGCCACTGCGTCACTTGCCGAGGACCGCCTCGACCTCGACCAGTTCGATCACCTTGGCGTCGGCGTAGGCGCAGCCCCCGTCCTCGAACAGCAGGCGCAGGAAGCGCGTCTCGGCACCCACCGGGTATTCGTAGGGTTTGTCGCTGTAGGTCGATCCCGCCTTGGGGACGTTGGTCGACTTGCCGGCGAGGGTCTTCCAGGTGGCGCCGTCGGCGCTCGTCTGGACCGTCACACTCACCGGGACAAACCGGAAGCTGTCGCCGATACACCGGTACTGCACCTTGAGTCGGTCGACGGGTTTGGCCGTGCCCAGATCGACCATCCACCAGGCGTTGACGTCCTGTCCGTCGGCGCAGCACCAGCAGTTCTGTTCGTCATCGCCCTGGTAGACTCCGTCCAGGGCCTTGGCGGCATCCGTCTCGGCACCGGCGAGCTCGGACGATGCCGAGGCCAGTTCGCCGCGGGCATTCCTGGTTGGGGTTGCCTGGGCCTCGGCGCCCTCGATCGGCTTGACTGCCGGTTCGCCGGTGAGGACCGGGAGGTCCGCCAGCTTGCGGACGGCCTCGGCCTCGCCCTGGTTGAGGTAGATGATCTCATAGCGCGCGAACGATGGCAGCCGGCACCGCACCTCGTCCCCACGCCTCTCGATGGCCAGTTCGTAGAGCCCGTCGAAGTCAGGCGAGAGCCGGAACGCCTCGCGGATGTTCTTCCCGCGTACCGTGATCTCGATCGGTCGTCCCGGGTCCGGGAGCTGGCTTCCGACATCGGGATAGGCAATGCCGGCGAAGGCCTTCTGGTCCGGACCGAAGGAGAGGAGGTCGGAGGCTGCTCCGGTGAGGTTGAGCAGGTGGACCTGGATGCCTCGCGCCCCCTGGTACTGGTGGGTGTAGGTCTCCACCACGATTCCTCGCGGCAGGTTGTCCACCGATACCTCTGCCGGCGCCACGTTCCTGACGACGTTGACGAAGAGGTCGGTCATCGCCGGATCGGGCGGGTCGTCGGCAGGCCGCGGGACGACGGTGTTGCCATTGCATTCCATCCGATAGAAGCCGGTCTCCGGGTGCCCGCTGAAGTACACCGTGCGGCCCTTGCCAAAAGAGTTTGCCACCAGCCCGGGCGCGTCGGCCCCGGTCTCGTCCTGGAGGCTCGCCAGGACGTCGGCCGCCTCGGCCGCGCGGACGGCAAGGGACCCGTCCGCATGGTTGATCTCGCCGGCCAGCCCGCCGAGCAGGGGGGGCTTTCCCTTCAGTGTCAGCACGCTCCCCTCGTTGACCGGGCGCAGGTACCGGCAGCCGAAGACATCGGCCAGCGCGAAGTCTGGCCGGCGCCTGCCTTTCTCGTCGTACAGGGAAGTCTCGGCCGAGGCGATCAGGGCGCCGCCGTCCCGGACGAACTGCCGCAGCGTCTCCGCCTCGGCATCGGAGACGAGCCCGACGTTCATCATGATGATCGTCCGGGCCCTCTGGAGCAGCGGAGTGGTGGCGTGGAGGTCCTTGTCGACGATCACCTTGTAGGGGATGTGGGCCAGGGTGAGGGCATTGCACACGGCCAGGGACGAGTTCTGGCGGCTGATCGAGCCGCTGGGCGAGGCGATGAGGTTGTTGTTGCGCGCAGAGATGTACACCGCCACTTCGGAGGCGCTTGTCAGCCCGGCCAGGAAGTTCTCGTGCTTCATCTCCCAGAGCACCGGGGGAGCCCAGGCGTCCGGGCCTTTCCTGCCGTACTGATGGGCGCCCTGAGATAGGCTCAGCAGCCAGGTGAAGTAGAGGTCGGGATAGGAGTAACACCCATCGATGAGGAAGATGCTCCCCGTGTGGTTCTCGCTGACCGCTCTCACCAGCTTCATGGTGGCGATGAACAGCGGCCACTTCCTGACCTTGTTCGGCTGGTACCACCCGCCCACCTCCCAACCGACGGCGTCAGCCCCGTCGCAGGAATCGATGGTGACGCCGTGGTCTGCCATGGCCGTCTCCAGGTACGGCAGCGCGTAGTAGGTCAGCGAGACGCCGTCAGGCCTGTGGGAGAGGAGGATCTCCCGTATCGCCCGGTTGGCCCGGGTGTTGCTCTCCAGGCGCCAGGCAAGGAAGCTCCGGTAGAGTGGCGAGCCGAGATCGCCGAACCAGGCAGCGCCGGCGCCAGCCTCCGGCAGGTCCAGCCCGGTGTCCTTCTTGAACAACTGCCGGCAGGACGGGCAACCGCAGGTCTCGTACATGTTCACCGTCTCATCGACCATCAGGCCGTCCGCGCCACTCTCGCCGACGAGGGTATCCAGCCGCCCATGGACCAGGCGGGCGAACTCGGGGTTGTTCAGGCAGGCGAAAAGGATCCCCCACGTCCGCTTCACCTTCCCGTCCTTGAGGCTGATGCTCATCCAGTCCGGGTGCGCCTCGGCGACGTAGTCCGCGACCGAGTTGGCGGTCAGGTGGAGGTAGACCTTCAGGCCGTACTTGTGGCCGGCGTCCACGACGGTCCTGGTGTTGCGGACGTTTTCGGGGAAGGGCAGGGAACCGACCTGGATATCGCTCAGCGGCGGGTGCTCGGCGGCATCGACCAGGAGATAGCGCTGGCCCTCGGTCAGGATCGCGTTGTAGCCCGTGTCGCGGAGCTTCCTCATCCGGCGCTCGGCCTCCTCGCGGGTGATGGTCTTGTAGGTGAAGGTGCACATGCGCAGAGTATCGATGACCTCTCTCTCGGACTTGTTGAGGCGGTAGTCCTCCGGCGTCACCGGTGGCGGGGCGAACGGCCGGATGGTGCTCACTGGCTTCTGCGGGACCGGCGCTGCGGTCTCGGGCGCCACCCGCCGGATGCTGACGTCGTCGAACCAGACGACGTCTTCGGGCGAGGGTTGGCCGCTCACGCCGGGCAGTACCGTCAGGCTGGCGACCCCTTCTGCCGGCACCTGCACGAACGCCACCGCCCGCTTCCATTTCCCGGCAAACGGCCTGAACCGTTCCTTGACCAACCCCGCCGGCCAGTTCCACTTCCCGTCCGCCGATTTCCAGTAGACGCCCAACTCGGGGGCTCCCTGGCCCCTCTGGCGACAGACCGACCCGACCACGTACCGTTCGCCGGGGCGGACGGGGATGGTGTACTGGTAAGACGCGGCGGTGGCACCGGCCACCCGCAGCGACTTCCGGCCCGTGTAGCCGACGCTGTCATCGACGCCGCCGACGCCCTTGTCGTCGACCTTCCAGAGGGCGTAGCCAGCGGGCTGGCTGCCTGCCGCGTCCTCCTCGAAGCCGCTGTTCGTGACCAGCTCCTCGCCCCTCGGCACGGCTGGCTGGGCCGCCACCGTGAGCACAAGACAGAGCGCAACGGCCGGGACCAGCAGGCGTGGTGTTCTGCGCATCGGCACTCCTCCGGAAACGGCCCGCGACCCGGCTCGTGGCGCCAGGGGCCCGGGCGAGGCTCTCCTCGGCATGTTGGGAGGGCAGTTCCCTGCGCGTGTTGGCTCCCGATCCGGTGCCCCTGGCTGCGGGCAGCATAGCGGGCAGGTCGATGCCGGCAGCCGAGAGCAGAGCCTGGGTGGACGGGCGGGGCTGCGGCACGGCGGTGAAGGCGAGCTGCCCCCGGACCCACGCCTGGGTTGTGCACAGTTCCTTGAGTTCCTGCAGCCCCTCCTCGACGGTCGCGTCCAGGTCGCCAGTGGGTCGGCCCGCCGGGCGGCACAGACCTGCGCCTGCACTGGGTTGCGGTGCAGCACGTAGCGCCGACCGTCCTGGCCGGTGACCTCGGCCAGGGCCTGGTCGAACAGCCCCAGTTGTAGCCCCCCGCGGTTGACCGCACGCCAGCCGATCGCCTGGTTGTCCGGGGTTGCCATTGCCGTCTCCTGGGCCACCGTGCCCGATGAGATCTGCGCGCTTGGCCGCCAGAGGCGCCGGTCCGCCGGGAGCGCGGTCGCCCCGGGGCCCGCCCCTCTGCGGCGCCGGTCACCACACCACTCCCAGGCCCAGGGCATAGGCAGCGGTACGGCTGTCGAGGGCATCGCCGGCGTCCAGGTGGGCGCGCAGGAAGGCGCCGAAGCGGTGGGGTTCAACCAAGTGGACCTCGATCTCCTCGCCGTCGTCCAGGCAGGCTGCCGGCTGGCGGTTCGCCGCCAGGGCCTCGTCGATGTCCATGAGCACCAGCCGGACGCTCTCGGCGGTCATGCCCGGAGAGCTGCACGTCTGGGGGCCGACCCAGCGGACTCTCCCCCGGAAGCCGGTCTCCTCGAGGAGCTCCCTCTGCGCGGCCTGTTCCGGGGCTTCCTCCGGGTTCACGATCCCCGCCGGGAACTCGATGACAAAGGCGTCCACCGGGGGCCGGTACTGCCGGATGAGCACCAGGCGCCCGGAGGGCTGCAGGGTCGGGATGGCCAGCACCGCCGTGGCACCGCCCTGCCTGGCAGCGGACTCCCAGCGGCGCGGGCGGCCCTGGCCGTCGACGTACTCCAGGTCCTCGAGCCGCAGAAAAAGGCCGGCGGCGCGCGTGGTGGTGCCGATGCGCCTCGGGGTGGTCTTGTCAGGCATGTCTGGCCTCCGTGCGTACGCTACCCCCTGCCGCCGGCTCAGGGCTGTTTCAAGAAACGGCTGCCAGCCTTGCGACGGGGCCCCCGGTAGGTCGCGGCTGCCATCGGCCCGCGTGCGGGCCAGACGCGACTCCAGGGAACGACGCCAAGGCTGCCGCCGCCC
>Ga0172371_10006126_pt1 | contig 17587 bp, 17 predicted proteins | sample Lak12m_FD_114543 | JGI IMG/M metagenome (GOLD analysis project Ga0172371, IMG submission 114543) | Freshwater microbial communities from Kabuno Bay, South-Kivu, Congo - kab_022012_12m | ecosystem: Environmental > Aquatic > Freshwater > Lake | place: Democratic Republic of the Congo: South-Kivu...
ACTCTCAAAAAAATACCCTTATCAAGAGATCTATGCAAATTATCTTTCCTGAAAAAACACTTTTTTATGTCCCAATCTGTTGTTTATATTTAAGCAAGGCCGAGAAAAATCATTTTCTACATCTGGATCAAGCAAGCCGCGTATGCCGCCTTTTTGGCGGTGTTCATGCTGGGGCTGGCCGCCCCTTCGGTGGCTTTCGCCGATGACGGGACGCCGGCTGAAGCGCCGGCAGGCGAAAGCGCGGGTGAGGCGACACCGGAAAGTACGCCGGCGGTAGAAGCGCCCTCAAGCGAACCTGAGCCAGCAGAACCGGCGCAGGAAGCCCCGGCGCCCGAAGGGGAAGCTGCGCAGCCCGAGGTTGTGGCCGAGATTGTGGAGTCATTGCCGGGCAACACGCATTTGGTGGTGCTGGATGATGCGGGTGAGGCAATGCCGCTGGCCAGCGAAGAAGCAGCCAGGGTGATCCTTGGCGGCGACCCAATGTGGTGCCCGCTCAATGTGCTGCCCGGGGGCGCTGGCTGCACCGCAGGCGCGACATCCTTTTTGGGCACCAACGGGCTGCTAAGCCAGTTGTTAGGGAAAACCGGCAACGGGACGGTTTACGTTGCATGGGACTATAGCTCATTGAATGAAGAAGATTACAACCGTTCCATTGAAATTCATCAGAGCCAATTTTCCGGCTTGGGCGCATTGACCATCTAGGGCGGATGGAACTTCACTACCAGCCAGGTGGACACAAACCAGACCCAATCCGTATTTAATTTTGGAACCGGCAGCTTCAGCATCGTGGGCTGGAAGAGCGATGTCGCCATCAAAAACATCCAGGTGAAATACACCACCGGCGGTTCATTATACGGAGGCGCACTGGCTGTGGTCAGCCCGACCGATGGCGGGGATGTGCTGCTGCAAAATGTAACCGCCATCATGTCTGGCGGGCATGCGGTGGTGGGGGAAGCCAACGAACGCGCTGGCGTGAAGGTTTACACCAAAGGCAATGCCACAGTAAAAAATTCAGCGTTTCAACGCAGCAAGTCCGACGGGCTGATCGTTGCTTCAAAAAGCAATGTGACGCTGGAGGGTGTTTTAGCCCTGGAAAATGAAGGCATCGGTGTGTGGGTGGATAATTGTTTGTATGACCTGGGGGATGGCGCCTGCCTGACACAAGGTTCGGTGACATTAAGCGGGACGAACGGTTTTGGGATAAAGGAGCCGACAAAGGGGCCCTCCTGGATAAACAAGGGTAACACTGAAACCGGCCTGTATATCCAGACGGGCGGGAAGGTGAGCGCGGACGCGAACACCGTTATCAAAGCACAAGGCAACGGCTGGAATGGCGTTGAGATCGAGCGTTATAACAGCGACACCAGTGAAGCCATTGAGCTGCTCGGAACGAATAACTTTAACTACAACATCAACAATGGTTTACAAATCTATGCCAATGGGCCTATCACGCTTCATTCGATTACTGCCAACAACAACTCGGAATATGGTACTTATATCCGCGGCTTGTTCGAATTGGACGTTGACATGGATTATTGGGAATATGCGGCAGCAGGGCTGGGCGGTACGCTGACGATCACCGGCATAAATGAGTTCAATGACAACGGAAATTCCGGCTTGGAAGCGTATATCAATGGCAAGATAACCGCCGCCAACCTTAACGCGAACGGGAATGGATATTTTGGGGCGCTGCTCAGCACTTGTGCGGGATACGAAGATGAAGATTACGGCTTCATCTGCTACAACGACGTGGATCATGATCCGGAAGGCACCCATGAATTCTATAAGGAAGGTGTTGATTATGATGTAACCATCACGGGCGACAATGTATTTGGTTCCACCATTGATGGCGAGGGCTGGGGAAATGAGTATAGCGGTTTGCAGGTTATCACGTACGGGGATATCAGGCTGGGCACCAGCAGCACAGACAGTGTGACCGTTCAAAATAACTACGGAGAGTACGGGGCAAAATTACAGGCAGGCGTTTTTCAGTCGTACGATGAACATGGTGAATGGTACTTGGAAGACGAAACGATGATCGGCGGCGGCAATATTACGCTGGCAGGCACGCACCTTTATGGCGGTTACAACGAAGACCTGGACGTGTCGTATGGGAACAACGGCGACGGGCTTGTTGTGCGTGCGCTCAGCACTACGGCAGGGGCCGGCCAGGTGAGCATTGAAAACGACGTGGATGCGATCAGCAATGATGAAGCAGGCGTGTATGTGAACTCATCCAACGGCGCGAAGATCGCGAATGTCACAAGCAAATGGAACGCAGACTACGGCATAAGGATCCAACGCGCAAACGGGGATGTGGAAGTGAGCGATTCCGAGTTTAGCGAGAATGACGGGGAAGGCCTGGCTGCGTGGTATTTTGAAGACACAGCCTTGTCGCTAAAGAATGTCAAAGCGAATGACAACGTGAGCATGGGCATTTGGGTCGGTGACGGCGTTGGTGAAGTGACCATTGACCAATGCGAAGCCAACGGCAACTATTCTGAAGGCATGTATTTCGATGAAATCTCCAAATTAACAATTACGAATTCAGAAGCTTCGGAAAATGGCGTGGATGAAGATATAGTCGGGATCTACGCCAATGTGTACCATGCGAACCTGGAAAACGTTACCGCGAACGGCAATGGCAATGACGGTATGTACTTTGTTGCCGGGAATGTGATCATTAAACAAAGCACAGCCTCGGAAAATAATGGGGATGGAATCAGCATTGACGCCTTTGGTTACGTGACTATAAAGGACACCATTAAAGTTAACGATAATGGCAACAGTGGATTGTATATAAGTTCAGCTGGCACAAAGGCTGTCACAATCGATGGTGTGGAAGCCAGCGGGAACGATGGCTCCGGCATCGAAATTTTCCAGGGCGCAATTGATCAAATGAAAAACTTCACGCCACTCGGAGCACCAACGGGAAAGATTTCTGTGACCAATGTGGAAGCGATGGAAAATGAAGACGATGGCATCGCCATATCTGCAAACGGAGATGTGCTGGTGAAGAATGTGGAAGCAAGCGGCAATATGAATGGATTAACTATCTTCGGTGATGATACAGGCGTCCCTGGAGATTACACAGTCTCATGCTCAACATTCAATTCGAACTCGAATATGGGCGTTCACATTGCGATTGCCAATAATGTAAATCTGTGGGGCGTCAATGCCAGCGACAACGGAGAAGTGGACATTGTTACTGAAGCCATCCTGGGCAGTGTGTTTGAATCGGATAGCTGCACCGGTGGCGCATGCGTTTGCGAACCGAAAGAACCTGGACTACCCGGTGTGGTTGTGCCGGTGGTGGGCGGCGAGAATGTGACGCTGGAATGCGGGCGCGCCTGGACGATGCTGCAGATGGGCAATCTGGACGCGGCCAAGTTCAGCGGCTTGTGCGGCGGCGAGCTTTCGGCGACGCTTTCCGGGCTGGCTGCCGATGGCTTGCCTTCTGCGCTGCCGGAAGGCATGCTGATGGGTTCCGGCATGACAACCGGCATGAATGGCGCGTCCATACTGCCGAATGGCGGCACGGTGCGCGTTTCGTTCGTGGTGCCTGAGGCGCTGCAAGGCAAGACGCTTTCGATCCTTTACTGGGATGCGGCGGCGGGCGCCTGGGTGAAATTGCCGCTGTTCGGCGAAGGCGGCTTTGCGGGCTCGGATGCGGCCATGCAGGTACTTTCGGGCGTGCAAGTGAATGCGGACGGCACGGTGAGCGTGACGGTCAATTTTGGCGGCACGTTTGTGCTGGTGGGTGAGTAGGAATTGGTTTAAGGGTTTGGGGGAGGCGCGGGCTGAAAATGCCCGCGCTTTTAAATTTTTCAATTTACACCAAACTAACTGGTCAATCCTTTGAGCGCACACACAAGCAGTGCACATCCGGGATCGATTTTTCCCTCAGTCCGGTCGCCCACCCAGCTGGCCCGTCCAACCTGGCTGCGAAGTGGTGTGGCGGATTCCAGCTATTAAAAAAATAAGGAGAAATCAATGACAACATACAAAGAACAAATGGCAAAACACTTCGGGGCGGAAAAATATATCCTGGCCTGCGCGCATCTGCTCGGCCTGCCCGGCTCTCCCGCGTATGATGCGGAAGGCGGTATGGATAAGATCATCAAACAAGCCCTGCGCGACACCCAGATCTTGCTGGATAACGGCGTCCACTCAGTCATGTTCGTCAACGAAGCGGATATTCCCTAATTAAATATTTGAAAGTTGAGCCGCGAATTCAGCCAGCGAAGCCGCACGGATCGAAGCCAGCCGGTTTTTGTCATCACTGTTGAGATCGAATTTTTCACCGCTGTAACCGCCGCAGATCGCTTTTACCGGATCTTTGAGCAGCATCTGGCGGAATCCGCTGTTGATAACAGCAGCTGACAGGATGCGGCTGTATTCCGGGCTGGATTTTGCACTGCGCGGGCTGGATGTGGTTTTGAAGTTTCGTAACATGCTATTTCTCCTTTATTTATAAAATTTTCGTTGAAGTTATTTCCCGATCCCGATCGTGGCATTTGGGGCGCCAGCGCTGAGAACGAACAGGATGATGGTCATGATCATGATGATCAGACGGCCTTTATTGCTTTTCACCGCACTTGCGGCAAGGATTATCTCTCCTTTGATCTTTTTCATTTCAATCTCTCCTTATTGATATAAATTTATTTAAACTGCAGAAAGCTGGCGGGCAAAATCCGCCAGTGTGCTGGCGCGGATCGCCCTCAGTTTTTTCTGTTCAGTGGAACCCAGTGAAAAACTTTCACCAGAATATCCGCCCGCGATGGCTGAAACGGGATCATTGAGCAGCATTGCCCGGAAATAATTGTTGACCACTGCAGCCGAAAGAATGCGGCTCATTTCCTGATTCCTTAAAGGTTTTTGCATGCAGGAAGAACAATTTGGTTTGATCATGGTGATACCTCCTTAGTTATATGGTGAGGGCTGCCCAGTTTCCAAAGCAACCAGAAAGCCCCCACACTGATTAATATATCACCGATACTGAACGCAAGCGGATACCTGAAAACCTCTGGAAGCATGAAGGCATCTCCGAGAAACCACAGCCGGGTAGCTGCTTTTTCAAGCAGAATGTCCTTTCCAAATCCCACACGTTCACCCAACTTCAATACAACTGGGCTGTCAGAAGGCAACAGTTTGGCCGCATTTTCAGGCATTAAAGGCATCAAACCCCCGTTCAAACTGATCACCAGCAGGTTGGCAAATAAACCCAGCCCCAGCAGCCAGAATCCAGGCAGCCGGCGATTCAGCCATGCAAAGAGAAGCAGCAGTAACTGGGACCCAACCAGCACTACCGGTACCCAAGCGGATGGAAGGACAGAACGCGTTGCCGGCAGATAAAAAGCAAAGAACTGAGGCAGGTACGCAGCCAATACAAGCCAGGCATACCTGACCTCGACAGACTGGTAAGGATTATTGAAAAACCTGGCGCGCAAAAACCCGCAGGTCAGTCCTAATGCAACAGCAATGAGAAGGATCATTTTACAACGATAAAAACACTCCTTTCAATGATGGCGCAGTATTAACCAAGAAATACAGATAATGATCTATTTATGCGCAGACAGTTAGATGCTCCGCCCCCTCAAAGGGAAGGGGGCAGGGCACCCTGGGGTGAGGTTATGGTTCGGAGGGCGTTGATCCACAACCTCAATATAACCATTAAATCAGAGGGTAGGCTTCAAAAGTGGCTCCAAAAGATCCTGTCCATTTTACTTATTTGATAAAATCACTGAAATACATTGCCGGAGAGGCCTGCCATGGATCAAAAACTTTCCCGTTTGGCCAAATTCATTTACGGATCAGGTGATCTCGGTTTCAGCCTGGTCGGCACCATCATTGGTGCTTATTTCCTCTTCTTCTTAACGGATGTTGTTGGCATCAAACCGGCAGTAGCGGGCATTGCCATCCTCATCGGGCGCACCTGGGATTATCTGAATGATCCACTCATTGGCCACCTCTCAGACCGGACACGATCGAAGTGGGGGCGGCGCCGGCCTTTCCTATTATTTGGCGCTCTGCCGTTCGCGCTGGCATTCACGCTCATGTGGTACCGCCCGCCATTTGAAAGCCAGATCACACTGGCAGTTTACTACGCTGCGGCTTATGTGCTCTTTGATGCAGCCGCAACGTTTGTTTACATGCCCTATTTCGCTCTCACTCCCGAGCTCACTGAAAATTATGATGAAAGGACCTCGCTGACCTCTTACCGCATGTTCTTTTCCATCCTTGGCAGCCTGGTGGCATTCACAGTTCCTTTAATGATCGTTGGAAGCTTTACGCCCGAAAACTCTAACAGGGTGCTGCTGATGGGTGCGATCTTCGGCCTGGGCAGTGCACTGCCGCTGCTACTGGTCTTTTTCAATACCAGAGAGCGCGAAGTATTTGTTGCCCAGGAAAGACCAAAATTCCTTGAATCGCTTAAGGCCGCATTTAAGAACAAGCCCTTCATCTTCGGCGCGGTCATCTATCTGCTTACCTGGGTATGCATGGATATATTGCAGACGATCCTGCTGTTCTTCATTAAATATGTTTTAAAGCTTGAAGGTATGAGCGACACGATTATGGCGCTGATCTTCGTAACAGCCATTATCGCCCTGCCTTTCTGGGAATACGCATCGCGCAAGCTGAACAAGCGTATGGCATATGTTTACGGTGTGGGTTTCTGGGCGGTTGTACAGATCCTGCTTATTACTGTTGGCCCGCTGGTTTCAATGCCATTCCTGGTGATCATTTGCATGATGGCAGGTATTGGGATCAGCGCGGCGCACGTCCTGCCTTGGGCGATCCTGCCGGATGCAATCGAATGGGATGAGTACAAAACAGGCAAACGCCACGAAGGCATGTTCTACAGCCTGGTAACCTTGATGGGCAAGATCGCATCGTCAATCGCCATCCCTTTGACTGCAGTCATGCTGGATGTGACCGGATATATCCCCAATGCCATGCAGCAGCCGGCCAACGCCGTTTTAGGCATCAGACTTCTGGTGGGCCCTATTCCAGCGGTCTTTCTTTCCATCAGCATCATCTTTGCGCTTAAATATCCGCTGGAACGAGCCCAATTTTCCAGCATCGTTAAAGAACTTGAAGGACGACGGGAAAAAAACCTGCCATGAGCCCGATAAAAATTCGTGAGGTTGCCAGCAAGCGTGAATTACGGACCTTTTTAACCTTTCCCTGGAAAGTTTATAAAGGCGACCCGCTTTGGGTGCCGCCCATACTGGCTGACCGATACAAGCTGGTTGATCCAAAACGCGGCGTTTTCTTTCAGCGGGGGATGGCAGAATACTTTATTGCGTGGCGGGACGGGAAACCGGTTGGCACCATTTGCGCGGCGATCGATCTCAAAGCCAATGCGGCGGTTGATAAAAAAGACTGCATTTTTGGATTTTTTGAATTCATCAACGACCGTGCTGTGGCTTTCGCACTTTTAGATTTTGTGAAGGATTGGGCGAAGGCGCATGATCTCACCTGCCTATACGGACCTTTTAACCTGGACTATGAAGATGGATATGGGATTCTGCTCGAAGGGCGCGACCGGCCGCCAGCCATCCTGTGCGGTCATACGCCGGAGTACCATGTGGGAATATTGGATGAATACGGATTCAAACCCGCCCGCGGATCGAACCTGGCTTTCGCGCGGGAGATCAACACAGATCTGGAAAGTTTGGCTGAGATCAAGCAGTTTGCGAAACGCGTTAAGGAAAAGAAAGGATTCATCATCCGCGGCGCCGACCTGACTCATTGGAAGGGTGAGGTTGACAAGGTCTTTGAACTGATCAACCCCTGCCTGCAGCATCTTCCAGGTCATTCACCCTGGCAGCGCGAAGCGCTGCATGAATTGATGGCGCCTTTCGTCAAACTGGCGGATGCTGACCTGATCCTCTTTGCCGAACTGGATGGGAAGACGATCGGATTTTTCCCGGCGATCCCTAACTTCAATGAAGTGCTGATCCATGCCAATGGACTACGCTATCCCTGGGATTATTTAAAAACCTGGTGGTATTCCAAACGGCCGATCAAGAGTGCTTCCATTAAATGCGTTCTGGTGCTGCCCGAATATTGGGGCACAGGAGTTGCCATCCTGATGTTCTCCGAGATGGCTGAACGGCTGGCTGCCAAAGGGTATGAGTGGGTGGACATGTCGTTGACCTCGGACGATAATCCGCGCACGCCGCAGCTGGCTGAACGCGCCGGTGCGAAGGTGTATAAGCGCTACCAGGTGTATCGTTTACTTTTTTGACCCAGTGAAAAACCCTGAATGATACAATATTGATAATATTTGGGGGATTGACGATATCAGGTTTATAAATGAGGAATAAAGAAATGCCAGACGAAAGAGAGATCAGTCGACGGGACTTTCTTATTAAAGCGGGGTTAGCGGGCGCAGGCATCTATTTGGCCGGGTGCGCCAAAAAACCAACTGAAAGTTTGCCAACCCCATTTTCTGCAGTTAACCCGGAGCCAACACAGGCGAAAAACAATCCGGCAAACACAGTCCCAAATACTCCAGAAGCAGATTCTGGATCGGCTTATCTGGCTGTGGCACGCGGCAATGACCCGGCTGAGATCACCCGCAGGGCGATCGCGGCGGTTGGAGGGATGGAGCGATTTGTTAAAACCGGTGCAAATGTGATCATCAAGCCTAACATCTGCACTGATTATTATTCTTTTGAATATGCCGCGACGACCAACCCGGTTGTGGTTGCCACGCTGGTCAGCCTGGCATTTGGTGCTGGCGCCGGTCGGGTGCGTGTGATGGACAATCCCTTTGGAGGCACGGCCAGCAGCGCCTATAAACGCAGCGGGATCGAAGACGCGGTGGCTTCTGCCGGCGGGGAAATGGAAGTTATGAACCAGAACAAGTTCCGCAAAGCGGAGATACCGAATGGCCTGGATATCACTGAATGGAATTTTTATAAGGACATCCTTGACGCGGATGTGGTGATCAACGTACCGATCGCCAAGAATCATGGCACCACTGGCTTAACCCTGGGGGCGAAGAACTTGATGGGAACTATCCTCAACCGCGGACAGATCCACGCGAACATCCATCAGCGCATTGCCGATCTGGTCAGCCTGGTAAAGCCTGCTTTGACAGTTGTGGATGCTGTGCGCATCCTGATGGATAACGGACCCACCGGCGGAAATCTGAATGACGTTAAACAACTCAACACGGTCATCGCCAGCGCAGATATCGTGGCAGCTGATACCTACGGCGCTTCCCTGTTCGGGTATAAGGGAAGCGATATTGGCTATATAAAAGCAGCGTCGGATATGGGGTTGGGGACAATGGATCTCACTTCGATTAAGATCGAGGAGATCGCTGTTTGAAAGCAGGGTCGGTTCGCCGCATCAGGCAGGCAGTGCAGATCGCGTCGTTTGGATTGTTCATGCTGCTTTTTGCCTGGGCGGTGTATTTGGGAAGATCTCCGCTGCCAAGCGACCTTTTCTACCGATTTGATCCGCTTATCGCGGCGACAGCCATGCTGGCTGGAAGAGCGGTCAAAGCCGGACTGCTGTATTCACTGATCACTCTGGCTGCGTCCGTTCTTTTCGGCCGAGTCTGGTGCGGGTGGATCTGTCCATTCGGGTCGCTGATGGAATGGTTTTCACCCAGATCCACAAACGTAAAAGTGCCAGAACGATGGCGGGTGGTCAAATTCCTGCTTTTCTTTTTTCTGATCTTCGCCGCCATTCTGGGCAGCCAGAGCGGCGTTTTTCTGGATCCAATATCCATGCTGACGCGGACAATGACCACCGTCCTTTGGCCGGGGTTGCGCTTTCTGGTTTATGGGCTTGAAAGTTTTTTGTACCAGTTCGATCTCTTCTGGCCGGCTCTGGATACGTTGAATGCCGCCATTTTGCTGCCGCTTTTTCAGGGTATTGAATCTGTTTTCATCGCTTCTCTGCCGGTCTTTCTTTTCTTTGCGGTTTTGGTCGGGCTCAATCAGGTCGCAGAAAGATTTTGGTGCAGATATTTGTGCCCTCTGGGCGGTTACCTGGGTCTGGTATCCCGGCTGGCGGTCGTCAGGCGCGAAGTGACACCCGACTGCATTTCCTGCGATCGCTGCAGCAGGATCTGCCCAACCGGAACTATCGATTCGGAAAGATCGTACGCAAGCGACCCGGCAGAGTGCACGGTGTGTTATGACTGCGCAGCAGAATGCCCGGTGGATGCGATCAAATTTAAAAGCCATGCTAATGCTTTGAAAGCAGCACAACAAAAGGAGTATGATCCGCAAAGACGGCAGGTTCTTTTAACTGCTGCGGGTGCTTTGGGCGGGGTGGCGCTGGCAGGCATTGAACCAGTAAGAAGGCGCGAATCCGAACGGCTGATCCGTCCTCCAGGCGCAACCCTGACCGATTTCACCGCGATATGTATGCGCTGCGGAGAATGTGTGCGGGTTTGCCCCACCCAGGGTCTGCAGCCCAGCCTGACTGAAGGGGGCTGGCAGAATATTTTCACTCCGCGGCTGGTGCCGCGACTGGGATATTGCAGCTACAACTGCGATGCCTGCATCCGAACCTGCCCGACGGGTGCGATCCCGCCGATTAGCAAAGAGACAAAACAAAAAACACCCATTGGGTTGGCGTCCATAAACACCGATCGATGCCTGCCGTGGGCTTATGACACACTGTGCAGTGTCTGTGAAGAGATGTGCCCTCTCCCCGATAAGGCCATCACTTTGGAAGAGGTCCAGATCACAGCAAAAGCAGACCAGCCCACGGTGATCTTTCGCCCGCACGTGCTGCGGGACCTGTGCATCGGATGCGGCGTTTGCGAATACCACTGTCCGGTCGGTGGTGAGGCGGCGATCCAGGTGCAAACTCTGACGCATGCCAACTCTTTCATCACGGGCATTTAAATCCTTACAATGAAAAAAACTTCTGTATTTATTATCTTGGCTGCTATGATGCCGAGCTCATGCGTGCCAAAACCCCAGAAGATCAACCCATCCATAACCCAAACCGCTGAGGAGATCATGGCAGATATGGTCGCCAGGACGCTGGAGGCGCATGCCCTTGAAATGGCAAGAACCCCTCAGCCGGAAATAACCATCGAAGTGCCAGAACAAGCGCATTCGATCGAGGTCACTCAGGAGCCGACACCGCAAGTGACTGAAGAGGCGTCCGCAGAAGGTGGTTCTCATTTAAATGGTGACCTGCCGGAAAGCCATTACATCTGGAGCATTCTCGGCCACCGGCAATTCTTCCCGATCGGCTGCGAGGCGTCGGCGGCGGACGACTGGGCGAAGTATTTTGGAGTGGAAGTGAATGAATTCGCTTTCCAGGTGCGCCTGCCCATTTCGGACAACCCTGATCAAGGGTTTGTGGGCGATGTTAACGGCCCTTGGGGTCAGGTGCCGCCTTATGCTTATGGAGTTCACGCCGGACCTGTGGCTAAAGTATTAAATGAACACTATGGAATGAATGCGGTTGGTATGAAAGGCTTTACCACGCAGGAGTTAAAGGCGCAGATCGCTGCTGGCAAACCGGTGATCGCCTGGGTAGTGGCCAACTGCACATGGAGCGAACCCTATGAATATACCGATAAAGCCGGGAACAAGGTCATCACCGCTCCCTATGAACATGTAGTGATCGTCACAGGATATGATGAAAAGTCATTTCGTTATATGAACAATGGTAAGTTCTATGACATTCCCGCAGAATACTTTGAACGCACATGGTCGGTGCTCGGAAATATGGTGGTGTACCTGGATGAGTAGATCCGGCAGGCGGATCAATTTGAAGTATTGACCCTTTCGGAAGTATCACGGACAAAAAGGTTGAGGAAAAAAGTGACCACACTCACCACCAATGCGCCTAGGAAAGCTGCTTTGAATCCATCCACATAAAAACCAATTTTCAAGGCTTCAGCGATCCTGGCTGCGATCAGAAATGAAATGCCATTGATCAGCAGCAGGAAAAGACCCAGGGTCAGGATAATGAAAGGGCAGGACAGCAGCTTGAGAACAGGGCGGACAAGCGCATTGACTAATCCAAGGATCAACGCCATTAAGGCGTAAATGGTCCACGCGTTGGCGCTTTCAACACGGATGCCTGGCACAAAATAAGCGGCCGCAAACAAAGCCAGGGCTGAGATGATCCAGCGTATCAATAATTTCATTTTTTTCCTCCAATTTCCAATTACACTTTTTAGTATAACGGATAATAAAAAGATATTACGTTAACGGGACAGGCAGGCATGAGTTTTATAATGCATTTAATCGTTAAAAAATTAATAGAAGAAAAACCATTATTTTATTTGTGAGGGATGAAATGACGAAAGAAAATAGAAAAGTGACCATCAAGGACCTCCCGCAAAATATCTGGGCGGTCAGTTTCACCAGTTTCTTCATGGATATTTCAAGCGAAATGGTCATCAACCTCATTCCGCTGTTCCTGTCGAATGTGCTGGGGATCAAGACCAACATCATCGGCCTGATCGAAGGCGTGGCTGAATCCACTGCCAGCATACTCAAACTATTTTCAGGGTGGCTCTCAGACAAACTGCGCGCGCGCAAATGGCTGGCGGTGGCCGGATATGGCATTTCTGCTCTGGCAAAACCCTTCTTCTATTTCGCCACGTCCTGGAGCTGGGTGGCAGGGGTTCGCTGGGCTGACCGGGTAGGCAAGGGCATCCGCACTGCGCCGCGCGACGCACTGGTGGCAGATTCGATCAGCGAAGAACAGCGCGGGCTGGCATTCGGCTTTCATCGCGCGGCGGATACCGCCGGAGCGATGATTGGACTGTTGGTCGCGTTCGGACTGGTTTGGGCGGCGCAGGCTTCGGCTGTTTCCCTGGGATTGGACACTTTCCGCCTGATCGTCCTGGTGAGCCTGGTGCCCGCGGTTCTGGCGGTGCTGGCACTGGTTATCGGCGCGAAAGACGTCAATGTTAAAGGAAGCGCCAAACCACCCAAATTCGCCTTCAGATCACTTGGCAAGCAGTTCATGATCTTCATGCTGATCGTGGGATTATTCGACCTTGGCAATTCCTCTGACGCATTCCTGATTCTTAGAGCGCAGGAACGCGGGATGAGCGTCCTTGGCATTCTGGGGATGCTGGCAGTATTCAACCTGATCTACACACTGATCTCAACCCCTGCGGGAAAACTTTCGGACTGGATCGACCGGCGCAAGATCATTATCGGCGGTTGGGTGGTTTACGCGCTAGTTTACCTGGGGTTTGGCCTGGTCAGTTCGGCCTGGCAGGTATGGGCTTTGTATGTCATTTACGGCTTGTATTACGGCATGGCTTATGGCACCGCGAAAGCTCTGGTGGCGGACCTGGTGCCGGTTGAACTGCGCGGAACCGCTTATGGAACCTACAATGCAGTTCTGGGCATCATCGATTTTCCGGCATCCCTTATCGCAGGCATCCTTTGGCAGGGAGTTGGGGGATGGCAGGGGTTTGGCCCATCTGCACCTTTCCTTTTTGGGGCAGCCCTTGCTGGTTTGGCAGCAGTGATGATGGCAGTTTGGAAACCGGAACCACAGATGAAGACAGGATAAAGAACAGGATAAAAAACAGGATAAAGGGCAAAATCAAAGCAGGATATAGAACAGAATAAAGATCAGTATTAAAAGTAAGATAAGAACAGGAAGAATTGGCTGAGAATAATTATTTTTATCTGACTCTTTGAGGACACCTTTTAATTAAAAATAACTGCTTCTCGGATAAAACAAGAAGCAGTTATTAATTTTACTGATGGCGGAAATTATGCTTTGTGAATTATTCAAATTCAACCAGGTCATATTTCTGCGTGCCCAACCCGATCTCTTCGGCATGCGCCAGGCCCTCTTGCCAGCGGCCGTTGGCATGCAGCTGGTTGAATTTATCCTGACCTTCTTCCCAACTTTTCTCATCCAGCGCGCTGCCGGAAATAAGCGGGGCTTTGTTGACCAGGTCAACACAAGCTTTGTCGAGCGCCACAGGATCAAATGAAGCCGCCATGCCGATATCCTGGACGATGGATTGATCGTTGAAGCCAAAGCAATCGCATTCGGGACCGACATTCATGATCAGGCTGACATGGAAATGCGGCTTGTCCTTTATAACCGCATAGGTATATTCGGCGATCTTTTCATTAAGATCCACCTTCGAACCTTCAAAACTGCCGTGTGCTGAACCGTAATGGCAGGAGACGATGCACTGTCCGCAGCCGATGCACAGGTCGTAGTTGATCTGGGCTTTATGGCGCTCATTGAAAGCGATGGCTTTCTGGGGACAGAACTTGATGCAGGCGCCGCATTCCACACATTTTTCCTCATCCATGGTGGGTTTGTTAGCCGAATGCATTTCCATTTTGCCCTGCCTGGATCCGCCGCCCATGCCCAGGTTCTTCAGCGCACCGCCAAAACCCGTGGACATGTGACCCTTGAAGTGCGTCAGGCTGAGGATGATATCTGAATGGAAAAGCGCCGCACCGATCTTTGCCGCTTTGATATGCTTTTGATCGATCTGCACTTCTTCATATTCGCTGCCAGTCAGCCCGTCTGCGATAATGACATTCGCGCCGGTTACCAGCGGATTGAACCCGTTTTCGATCGCGGAGTGGAGATGGTCGACAGCGTTTCCGCGCTTACCCCAGTAGAGCACGTTGCAGTCTGTCAGGAAAGGTTTGCCTCCCAACTCATTGACCTTCTTTACCAGCCGGGCGGCATAGTTCGGTCTGACAAAGGCCAGGTTCCCTGGTTCGCCAAAATGAAGCTTGATGGCAGTGAACTTATTTTGAAAATCAATATCCTCTATGCCGGCAGTTTTAAGCAGCCGGTCAAATTTATCAAGAAGGTTGTAGCGATGTTTGGTGCGCATATTGGTAAAGTAAACGCGGGCTGGATCGGTCATTGGTAAGACTCCTCGAAGAAAAATTGGCAAAAAAGTATTTTACCCATAATTAATAATTTGGGAGACATCCTGCATAGAACACATTTATCGCATAAACTTAATATTACAAAATCAATTATTAAATGAGGAAAAATGCACGGAAGCGGGTGGCATAACTTTATCAGGTCTGGGGATGAAAAACCCAAAGTCACATGGGCGCTGCTAAAACGCGTATTAGGATATTCAGTGGCTTATCGCTGGCAGATCGCAGGGATGCTGATCTTGATCCTGGCGAGCACAGGCCTTTCGCTGGTCTCCCCGCTGATCGTACGCGACCTGATCGACCGCACCATCCCCGCGAAGGATGTCCAAAGATTGATCTGGCTCTCCCTGGCGCTTTTGGCAGTTCCCACTCTAAAGGGAGTTATCAGTGTGGGCCAGAGGCGGTTCAATACCGACGTAGGCGAAGGTGTGATCTATGACCTGCGCGTTGCCTTGTATGACAAGCTGCAGCGCATGTCGCTTCGGTTCTTCACGCATACGCGTGTCGGTGAGCTGATGAGCCGCATGAATAATGATGTGATCGGTGCACAAAGCGCCATCAGCAATACGATCGTAAATATCGTTACCGATATCATCCAGGCGATCGTGGTCTTTTCTGTAATGGTCACGATCGAATGGCGCCTGACTCTGATCGCTTCAGCCATAATGCCGCTCTTTATCCTTGCAGCACGTTCCATGGGGAACCGCCTGCGGGATGCTGCTCGCGAGCAGATGGAAGCCAACGCTCAAATGAACGCGATGATGAATGAGACGCTCAATATTGGCGGAGAGCTGCTGGTGAAATTGTTCGGCCAGCAAAAAGCTGAATCGGCAAGGTTTGTCCTGCGTGCCTTGATGGTTAAAAACCTGGGAGTGAAGCGCGCAGTTTACGGTTCGGTGTTCTTTGTCATTGTCGGACTGCTGAGCGCTGTTGGAACAGCGCTTGTTTATGGTTTTGGCGGGTATCAGGCGATCATCGGAACATTTACCGTTGGGACCATTGTTGCATTTGGTTCTTACCTCTCACAGCTTTATGGGGCGCTGCAATCCCTGGCCAATTCACCGGTCGAATTCAGCACTTCCGTGGTTAGTTTTGAACGCGTTTTTGAGATCATTGACCTTCCGATCGAAATTGATGAAAAGCCTGACGCACTGGAACTCACAGACACTAAAGGCGAGATCAAATTTGAGAAGGTCTGTTTCAATTATGACGACAGCAAACATTACCTGCTGAACGAAGTGCGGCGATATGGGCAGGAAGAGAATGTCACCGCGGTTCTTTCCGGCGAAGAACCCGAGCAGCCGGAAATTGAATCGAAAGAATTAACGCAGGCACGAGAAACTGCTCTTCAGGATATTGATTTCACGATCAATCCCGGACAGCTGACAGCCCTGGTCGGCCCCAGCGGGGCAGGCAAAACCACCCTGACCTATTTGATCCCGCGGCTGTATGACCCGAGCGAGGGCAGGATCCTGCTTGACGGGTATGACCTGAGGGATATTTCACTTGCCTCTTTAAGCGCACAGATCGGCATGGTGACCCAGGAGACCTATTTATTTCATGATTCGATCCGCACCAACCTGATCTACGCAAAAGCCAACGCGGATCAGGAGGAGATCGAAGCAGCAGCGAGATCGGCAAACATCCACGACTTTATTGCCCAGCTCCCCGAAAGATACAGCACCATCGTTGGCGAACGCGGATACCGGCTGAGCGGCGGCGAGAAGCAACGCATCGCACTTGCCAGGGTTATCCTTAAGGATCCGCGCATCCTTGTGCTGGATGAAGCCACCAGCAGCCTGGACAGCGAATCGGAAGCGCTTATCCAGGATGCCCTAAAGCGGGTGATGGCAGGCCGTACCAGTATTGTGATCGCACACCGGCTGAGCACCATCCTTGCGGCTGACCAGATCCTGGTCATCAACCGCGGCAGGATTGTAGAACGGGGCGTGCATGATGAATTGCTTAACTTGGGCGGTATCTATGCAAACCTTTACCATACACAGTTTAAGAGCCAAAGGAATTAAGTCAATGACCAGTGGTCTGAAATCAATGCACATTTGGAGAGCGATTAATGAGTGAGAAATTAAATGACAAAAAGGCCTTTATTGATTCCTTTCTGGAAGGCGCTCACATTGCACGCCTGGCAACCGCAGACCGTGAAGGCTGCCCGCATGTGGTGCCTGTCTGGTATGCCTGGGATGGGGAAAGTATTTGGATCAGTTCTTATTCCAGCACCCGCAAGATCACAAACCTGGAACAAAACAAAAATATGTCGGTAGTGGTCGACGTTACCGGCGAAGAAGGTGAGACCAAAGCGGTGGTGTTAGAAGGAAAAGCAATGCTCGTTAAAGAACCGCGAGAACTTTTGCGTGACAAATTCTATTGGATCTATAAGCGCTACCTCGGAGAAGAAGGAGTTTTGGAAAAAAGTCCCCAGGAGTGGATCGAAGATCCGCAGAACCTGCTGATCCGTTTGACGCCTGAGAGGACCTTTACCTGGAATTGGTAAGTCCTTTTGATCTTGTGGTTCGATCAAATTTTGCGATGTAAAACCACGACACTTTCTCATTATCCATTTTCCAGGAATACAGGAGAAGCGTAACACTAAGATGTTACCTCAAGAAATCTAAACTTAATCAGTTCCTTGCATCCCGGGATTTGATAATAAGGAAACTCAATTATGAAAATCAGACATC
>Ga0172371_10006127_pt1 | contig 17587 bp, 16 predicted proteins | sample Lak12m_FD_114543 | JGI IMG/M metagenome (GOLD analysis project Ga0172371, IMG submission 114543) | Freshwater microbial communities from Kabuno Bay, South-Kivu, Congo - kab_022012_12m | ecosystem: Environmental > Aquatic > Freshwater > Lake | place: Democratic Republic of the Congo: South-Kivu...
GCATCCTACTGCCAAACCCACCGCTGCGGTAATCCAAAGGCTAGCAGCAGTAGTCAAACCTTTCACTGACATCCCCGCGCGGATTATCGCACCTGCGCCTATGAAGCCGATACCGGTTATGGCGCCCGCGGCAATACGCGAAGGGTCAACAACATTTATCCCTTTATATATATCAAAAACGTATAGAGATGTCAACATTATAAGGCTCGAACCCATACATACCAAAATGTGCGTGCGCAGCCCGGCTTCATGCCGATGCAGCTCCCTTTCCATGCCTATCACGCCTCCCAAAACAGCGGATAAAATTAACCTTACCATTATAGAAAAAGGTCCAACCATATTAAACCTCCTTTAACGAGTCCACCACTGAAATATTGGCGGGCGAAGCAATCCCCACACCTTTTACATATTCAAAGGGTTTAAAGAATTAATCATTGAAATCACCTAATACTAAAAAGGTGTGGGGTTAAATTTAGCCTCGAACTTACGTTCATTTCATTCAGTAAATTCGGGCTTCATTTAATATAAAATAGGCCTGAAGGACAAATTGTCCTTTTTGCCCAAGCGATATAATTGATAACCCAACCCCGCAATCATAGCTGCATTATCCGTGCATAAATATTGAGGCGCAATAAATACCTTTACGCTGTTCTTGGCTGCCTCTTCTAAAAGTTTTCTCCTAAAATATTTATTAGCTGCTACTCCGCCGCCAACCACTAAAGTTTTAATCTTTCTTCTTGAGAGCGCAAGCATAGCCTTGTTTACCAGCGACGACACCGCTGCCGCCTGAAAAGAAGCCGCCAAATCGCTTTTTTGCCTATGGGAAATTTTGCCTCTTCTCTCGATATCTCTTACTTTATAAAGAACCGCTGTCTTGATGCCGCTGAAACTAAAATTTAAATCGTCGTTATTGCCGCATTGAAAACTATAGGCCTTTGCATTGCCGTTCTGAGCGATTTTTTCTACCAGCGGGCCTCCGGGATAACCAAGTTTTAATAATTTGGCTACCTTGTCAAACGCCTCTCCGGCTGCATCGTCTAAAGTCTCTCCTAAAACTTTAAATTTATCAAAATTCTTAAAATAGTATAAACTCGTATGCCCGCCTGAAACAACTAAACCCATCAAGGGAAATTTCGGCATCTTTTTACTGCTGCCTGCTTCTAAAAAAGGGGCGTACATATGCGCATGGACATGATCTATTCCTATTATGGGAATCTTGTTTGCGAAACTCAAAGTCTTGGCAAAAGAAATACCTACTAGTAAAGAACCTATCAAACCCGGTCCTTTAGTGACGGCGATTAATCCTAAATCGCTAACTTTTATTTTTGCCTTTTTCAAGGCCGCGTCTACTGTAAAATTTATGTACTCAAGCTGCGCTCGAGAAGCAATCTCGGGTATTACCCCGCCGTATTTTGAATGCAGCTTAAGGCTTGAAGCCGTAATATTTGAGCAGATTTTTCTGCCTTTATATACGACGCTTGCGCCTGTTTCGTCGCACGATGTCTCAATGCCTAAAACATGCATATTAATAGATTGGTCTACGGATTTACTTTACGATTTCTGAGACAAAAACAAACCTATATCCTTCCTCAGCCAGCTGCGGCATTACTTCCCTGAGCACTTTCAGGGTACTTTCCCTGTCATGGCCTATGCCAACGGCATAGCCTGTTTTATCCACTTCCTTTACCAACTCCATAATCTGCCCGCGAATATACGCATAGGATGACTGGTTATCGAGAAATATGCTGCGTTTTGCGAATTTTATTCCGACACTCTTAGCGACATCACGGCATACCGAATCCGGGACAACAAAACTATCCAGGAAATACAAATTTCTATTCTTCAGCTCTCTGAACACAGTTAAAATAAACCCTCTATCCGTCGTCGCCAATGAGCCCATATGGTTATTGACGCCTTTTGCGTAAGGAATATCTGCGAAGGCATCGTTCATTATCTTGTTTATCGTTTCGTTATTCATATCAACCATCAATGTCTTTGGTTCTAAATCTATGCCTGTCTTATCATCTGGCTCCATAGGCATATGTATTATTGCTTCGTAATTATGTTTATGCGCAAATTCAGCCACTTCATCGGAATAGTTCAAAAACGGTAGTATAGCTAAAGTCAAAGGCATATTTATCTCTGCGACAATATCTAAATTATTGGTATTGTATCCCCAGTCATCTATGACTATGGCAATCTTCCCTTTTGATTTCTTGGGAGTTGCTTTCCTGGTGACCGGCGCTTTCTTGGGAATTATTTTTTTGGGCTCAGCTGCCTTTTTCGGTATTGCCTCAGATGCAACCCTGGCTTCTTTCTTTATGACTATGCCGGCTGGCGAAACTTTGGCAGTAGGAGTTTTAGGAACTAAGAATAGCAGAATAATTGTCTCAAATAAGACAATAAACGAAAGTAGTAATACCAGGAAATAATTATTCTGCGAAGAAGGCACTGCATTATATTTTACCCTGCGTCTTCGCCTTCTACTTTTAAAAGCCGACATTTATATGACTATTATGCTATTGTTGGTTATTATAGACCAGCAACCCCTTTAGGATATCTACCGCCCGCATCAACTGGTTATCTGACATATACCTTTGCATAAATACATCACGGGGGTCCTTCTCTTCCTGAAATGTCTTTGATATTTCTGGCGGGATATTAGCCTGCGTTGATTGTCGTATTATCTGCAAATATTCCACGCTAATATCAGGCTGGATGCCTTCGCCATGTATGCTGCGGCCTAAAGGAGTAAAATATTTACTTGTGGTTAATTTTACCGCCGAACCGTCGGACAAAGGAAGTATCGTCTGGACAGAGCCTTTTCCAAATGTCTTCTGGCCTACTATTAAGGCGCGTTTATGGTCCTGGAGGGCGCCGGCTAAAATTTCACTTCCTGAAGCGCTGCCCTCATTAACCAAGACTACCATTAATAAATCACTGTAGGCAGACCGGACCTTGCTGCGAAATTCTATCATCTGCCCCTCATCCCTGCCCTTTGTATAAACTATCAACTTGCCTTCATCTAGAAATATCTGCGCAATATCAGCGGCGACATTCAATAGGCCCCCGGGATTATTCCTTAAATCCAACGCCACCGCTTTCATGCCCTGTTCTTTTAAATTATCCAATGCATCTTTTAAATCGCGTGTAGTCTGCTCGCTGAATTCAACTAACCTTACATAACCGATACCGGGCTCTATAATATAAACATCCTTTATGTCTTCTAATTTAATTATTGCCCGTGTTAATTTAACTTCCATTAATTCTTTTACGCCCTGGCGCCATATAGTAACCTTTACCTCCGTGCCTGCCGAACCCCTCAACGCCTTTACAACATCAGTAAGAGTATAATCTTTTATAATTTTATCGTCTATCTTTACAATGATATCCCCGCTTTTTATGCCTGCATTCCAGGCTGGAGTATTTTCCATCGGTGTAACCACCGTGACTAAGCCATCCTTAAGGGTAATCTCCATGCCTACGCCGCCGAATCTCCCTTCTGTATTGGACTTTAACTCTTTGTACTCTTCGGGCGTAAGAAACTCGGAATAAGGGTCTAAAGAAGAAATCATGCCTTTCAACGCGCCATATACCAAATCCTTCGGTTTGATTTCATCGACATACTGCGACTGGACAATAGAAAGCCCGTCAGCAAAAAGCCCTAATTCCTGATACATCTCATCTTTAATACCCTTATCTGGTTTATCCTCGCTCAACGTAGTTCTGGTAAAAGACAACAGGCATACGCATAATATAATCAATAAAAACGCTATTTTATTTCTAAGAGACATTTTTTAACCTCCTTAATGAGCCCGCCATTGTTACAGTGGCGGGCGAATTAACCCCGCACCTTTTACATATTCAAAACATTTAAAGAACTAATCATTAAAAATCACTTAATAGTAAAAAGGTGCGGGGTCAAATTCAGCCAACAAACTTATGTTCACTACGTTCCATAAGTTTGGGTTTTATTTAACCTCCTCAAGATGACTTCTTTGACAACCTTGGGGTTCGCCCTGCCTTTTGACAGCTTCATTACCTGCCCCACCAAAAACATAATTGCGTTTTCCTTCCCCGCCAAGAAATCATCTACAGATTTAGGATTATCTTTCAGCGCTGCCTCGACAATTTTTTCCAAATCTTTTGCATCGGAAACTTGAGTTACGCCCTTTTCCTTGATAACAGAATCTATGTCTTTCTTCCCGTCTAAAGCGCAGAACAAAACATCCTTTGCCGCTAAATTGCTCAACTTGTCTTCTTCTACATACTGAATCAATTTAACCAGTGCCTGCGAGTTCAAATCCAACTGCGTGATATTCTTTTTTCTGTCATTCATATAGGACAAAATAACTCCGGTAAGCCAGTTATATATTCTTCGCGGCTGCGCATAAATAGCAGCGCAATCCTCAAAAAGAACGCACATGTCTTTATCCTGGATTATTACATCAGCTTCTTTCTGACTCAAGCCAAACTCCTTGATATACCTTAAAAGTTTATTCTTGGGTAATTCCGGCAGGCCTTTTTTAATTTCTGCTATGAATTCTCTCTCCAAGGTAAAGGGGACGAGGTCCGGGTCTGGAAAATAACGGTAGTCGTGCGCTTCCTCTTTGCTGCGCATGGAAAATGTCAGCTGCTTATCCTCATCCCAAAGCCGTGTCTCCTGAGTTATGCTGCCGCCTTTTGAAAGCACTTCTTCCTGCCGCCTGGCCTCATATTCCAAGGCATCGCGCACGCCCTTAAAAGAATTCATGTTTTTCAATTCTATCTTAGTACCCAACTGCTTCTTGCCTTTCGGGCGCAAAGATATGTTGGCGTCGCAGCGCAAGCTTCCTTTTTCCATATCGCAATCCGAAACGCCCAAATACTGAACAATCAATTTCAGATTTTTCAAATACTCGAATGCCTCAGCAGGAGAATTAATATCAGGCTCGCTGACAATCTCAAGCAATGCTATGCCGCAGCGGTTATAATCCACAAGGCTCGCCGAACCATCCTGCTTATGTATAAGTTTTCCCGCGTCTTCCTCTAAATGCACGCGCTTTACGCGGATCTTCTTTTCGGTATTATCAATATCAATGGAAACGCAGCCATTCAAACCTACAGGCATATCATACTGAGAAATCTGATAATTCTTGGGAAGGTCCGGATAGAAATAATTCTTCCTGTCGAATTTTATAAATCCTTGCGCTTCGCAATCCAAAGCCAGGGCGACTTTTACTGCGTATTCCAGGGCCTTTGCGTTTAAGACCGGCAAAGAACCAGGCAACCCCAGGCATACAGGGCATGTCTGCGCATTGGGCTCGCTGCCGAATTCTGTCGAACAACCGCAGAACGCCTTAGTCTTTGTCTTTAAATGGACATGAACCTCTAAACCAATAACTGTTTCGAATTTCATATTAATTCAATTCAAACTTTTAAATCCGGTTTCATCTTATGCCACGGCGTATTCTGTTCAAAGGCATAAGACACCTTAAATAAATCCTCTTCCTTAAAAGGCGCGCTCAAAAGCTGCAGACCTATCGGTAATTTATCTTTTGTAAAACCGCAAGGCAGTGAAATAGCGGGTATGCCTGCCAGATTGGCCGAGATAGTATAAATATCGGATAGATACATGGAGAGCGGATCCTCTAATCTTTCTCCGATTTTAAATGCGGCTGTGGGCGATGTAGGAGTAAGCACGCAGTCAAAATCCTTAAATACCTTGTCAAAATCATTCTTTATAAGGGTTCTCACTTTAAGCGCCCGCAAATAATAAGCGTCGTAATATCCGCTGGATAAAACATAAGTCCCCAGGATAATCCTTCTCTTTGCTTCAAGGCCAAAACCTTTGCCCCTCGTCTGTTTATACATGGAAATCATCTGTCCTGACTTATCCGAAGCTGAAGGCTTACCCCTGAAACCATACTGCACTCCGTCGAAGCGCGCCAGGTTAGAACTCGCCTCTGCCGTAGCGATAATGTAATAAACGCTGACCGCGTATTTTGTATGCGGCAGGCTTACCTCTTTGAATGTCGCCCCTAATTTTCCCAAAACAGCTTTAGCCTGTTTAACTGATTCCTCAACTTCTTTATCCAAGCCTCCAATAAAATATTCTTTTGGTATAGCTATCTTGACTCCTTTTAAATCCTTGGTAAAACATGACGTATAATCAACTGCGGGAATGTCTGCGCAAGTCGAATCTTTCTTATCATATCCCGCTATTACATTTAAAAGCAGGGCTGCGTCGTGGACATCCTTGGTAATAGGGCCAATCTGGTCCAAACTTGAGGCAAAGGCAATAAGGCCGTAACGCGAAACGCGTCCGTAAGTGGGTTTTAAACCTACTACTGCGCATAGCGACGCCGGCTGCCTGATAGAGCCGCCTGTATCTGAACCCAGCGCCCAAATGGCTTCGTCAGCTGCCACTGCTGCGGCAGAGCCTCCGCTGGAGCCTCCGGGCACCCTTTTTAAATCCCAGGGATTACGCGTCGGGCCATAGCAGGAAGTTTCGCACGATGAACCAAACGCAAATTCATCCATATTGGTTTTTCCGAAAATCAAAGCGCCTTTTTCCTTTAGTTTTTCTATAACAGTGGCGTCGTAAGGCGCGCTGAAATTTTCCAGAATACGCGAAGCGCAAGTAGCCAGCTGGCCTTTTGTGCATATGTTATCCTTAATCGCGATAGGAATCCCTTTAAGCAAAGAATCCTGCTTGACGTAATCTGTTTCTTTGGGGAGATGCGCGTATGCCTTGACTTTTGGCTCAACTTTATCAATACGCGATTTCAGGTCGGACAAAATCTTATCTTGGCTGGCCTTTCCTGCCTTAATCAAATCCAACAATTCATGAGCGGTCTTGCTGTTAAGCATTATTCAATCACCTTGGGAACCTTAAAGAATGAGCCTTCTTTTTGCGGAGAATTGCTCAATGTTTCCTCTATGGATAAAGAAGGCGCGGGTTTGTCTTCTCTCTTCACATTTTTAATATCTAATACGTGGGCTGTGGGCTGAATCTTGGAAATATCTACTTCCTTTAACTGTTCGATATACTGAAGTATATCATTAAGCTGGACGGAAAACTTTTCCAGCTCTTCGTCATTTAAACCCAACCTTGCCAAATTGGCTACGTATTTTACTGTATCTTTGGAAATATTCATAAATTACCTCTATATGAGAGACAAATTTCTTTCAATAAACTCTACCAACTTTTTCTGCTCGACACTGGAAATATTGTGAAATTCAACGCCCATCCCGGGATGGATATGCTGCTGTATATGTTTGTCAGACAGCCATACCACTCGGCCCTCGACTTTCAATTCCTCAGATTTAGGCGGGAGATTGAAAGTTATGACAACTTCATCGCCTAATTTAAACCTGTCGCATCCGTATATATAGGCGCCAAGGGCGCTCAAATCCAAAAGGTCTGTTTTAATACAAAGCCCATCTTTATCATACTTACCCTTAAGCTCTACCTTTATATCAATAGGCAGGCGCTTGAAACGCCTGCGAAGCTGCATCTTCTGAATATTTTCTATAATCCTATCTTCCTTAAAGCTGTTCAAGGCCAGGTTTTCATCAGCGTAAATTTCAATAACTTTATCTAACCCTGTGACGGAAAATAACCCTCTTAAATGCACCGGAATGTTCACAAATTTCATCCTGCCCTTGCTATTGGTTACCTCTTTGTAGGCAATGACTATCACAGAGATGCCCATATAATCGATGAAATCCACGCCCTCAAGGTTGCAGAGTATATCGACGTAGCCGTCGTGAATGCACTGGCCGACTGTTTCGATAAAATTAGCGGCATCTATATCAATGCGGCCGGCTAAATCAAGTATGATGACCTTTCCTTTTGTCCTGCCTCTTATTTCCATATCTTGTTATGGGTTATTTATTTAGAGTAACTTAAATTATAATACAGGATGAGCAAAGCTATTGCAATCAAAAAATGCATTACTAATCCTGATATAATCCTCAAGCGAAAGATTCTCCGCGCGCAGGTTGCTGTTTAAGTGCAACTTGGCCAATATACCGGCTACTTCATCTTTATCCAATAACGTGGATAATGAATTTAGGATATTTTTCCTGCGCTGGTTAAAAGCGTTGCGGATAACTTTGAACAATAAATCGTTATCCTTGGGTTTCAACTTCAACTGCCTAGGCAGCAATCTTATAAAACAGGAATCCACTTTCGGCTTGGGGCTAAAGCATGTCTTCCTTACAGTAAAAAGCAGCTTCGGCTCCATATGAAACTGCATAAAACAGGAAATGCTGGAATAATCTTTTGTGTTCGGCCTGGCAACCAACCTCAAGGCAAATTCCTTCTGAACCATAATATAAACACTATCTATCAAATCTATGTTGCTAAAAACATATTCCAATATCGGCGTGGTGATATTATAGGGTATGTTGCCAACCAACTTAATCTTATCTTTCACATTTATCTTCTTTAAAAACCCTTCTAAATTAAATTCCAGTATATCGCTGTTTATCAACTCAATATTCCCAAAATCCCCCAAATCTTTTTTTAAATAGCCATATAAATGCTTATCTAATTCCACGGCGATGACTTTACGCACCTGAGACAATAACTCCTTAGTAAGAATCCCTTCGCCGGGGCCAATTTCTAAAACCACATCATCTTTTGATGCGGATACTGATTTCAATATCTTGTCCAAGATATTTTTATCCGTTAAAAAGTTCTGGCCGAATCTTTTCTTGGAATGGAAATTAAAAGGCAGGAATGGCATTAATTTTTCAGTTTGTTTTTGGTCAGCGTATACGCCAATTTTATCGCCGCTAACATAGAACTGCAATCCGCTTTATTTTTTCCGGCTATATCGAATGCCGTGCCATGGACAGGAGAAGTACGCACAAAAGGCAAGCCCAGCGTCAAGTTCACCCCTTCAGAAAAACATAACATTTTAAAAGGAATCAAACCCTGGTCATGATACATGCATATAACGGCATCAAATCTTGCATCCAATACGCGATTAAAAATAGTATCGGCAGGCAAAGGCCCATAGATGTTTCTTGCTTTATGGGTATTTATAAATTTCTCTATAGCAGGCTTGATTACATCGTCTTCCTCCCTTCCAGTCTCCGAACCGTGCGGGTTCAAAGCAGAAACCGCTATGCGGGGCTGTTTAATCGCAAAACTATGCTTAAGGACGTCATAAGTAAGAGAAATGACATTAAAAACATCATCGCTTTTTATATTTTCTGCCACATCTTTCAAGGCGATGTGGCGCGTAACCAGGCTCAATTTCAATTTCTCGGAAACGAACATCATCATAAATTTTTTCACAGAGAATTTCTCAGCCAGAAACTCGGTATGGCCGTAGAAATTTATTCCGTTTAAACTTATAGCTTTCTTGCTTACAGGAGCCGTAACCAGACAATTTATCCTGCCTCGCTTTAAATACTCAGCAGCCTTTTTAAGATAAGACAGGCTTGCCAGGCCAAATTTCTTAGACAAAACCCCCTGCTTTAACTCGCCCTTCTTTAAAACATCCAGATCTATCAAATTAAACTTATTTATACGGCTTTTTAATTCTGATTGTCTGAACGCTATCTTATCCGCAAAGACAAAGATTTCACAATCGCCAGGAACATTAAATTTATCCAGCGCCTTCAATGTTATCTCCGGTCCTACGCCCGAAGGGTCCCCTATAGTTATGCCTATCTTTATTTTACTTTTCATCCTTGATAAGAATATACGACTTTTCTTTAAGCTGTTCGATAAATTCCTTTAATCTAGTGGCATACTTGGTATTCCAGACTATATTATATACAATCTGCTGGACATCCTTGAGCTCTCTTGCCGAAGGAGGCAGTTTCTCCTTGGCCTTGAATATATAAAAACCATCCGAAGTCTCAACTGGCTTGGAAAATTCACCGACCCCTAAATTAAAAACAGCGTCTTCTATCTCCTTAAGCAGCTGCCCTTTAACTACCATCCCTAAACTCGCCCTCTTGGAATACTGCTTCTGCAATTGGTCGAAGTCAACACCATCTTTTAATTCATTATAAACTTCCTTTGCTAATTTTTCGTTACCCGTAAAAATGCTGTCAACATAAACCCTCTCCGGAAGATAGAAGTCGTTAATATGTTCATTGTAGTAATCCGTAACCTCGCCGGGGCTGATTAATATCCTGCCGCGTATTTTCATGGCTATCAATCTATCGGCAATCATCTGCTCTTTTATGCTTTTCTCTAACTCCATTAATGAAAAACCCTGCCTGCTTAAGAAATCCATAAAAGCAGTCTCGGAAGGAAAGCTATTTCTCATTTTTGCCAATCTTGATTCTACATAGCGCTCTTCTATCTCTATCTTGTTGTTCTTTGCTTCCTGCAATATCAATTTATTCTCTATAAGGCTATCCAACGCTTTTCTCTCCGTCATTTCATGCTTTTGCCAGTCCTCTTCCTTTATCTGCATTTTTAACATATTGATATATATATCCAACTCTGCCTTGGTTATAACATCATTATTTACTATAGCTACAACCTTATCCTCTAAAGAATAGGCGCTACAAACACTAAGGAATAAGATCAAAAAAAACCATAGAATTATTTTTTTCACAATCGCTCCCTGTTGCTTTAGTTTTTAAGCTGCATAACAACCTGCCTTATTAACCTGCAATATAAATCAAAACCAACAGCCATTATATAACCGTGCTGTTCAACGCCCAAGAGATTTCCCGCTCCTCTTATCTCCAAGTCTTCCATGGCAATTCTAAAACCGGAGCCCAGTTCGGAGTATTCCCTTATGGCTTCCAGCCTTTTGTTGGCGTCGGAATTTATGGGCCTGTTCTTGGGCAACAGGAAAAACGCGTAGGCCTTGCGGTTAAAACGGCCGACCCTACCTCTTAACTGATGCAAATCAGACAAGCCGAACGTATCGGCATTATTCACGATTATAGTATTAGCGTTAGGCACATCTATGCCCGATTCGATAATATTGGTAGAAACCAATATGTCTATATCGCCCTTTAGAAAAGAAATCATAATTTTTTCCAGAAGCTTCGCAGGCATCTGCCCGTGGGCAAAATTAACCCTGCACGATTGCGGGGAAACCTCTTTCACTAAATTACTGATATCCTCTATGTCTTCTACTCTGTTATGTATAAAATAAATTTGCCCTCTGCGGGAAATCTCTCTATCAATCGCCTCCCTGATTAAATCGCGGCTGAATTCTTCCACGTGAGTCTCTATAGGTATGCGGTTCTGCGGCGGAGTATTGATGACGGAAATATCCTTCGCGCCCATAAGCGACATATAGAGCGTACGCGGTATCGGCGTTGCTGTAAGCGTTAAAACGTCTACCGACAGCCTGATCTTCTTCATCTTCTCTTTTGCCTTCACGCCGAACTTCTGCTCTTCATCAATAATAAGCAATCCCAGATTCTTGAATTTGATGTCGTCGGAAAGCAGCCTGTGCGTGCCTATAATAATATCGATATTGCCTTTTACCAAATCTTTAATTATGTTTTTCTGCTCGGATTTTGTCTTAAAGCGGCTGAGCATAGCCACATTCAGCGGAAAATCTTTCAATCTCTTGAGGAAATTCTGATAGTGCTGCTCTGCCAATATCGTAGTAGGGACCAGAAAAACCACCTGCTTATTATCCATCGCGGCTTTAAAGCAAGCCCTCATGGCAACCTCTGTCTTGCCGTAGCCCACATCTCCGCATAAAAGCCTATCCATGGGCTTAGAAGATTCCATATCGGATTTTACATCCAAAACAGCCTTTGTCTGGTCGGGAGTCTCCGTGAATTCAAAGGTCTTCTCGAAATCTTTCTGCCAGTCTGTGTCTTTGGAGAACCTAAATCCATAGAGCGTCTGCCTCTTTGCCTGTATCTCCAATAAATCCATAGCTATCTTTACCAATCCCTTGCGCGCCCTTTCCTTAATCCTCTCCCATTCGCCAGAACCTAAACGGTATAATTTGGGGCTTCTGCCTTCAAAGCTAATATACTTTTGCACCAGATGCGCCTTATCAACGGGAACATACAAAATATCGCTGTTGGCATACTCAATAACCAAATGGTCTTTCTCTTCATTCTTTACCTTAATCTTCTCCATGCCCATATAGCGGCCGATCCCGTGTTTAATATGCACAACATAATCGCCTTTCTTTATATCAATGAAATTATGCAGCGGCATCTCTTCAAACAACAACGAAGAGCGGCTGGGGTGGCTTTTTATTACAGGAAGGATTATTACCATATTATGCTTCCATATTATCTTTGCCGTAAGGATATTATAGCTGTCTATGGAAGCAATTTTATTGTAATCAAACTCTATGCGCAGAGGGCAGTCGAAAGTGACGGGATAAATATCGACAATTCCGCCGTTGCGGCTAAAATCCCCTTCCTCCTGCGTTCTGTTTTGCCTATGATAACCAAAGTCCACGAATGTGCGCAGAAGCGAATCCAAATCAATAGCCTGGCCTTTATAAATCTTTAAAGACTTAAACATAGATATTCAACGGAAATCGCTACGGAGTTTTAGCGATGTTAATTTTTGCCGCGATGATGAAATGCGACTACTAAAGGAGCTGCTATAAAAATGGTAGAATATGAACCCACAATGAATCCCACCAGAAGCACAAGCGCGAAACTATTCAGGACTTCGCCGCCGAATAAGAATAAAGACAAAACGACAAGCAGGGTAACTAAAGAAGTCAGTATGGTACGCGATAGCGTCTGGTTTATTGCGGCGTTGATTATTTCGGTCAATTTAGCCTTATGCATCTTCTGCATTAACTCACGGACCCTGTCATATATGACAATAGTATCGTTTATAGAATAGCCTGCCAGCGTCAATAACGCCGTTATAATCAAAAGGTCTATCTGGCGGTTCAAGAATAACAATATACCAGTAGCGACTATCACGTCGTGTATAAGGGCAATGACGCCTCCGACGGCGAAATCTATATGCTTAAACCTGAAGGCAACATATATCAGTATTCCTAAAAGCGACCAGATAATCGCCAGTATCGCCTTGGATTTCAACTGCCGACCCACAACAGGACCAACATTTTCAATCCTTAATATTTCAAAATTATTATCAGGCAGGCTCCTTTTAAGCTGCTCCTGGACTAGCTGCGAAGTATCAGAAGCTGTGCGCACGACTATTTCATTGCGGCTATCTTTGAATTGCTGGATAGAGGCTTCTTCCAGGCCAGCCTCCTTAAGCGATTTCCTTACCTCCTCGATTGATATCGGCTTGCTGAAAGAATACTCCTGAATCTGCCCGCCGGCAAAATCAATCCCTAAAGCGTCTCTGCCTTTCATAAAGAAAAGCCCTATGCTCGCAATAACCATCACTAAAGAAACCATAACAAAGAAATTCCTTATCTTTATAAAATCAATGTTCGTAGGCCTAAAAATCTGAAGCATAGGCAAACTTTTAAGCCTTCTGTTAAAGTTAAGGATCAATTCGAGTATAACTTTAGTTACAAATACGGCGGTAAGCATGCTGGCGATAAGACCTACTGACAATGTAACAGCAAAACCTCTGATAGGGCCTGTCCCGAACTGGAATAAAAAGAATGCGGCTATGAGAGTGGTCAGGTTAGAATCCAAAATTGCCGACAATGCTTTTTGATAACCTATGTTAATAGCTGTCTGCAGCGGACGGCCGATTTTCAATTCTTCGCGAATCCTTTCGTTAATCAAAACATTAGCGTCTACAGCCATACCTAAAGTCAAGATAATACCGGCTATGCCGGGGAGCGTAAGCGTCACATGAAACATTCCTAAGTAGCCTAGAATCATAAGCAAATTAAGCAGCAAAGCCACGCAGGTAACTACACCCGAAACCAAATAATACATAATCATAAAACCAAAAACCAGGGCTATGCCGATTAAAGACGCTTTTACTCCAGAACTTATGGAATCCCTGCCTAATAACGGACCCACAGTCCTCTCTTCGGCGATAATTACAGGCGCAGGCAGAGAGCCTACACGTAAAACCAAAGCCAAATCTTTTGCCTCTTCGACTGCAAAACTACCTGTAATTACTGCTTCACCCGAGGGAATCGCTTCATTGATGCGCGGCGCTGAATATACCTTATCATCCAAAACTATGGCAAGCCTCCTGCCTACGTTTTCAGATGTTATCCTGGAAAATTTTGCTGCTCCTTCTGCGTTGAATTTAAGCCCGACTATAGGCTGACCAAAACCGCCCTGATCAAATTTAACATCAGCATTAACAAGGGTATCCCCCCGCATCAATGTCTCTGATTCCAAAAGAATCGGCTCTTTATCCAACTCCTTCAATTCATAACTTTCTATAGTTTCGCCGGATTTAATCCTCGAAATCTTATCTAAATCATTAGAGACTAATTTAAACTCTAATACTGCTGTGCGGCCGATTAATTCCAAAGCCCTTTCCCTATTAGTGATACCTGGCAACTGCACGACAATCTGATTCTCGCCCTGTAATTGTATGGAAGGCTCTTTGACGCCGAATTCATCAATTCTGTTTCGAATTATCTCAAGCGCCCTCTCCGGAGCGTCTTCTTTAGCTTCTTTGGGGAGATTGGAAGTATCAACCTGCAAAACCAGATGCATGCCGCCCTGAAGGTCCAAACCCAAATTTATCCTTTCGCTCAAAGGAAAGGCATAGAAACACACAACAACTATAACCGCTATTATTACAACAACCTTTACGAGTAAATTAGTCTGCATATGTAAACCCTCTTTTTTATTCTGCTCTCTTCTTTAAATAGGCGATGGAATTCTTTTCTATCTCTATCTTTACGTTATCGTCAACCCTAAGCATAAAGGTTTTTTCTTTCACGTTAACTATCGTGCCGTGAATGCCGCTATTGGTTACCACTTCGTCATTTTTCTTCAAGTTATTAATCATATCTTTATGTTTCTTCTGCTCCTGCCTTTGAGGCCTGATTAAAATAAAATAGAAAATTATATAAATCATAATAATAGGCATCAACATGCTGGCGAATGGACTCTGATTAGCCGGGTTCATTTCGTTCTCCTCTCGATTATGGCGCAACTTATGCCCGCCTGTTTCAAGGCGAGTTTACCAAGTTGCACCCTTATTTAACCTTTTTATATAAACTGGCTACTGTATCGCTTGGCTGAGCGCCCTTGCTTACCCAGTAGTCATATCTTTCCTTCTTAATCGTGATAGAAGCCGGTTGCTTGTTGGGGTCATAACAGCCAATCTCTTCTATAAATTTGCTGTCCCTGGGGTTCTGCCTGTCTGTAACGACAATACGGAAGTTATCCCTTCCTGATGATTTGCTGTTAATTCTTCTCAACCTAATCCTTACTGACATTTTCTCCTCCTTTAATGAGCCCGCCGCTGAAACATTGGCGGGCGAATTAAGCCCGCCTCTTGCATTCTGAAAGAATGCGGCGGAGCGTCTTCATTTGATGGCTTTTATTAACGCCCTTGCCTTATTCTGCGTCTCCTCATATTCTTTCTCAGGCACGGAATCTAAAACTATGCCCGCCCCTGCCTGGATATAACAAAATCCTTTCTTTATGACAATCGTCCTTATGGTGATGCAGGCATCAAGGTTGCCGGAAAAACTAAAATAGCCTACACAGCCTCCATAAAGGCCTCGCCGTAAATCCTCCAGCTCATCTATTATCTCCATTGCCCTTATTTTAGGAGCTCCGGAGAGAGTGCCCGCAGGAAATGCTGCGGACAAGACATCAAATACGTCATATTTCTTATCCAATTTTGCCACCACCGAACTAACTATATGCATAACGTGAGAATACTTTTCAACAGTCATAAAATCCTTAACTTTGACTGAGCCTCCTACGGCGACCCTGCCCAAATCGTTCCTTCCTAAATCCACAAGCATTATATGCTCCGCCCTTTCTTTCTTATCTTTCAAAAGGTCACTGGCTAATTTATTATCCTGCGATTCATCTCTGCCGCGCGGCCTGGTGCCGGCAATTGGTCTTGTCTCAATCAAGCCGTTCTCGCAACGTATGAGCATTTCCGGGGAAGAACCCACGACAACGAAATCTTTTAATTTTAGATAATAAAGATACGGGGAAGGATTTATAGAACGCAACCGTCTGTAAATATTAACGGGGTCGTCTTTTAGCTTTGCCTTGAATCTCTGCGAAAGCACAACCTGTATTATATCACCTTTTCTTATGTATTCCTTGGCCTTGTTAACAATACTGCAAAAAGACTTCTTGGATAAATTCGAATTTACGGCACCGGACGGATTTTTTGCCCTTACGGCTAATTCTTCAATCTTTACCTGCCTCGACAAGGATAAAGCTAAACGCCTTATATTCTTTATACCGTCTTCGTATGCTGATTTTATCCTGTTTTTATCTTTGATGTGCACATTGGAAATAATCTTTATCTTATGTTCCAGGTGGTCAAATACCATAAGATTATTGGACAGCATAAAAACCATATCGGGCAATTTCAGGTCGTCTTCATTCTCATCAGGAATCTCCTCAAAGAACCTCACCATATCATAAGAAACATAACCCACAAATCCGCCTGTAAAACGCGGTAAGCCCTCGACGCTTACGGCCTTATACTGAGAAATTATCTTTTTAACCTCATCTAAAGGATTGGTCTTAGTCGAGAATGCCTTTTTTTTAGGCTTAGCCGAATCAAAATGAGTAATCTCCACAAGATGGCCTTTACTTTTAATAACCAATGAAGGATCTGACGCCAGGAAAGAATATCTGCCTATCTTCTCCTGGCTTTCTGCAGATTCAAGCAAATACGCATAATCGCTATTATGAATTTTAAGAAAACTTGATACCGGCGTCTCTAAATCCGCTAATAACTCGGCATAAATCGGCACCAAATTGCCCTTCTTGGCCAATTTAGCAAAAGTCTTAAAATCTGGTTTTATGACATAATCCATTATTTAATCTTTCTGTAAAAACAACTATACTCTCCGGTGTGGCAGGCAACTCCTTTTTGCCTGACTTTAATCAAAAGGCAATCCATATCGCAATCGTAATAAATACCCTTCACAAACTGGAAGCAACCCGACGTCTCTCCTTTAACCCAAAATTTCTTGCGCGAACGCGACCAAAAGCAAGTCTTGCCTTCCCTAAGGGTAACCTTCAGCGATTCCTTGTTCATATAGGCAACCATAAGCACGGCTTTGGTCTTATAATCCTGAATTACCGTCGGAATCAATCCGTTCTTGTCAAACTTTAATTCATTGACGTTGAATTTAATCTTCGGTTTTCTTTTCATAAGCGCACGCTCACTCCCTCTCTTTTTAGGTATTTCTTGATTTCTCCTACTGAATATTCGCCATAGTGGAATATTGAAGCGGCCAAAGCCGCATCTGCCTTGCCTACAGTTAAAACATCTTTAAAGTGTCTTGGCTGGCCAGCGCCACCGGAGGCGATTATGGGAATATTTACCATTTCGCTTATCCTTCTGTTTAACTCAATATCATAACCGTCTTTTGTCCCGTCAAAATCCATGCTGGTAAGCAGTATTTCGCCAGCGCCCTGCCTCTGCGCTTCTTTCGCCCATTTGATAGCGTCTTTTCCGGTGGGCGTCCTTCCGCCGTTTATATAAACCTCCCACTTTTTATTCCTTTTATTATCCACTACGCGC
>Ga0172371_10006129_pt1 | contig 17586 bp, 22 predicted proteins | sample Lak12m_FD_114543 | JGI IMG/M metagenome (GOLD analysis project Ga0172371, IMG submission 114543) | Freshwater microbial communities from Kabuno Bay, South-Kivu, Congo - kab_022012_12m | ecosystem: Environmental > Aquatic > Freshwater > Lake | place: Democratic Republic of the Congo: South-Kivu...
CTGCAGTTATTGATTCTCCTGAAATATATTTAAACCATAAAGATGGGTTTCTAAATATTTTGTCTACGTCAAAAAGATTTAAATTAAAAAACTTCGTTCCAATAATGGATTTAAATGCTGTACCATTATCATTTCGTGTTGAATACATAAGTTCAATCATATATCCATCACTATTAGAACATCCATATAACTTTGCATTGATTCCATTATCGTAAATGACGTATGAAGTGCATTTCATCGGATCACCATCCCAATGAACCCAACCGCCAAACCGAGTATCAAAAACAAATCCCGTATCATTTTCAACATTAGCTCCTCGTGTATAGGCAAAACCAAACATATCGTTATAATAAAATGTAGCAATGTTTGATAGATAACTTCTATTTACATTAGTCAAGCTAGGTTGAATAAAAATTGTGACATTATTAGTCCGTATATCATCTCCGCCATAATTTTCCTGTGTTCCGACTGTCCATACACCAATCTGATTTTCCATTTGACCGACAAACATGATATTGTTTCCAACTGATTGTGAACCTTCAGATGAAGTTCCACCTTGCGCCCGTGTAATCTCTTTTAATGCCGGATACCCGGTTGATGTAAAATAAAAGTAGAATAATCCATTTGTCTTAAATACTAAAATACCACTTTGATATGATCGTATGTCTACTATTTCCCCACCATCATTGTTATAGATTTCAACCCAACCACCACCATATTCTGCAGCATTAAAACTATCTATGTAATTGACCGTTCCGGAATAATAGAGGCGTGTTGGATAATAAGTTGTTCCTTCTGTTACTCCTATGACAAACTGCCGTGAAAGAGCATAAATTGCCTTTTTTCCTTTAATACCTTCTGTTGTATTTACTTCATTGACTAACTTACTGGTAACAGGAATATCAACACCTGTATCGTTATAGGTATTGGTATATACAGTTACAAGATAGACTTCCTGTGTTCCGGTTGCTGTTCTTCCATATATGTTATATCCAGTTGCACTTGCTACAGCAGTCCAATCCAGTTTGTTGTAGTTTGTACTAGAAAGTGTCTTTGGTCCGGTTGTTGTACTTACCCTATCACATGCAATAGATTCTCCGGTTGTATTAAATGCTGATACACGATATGAATAGGATTCTGTTCCTGCAGCAGTCACAAGAATAGTCCCTGTTGCCGGTGTTGATGGTGTTCCTGAAACGGAATAGGTAAAAATTGTGGGTGAAGTGACCGTTATGGTTGTTGTTTTATTGTATTCTGATTCAGCTGCACCTGAAATAGTTACTGTATCTCCCGTTATTCTTCCATGAGCAGTTGTTGTCGTACATGTTGCAGTATCAGAAGTCCGAGTAATACTTGTTACAGCATACATTTCCTTGAATGTTGGAGTTATTGTAAGATTCGTTGGTGTTGTTAAAGTAGTATATGTTGTAATGCTCGAACCATCATAATAGGATAAATTATCTGTTCCATTATGGATAAACATCTTATTGGATACCTGAATAAAAGAAGTCCGTGCATTGGTATAGGTTGTTGATCCTACTTGGGTCCATGAGGAACCGTTGAGATATTGAAGCTTTGCATCTGCTATACGGATGAACTTTCGTGTTCCGTCAGATTTCTTATAAAATGCTCCTGCAGACCATACTTTTGAAGCACCTGCTTCATCATACCGTTTTATTGTTCCATACCTACGGGTTATACCATCAACAACCGTCATTATATTATCAGCAACTGTTAGGTTTTTATCATCAACGGTAGACTTGTCTTGAATAGTATTTAGAGCTTTTGGAAAGCCTAAATAATATTTATGTTGTTCTTCCTCGTCAGAAATATTACTTGTATAAGGCATATCATATAGCTAAAAAACGTTTACGGGTATTTTCTTTTTGTAAATCAAGTAACCGAAGCTCAAACTCACTAAATGCATCAGCAGCTTTCCCTCGTTTATGTGCATAGCTCCAAAATCGAGCTTCCCCATAGGCAACGATTAAATCAAGATATTCATCCGGAACAACAATACTATCCGTATCTGCTGTTGGTAATGTTGGATATTTCCAGTACCACATTTCTATATTCCGTTCATAAATGGATAATGGTCCGGCTTCAGGAGAAGTTGCTCCGGAAGCAATAGCGTATGTAAATGTTGTTGTTGATGGAACACTTAAAATCGTTGCATCTGTCAGATTGTACTTACTATCGGAAGCTCCGGTTACTTTTATATGCTGTCCAACAGCCCATCCATGCGCTGCAGTTGTGGTTACAGTTGCTGTTGTACCGGAAGCAGTTGCCGTTCCTGTAAATGCTGTGGGTGTATCGGAAAGAGGAATAATATACATAGCATTATCCCACACATAGAATGACCTATCTAAATCAATCGTTTCCAATTTTACCGGAGAAAGAGGTAATTCATACCGGTCATATACATCTTCCTGTTCAATCTGTTCATATTTATAATTGCTTATTTTTACTTGATTAAATACTCTCCATGAAGTAGGAAGAGAATAACTAGGGGCATCGGTAACTGTTATGTCCGTTGCATATTCCTGCAAAAACCACATTAACTGATCGCCACCGGCAGCTTTTGAGATTGCATTACGAAACCATGAGCGTCTACGGGCTAATTCCGTTGTTGAAGTTGGTGCTGCAGATTCACCAAGCCTATAAGCAAGTTCTGTTTGTGCATCTGATATGAGATATGCCATACTGCCTCCATAACTTATTGAGGCAGATATTGTTTCAATGCCTCAACAAATTTAACTTTCAAATCTTCTTTATATGTTTCTTTTTCGTGATTGAGTTTAACTTCCCGTTCCGCAAGTTCTTTGTCTTTATTCGTTTGTCGAGTTTGAATTGTATACAATTTATTCTCCCAAGTAATAAGTTCAGCTTTTTTCGCACTTGCAACATTGATTCGTTTATCAGCTTCTGACATTTTTCTTTCATATTGCTCCTTAATTTCATGGGCTTTCTCTACTCCACCCAATTCTTTAATTTTTGTATCTAATTCCTGTTTTTTTTCATCAAATTCTTTTTGATCGGCTATAAGCTGTTTTTCTTTCCTTATCAGTTCTGCTTCACGAATATCAAGACCAGCTTTCCGTGTTTCTATCTCATCAATTGCTGTTTGGAATGATTGTTTCAAATCCATAATTATTTTGTTTTCTTGCCTTTTTTCTTCGGTTCTTCAACAGAAACAGAAGTTTCAGGTTCAGAAACAACCTCCTCTTTCACTTCTTCATGTAATACTGGCTCCGGATCAGGAACAAAATCTATAAATCCTTTTCCTTGTGCGCCTTGTGTCTGTCCATCTGGAATATAATCAATAAATGGTGCCATAATCCTCCTTTGGATAACTATTTTTATAATAACACAAGCATTATTGGATTATAACTTCAAATCCAAAAAGACCTCTTCAATTCGTTTTGCATAGGTATGTTTTATAAGGAACTCTTTATGTCCTGCTGCTGCTATTGTCTCCCGTTCATCAAGATGGTCAATATAGTATTTTGCTTTTTTAATCATCTCATCAAGCGTTTTATATGTCACCAAATGTTTCCCATCTTTAAATAATTTTCCAAGACTAGGAACCCAATTCGTTAATAGTAATGAACCTGTTGAAAGTGCTTCAAATACTCTCATATTGATATCATCTTTTATGGATATATTGAATACAATTTTAGACTGACAAAACTTCATGGCTGCATCTTCAAATATATTGATTTCGGGAAATGCCGGATTTCGTGTTCCATAATAAAACTCTGGAAACTTCTTAAATAGTTTATCCAATGCATCAATACGGGAAAACCCATTATAATTTTTTTCATCCTGTAAATGACCGATAAAACAAACATCATATTTTTTCAGTATTTCTGACTTCTTATAGCATGTTTCATCCGCAGCGTGTGGTAACCATTTAACAACGTCATTATGCTTCTCATTGACTTTATATAGTTTAATATATTCCTCATATGCTTCCTTTTGATTGAAGTATGCATAATTAAATTGACTGGCTTTTTCAAACCGATATTTCCTTCCCAAATGAGCATCAGAGCAGACGTAAACAGTCTTTCCACAGTTCTTTGGTATTTTCCAATCATGATCTACTGGCAATCCATCTTCTCCATAGTCAATCCAGAATGTTGCATCAAAATCACCATATTCAGAAATATCGCCTTGCGGAACAAGGTGCACCAATTCAACATCCTCTCTTTTTTTCAGATTATGCATCCAAAACAACGGTGGTCCATCGTTTCGACCAAAACAAACATGGTATAAAATAAGAATCCGTTTCTTTTTCATATTTCCTCCTTTTTAAATAAATGCTTTTTACATTCTGGACACTTCTTAGCGTGTCTACTTTCTGAAATACAAATTTCTCTTCTACAATTTATACATCGTACCCATATTTTGTTTTCAGAATATGATTTCATATTATTGAATCTCCTTGCCATATAATGTATTCATTTGTGGCTTCACTATTGTCACTCCTTGCATTTCATCTTCAAAAAATAAGACATGTGAGGCTTTTTGAATAGTATTGTAACGTTCTATTGTCCACGTTATTTCTACTGGATGCCATAGTGTCCACCAGATATGCGGGAATGACTTATAAAATATCGCTCCAGTGATAATAAGTTCTAAACTCATTCCAATTAAGATCCCCCAGATAAATCCAGTTGGTTTTAATTCTTTTATTGATTCTACCTTCATATATTTGTTGCTTTTAATATAAATGATATACCATTCTTTCCATCAAAAACTTCTATATTTTCAAATCCTAATAGTTTTATGATATTTGTTAATGTTTTAGGAGTAAATGCATGGACATGTTCAATATTTACCGGAATCGTATTCCGTAATTGATGATTTGGTACTGCAATAATAAGCATTCCACCAACACGAAGTTGTTTTTTCCAGTTTAAAACCGTACTTATTGTATCAATACAATGTTCAAGAACATGTCTAGCTATAATACAATCAGCCAATTTAATTCGTTCAGGAAATGGTTTTGTTACATCAAGACATTCATCAGCAACAGATATTGTGCCAGAAATGCTATCAATATGATGTCCTTTTGGTACAATATCAAAACCAATAGACTCGGGGATTGTTTTTTGACCTCCACATCCAAATTCAAAAATAGTTCCTCCTTTAATTAAACTTCTAATAATATCTCCTTCTGTATCAGTTCTTATTTCATCTCCACTCATCTTTGCTTTTGTATGTGTCACATCAGTAATACATTCATACCATCGTCTAAATCCATGCTTTTTAATAAGTCCAAAATTAGTTCGTTCTGTTGAAAGATAATTATTCCATCCGCCCTTTTTACTTGCATCTCCATGTAATCGGTTTCCAGTTGAAAATCCATAATGATAGACAAATACATTTCTATCTACTAAAAGCAGATATCCCTTATCATCAAGTCGGATAGAATAATCAAGATCATCTCCTCCCGGAAGGCTATCATCAATACCTCCAGCTTCAATCAATGCAGACTTTCTTATCATTACACAAAATCCTATAAGATAAGAAGTCCTATAAATCATTTTTGGTCCCATAGATCCCATATGTTGAGTACCCATTACCACATTTGATATTGGACCAACAGCTCCAACTTCTTTATAAACAAAATGTTGAAGCATTTTTTGAATCCATCCGCTTGAACTATCAGGAATAAGCGTATCATCATTTAAAAACATAACAAATTCCGAATTACACATCGGAAAAGCAAGTTTTAATGCACCTTCCCATCCAAGATTTTTTCCGGGTTCAAGAATAGTAAGCCAATTTCTATTTTTTAAATCATCAAGACTGTGTTTTTCTCCATTATTGATAACAATAATATGAACAAGTCCATCTCCTAATGCAGTACGTTGTATAGAATTGAGACATGGTATCAATTGACTTCTATTATTCCAAGTAGGTATTAAAATTGTAACAATTGCCTTTCCCATACTCCTCCTATCTGTCTAATGCTAATAATGGATTTGATACATCAAATTCATCAATAGCATATTTTGGTAACGGGGTCTTTAATTTAATTTTGTATTTTTTATTAAAAATATCAACATAATTCTCATCAACAATATCAGGACTTTTTAAATGACCGAGTTTAATCCGTGTATCCATAAAAACTCGTGCATTTGCCTGTTGTTTTGCATTGACACAAAAGAAAATATCTTCGCCTGTTCCTGTCGTACTAAAAAAATATGGAGAAGTCATTTTTTGTACCATAGACAAACGGATACAAACTGCACCAAATCCAACCGCATCACACTCAACAAGCGTATTTCTTGGATATTTCTTTACATATTGATTGATATAATAACTTTGATGTCGCACATTATCATATCCTTCTTTTGCTGTATACATAACTGCATAATGGGGCGGACTACGCATAAAAGCAAGAGGGGCAAGAATATCAATTTCCGGATGTTGTTCCATATCTTCTAACAATCGAAGTACCATATCGGGAGGAAGTACCATATCATCATCATACATAATAAGAAAATCACATTTAGAGGATAAGGCTACCGTTATTAGTTTTTCTCGTGCCATCTGTGTCAATAAGCGACCAACAGTAAACCAATAGAACTCATATCGTGGATTACGTTTCTCATATCTCCATCTTTCTTGTAATGCTCCAAGGCGAAACGATTGAATAAGATGATTATCATATGCTTCAGGAAGTGTATGACCTTCAGTTGGAATACCAATAGCAATTTTCAAAATAACTTCTTCCTCTGTTATATGGTCAATAAGATGATGACCAGCACACGTTCCCTGTTTTAAGGCTTTTAGTGTCAAAATCTTATCGCACTCAAGACATTTATAAAGTTTCATACATTAAAAATACCCGCTCAACCTGTTCGGAAAGCGGGTATTTTTGAACAGGTTGATTTTACCATATCACATTATAACATCTTTATCAAACCACTCACATATGCTGCTGCTGAAATTGCTGTTGGAACATTCGATGCTGCAATTACATAATGGAATCCTCCATTTGCATATGTTGGTGCTGCAGATGCCATACCTGCTGCTGCTGGAACTAATGGATCGCCTCCGTTAATAGTAATAGATGATCCTTCATTGGAAATAAGCATTGATTGAACAAATCCTGATGTTTGGACTAATCCATAATCATTATTTGGAATATCTTGTGTTGCTATCCCAATAAATCCCGGCATATCACCGGCTGCATCTGCTATAACAGCAGAAATACCATCACATGAAGCTGTCGTTGGTTTAATAGAAACTGCACGACCAGTTGTGATTGTTGCGCCCTGTACGTTTAATACAGTACGAAACACATTTTCTGCGCCTTCACGATTTAATTTTTTGAACATCATAGTTTATATCGCCTCCTTTTTCACCTTATATTTTGTTCAGGTTCCTTTACTGATATAGATAGCTCTATCGTTTTATTAGGAGGTCTATTCCGGCGAAGCGGTGTACTCCACCGGAATAAACACTTTTATTTACATTACGCTGTTCTTCCAACAAGCGCACCATGCGCTTTTCTTCGATCACAGGTAAGATTACCCATCCATAGAATCTGTGCAACTCGTGCATCTTGGTTCTCTGGTTTCACGAACGGTGTCACTTTGAAATTCGCATCCGCATGGACAACGAGTTTCATGTGGTCAAGATTCAAGAAATACATGTATGTTGATGGACATAATTCATCCCATACAATAGGTACTCCCTTGAAAGCAAGGGCTTGAATACCTGCATCTCCAAGTTTCTTTACTCCTTCAACATTCATTTGCATTGATCCTGCAACTTGAGAAGAAGATACATAAGTAAGTAAAGATTCATACTTCTCAAACAATGTTTGGGTTGTAACGATAAAATTTGGATGATCTTTTCCACCTTTACTACAAGTGTTAAAGGTTGTTCTCATATCCGCAGCTGTTAAAGCTGTTGACGAACTTGAGTAATAACCAGCAGTCCACCAATCGTAGGTTGTTCCACTAATTCCACCGTAAGTTCCGGAACTTAAAACCATAGCTCTAAGACCGGTAAGGTCTTTGCTGCTATTGCCTGTTCCATCAGAAAAAAGTCCGGTTCCAAGAGATTCAGATAAACTCATCCGAGCCTGTTTGGTTTTTGCATCCAACAGGTCAATGAGTTTACACTTGTTCCCATTGTTTTTCCGTTCCTCTTCACCAGAAATGGTAATAGAAACAGAATATTGTTTCCCAATTTGTTATCGTAGGTTTTCTATTTCCTACATCTTGATATTCCTATCAAGTTCAGGTCATATCTTCACAATGTTTTATTGTGCGGGGCACTTATGGATATTATTGTTTTCTCAATCCTGACCGTTGAGCCTTCCATGAGCCTTGCGTAATCTCATGGCTTGGTTGCTGATTATCTGTTCTAGACGTTCCAGCAGTTCACCCCGATTCATTAGGTTTTCTTTGCCTAATAAGTCGTAGACCGTATGTGGGAGTTAATCGATGGCATTTTATACATAATGTTCTTCCATTATTTATATCAAATCTTAATTTCGGATATTCCGAAAATGGTTTGATATGGTCTGGATGTAATCTTCCACCTTTTTCTCCACATATTTGACAAGTAAAATTATCTCTTTCAAATACCAATTTTCTCCATTTTCTCCAAATTGATGAGTTTTTTATAATCTTTTCCTTTTCTGAAGTTCCGCCTTTCCAATTTGGATTATTTTCTCCTGTCCATGATTTTTTACGGTATATCTTAAAAGATTCTGGTTTTATTTTGGGCATAATTCCTTTTGTACCTTTATTCCAGGGTATTGAACCCTTTTTGAATCCACCATTTGGATTCAGATTCAAATGTAAACCTTTATTCCAAGGAATATGACCTTTTATAAATACCATATATTTTTATTATACTTGTTGTCTATTGACTTGTAAATGTGCAAACGTTTTTCTACGCAAAACAAAAATTTCCTAATGACCAGTCCTCATTTGAGGGTAAGTTAAACTCTGCTGCATCAATTCCAGCTTGTGGTGTCGTATCAAGAGAATCATATCCTGAATACGAACCTGCAGTTGTATTTTTTGCATACATAAGTGGTTGTACGATTCTTTCTCCGCCTGTTTCTTCCTTAACGGCTCCTTTTTCCTTCAACATGAAAAATGTTGCATTTGACTTGAAGATTTGATCTACAAGGTTTGTGCGGTAATTTTTCAATGTCGTGGAAAGAAGTGCGCCGACATTTACGTCTGCCATAATCTTTTCACCTCATTTCTATAATTAAATTTTTAATATTATTGTGCCAATTCTTCTTCCGCCATTTGTGCTGCTTCTTGCATCGTTAATGCAACTTTCTTTGTTCCAGCAGAATATGGAGAACCATTTTTCTCTGGTACAACCATCCGTTTGCTTTTTGCTTTCTCGTTCATTTCGGAAAGGACTTTATTTCGCATTGATTCCTCATATACTTTATGCCGTGCTATTCCGTCTTGTGTTGCCTGAACAGCACTTTTCTTTCCTGCTAAATAGTCCTTATCCTGTGCAACGTATCCAGCAATGATAGCTGCAAACTCTTGGTCATTTGTTAACCGAGGGTCTACTGCCTCTGCTGACTGAAAATCCCTCTCACGAGCAATTTCCTGTCGCATTTCTGCTAACGTCTGTTGTTTCACCCACTCTGCATATTCTTTTGGGTCTTCCGGTATCTGTTCTTCTTGCGGTACTTCAGGATTTTCCGGTTGTGCCTGTTGTTGCATCCATGCTTCATATTTTTTCCGCATTTCTGCAACTTCCTGCGTTTTCCGGGTATAGTCCTGTTGGCGCATGAATCCAGATTTTATCTGCGCTTTTAAGTTCGCATCCAGTCCATCCAACTTTTCAAGAACTTCAAGTGGGTCAGCACTTGTCGGTTGAGATTGTGGGGTAACTTTTGGTTGAACCTCAATGGTTTCCTCTCCGTTACCTTCATTGTTAATGTCCGATACCTCGGCACTTGTTTCCGTTGCTGCTTCCGTAGCACCGGAAGATGTATCAGTATCCATAGATTGTTGATGAATGGACAACAGAGTGTTAGTTTACATAACTAATTCCGTGACTTGTTCATCACCTCTATTATTAGAATAACAAATAAAAGAAAGATTTATAAGTAAGGTACAATTTTTCCGTTCTTTAAGAAGTTGATTCCCCACACAATTCGTTTTCCATCACCGCACTTTTGACATTGAACATTATTTCCATCTTCAAGAAGTTGATACTTATGGTCACATCTATCCCAATTGGAAACTTTATGCATTTTGTAGCTTTTAATGGAAGATTCACCGGTTTTGCTATTCACCCATTCCTGCCATTCCCCTTTTCCACCTTTGTATTCCCAATCACCAATTTTTTTCGGTTCCATATTATTTCCACGTTACACCATAATTTTTCCATCCATGCCATCTGCTCCACGGAGCTTGTCCTGTCAAATCTTCCTGCCGTCTTGTTATCTTTGCCATTTCCAAGTTCTTAATTGCATCCAACATATCCGTATATTTTTGTAATCCAATTCTATTCATTGTATTCGGCATACGATTCCTATAATCATCAAAGGTTGCGCTATTATTCTGCATTAAACCATAATCACGACTTCCGTCATTATTTATTCCACTAATAGCATTTGGGTCATGATGTGATTCAAAATTAGCAACAAGTGCTGCCGGTGTTGCTTCTCCTGTTTTATCAAACTTTTCCATATACAATTGCGCTATTTCAGGACTGGGTTGCGTTACATAATTCCCTTCCGGAATATTCGCATATTTCTGATAATCCATTTTATGAACATAAGGAGTTGGAGAAGGAGTTGGAGTTGGTGTAGTAAATCGCATAACTACATCTGGTTTAGGAGGGATTGGAGATAAAGATGGAAGGATATTTAATCTTCGTAATAGATTCTGAAACATAGATTATACTCCTTGCGGTCCTTTTGCTACGCCTTGCTGTTTATATGCTGCTCCGGTCTGTGCTGCTATTTGCGTATTATCAGACTTCATTGTCTTTTGCGCCGCATCAACGGGATTTTGTGTTCCCGGTCTACCTTCCTGTCCACCTTGTGCCTGTTGTTGCATTGTTACCTGACCATACATGACTGCAAGTTGTTGTGCTTGTTCCGGTTGTAATACTCCTGATTGCACAAGAGATTCCAATGATGCAAGGACTGTTTCCGGAGAAACTACTCCTGACAAAAACTGTTCTGCATCTTTATATCCAAATCCGACTTTCATTACATGCTTTACTAATTCCTCATGGTTTATACCCGGATCTTCTTTCATTTCCCGATAAAGAGCTATTGCCTGTGCAGCAATTGTTTCCTTATTCTCATTCATACTTTCCACATCCATTTCTATATCATATTCCTCTCCTAGATTTTTCAGATTTTCAATATATCCATTTTGTTCGATTTCTGCCGGGTCCATATCCGTTATCTTTGCAAATACCGTTATATCCCAATTAAAGGCACAGAGTGGGAGAAGGTTCTTTGCAAGGGCTTTCATAAACTCACCCATCTTCTGTTTCTTTCGTTGGATTTTTTTATTGGATGCTTCCGCAAAAATCTTTTGTCCTGTTGCCGTATCAACCGTATTGGATGAACTTGCACGGGAAATATCCAACATGCTGGATGCCATTTGAATATCCTGTCGTGACTGTTCCAATGCAGTCATAATGGTTTCCGGAACAGGTGGTGGTGTAATATATTGAGGAGGTTGTTGACTTGTTCCACGCATAAGTGTAAAGTCTTTTGGATTTTTCAGTTTCTTTTCATCACATTCAATCGTACTTGGAACCCATATCTTTACTCCTTGTTTATCCCGTAAATCCATAACTCTGCTTCTACCCAATGAAATATCATGTTCCAATTCCCGCATGACTTTTGGTTCACCGAAACGGATAAAGGTAGTCGGAAGTCCGTAATTACCTATCTGAAGATATGGTTTTTTTGCCATTTCTTCCGGTTCTTTTATGATTTCTTTTTTTGTAAACACGACATAATAGACTTTTTGTGCGTTCCATTTTTCTTTTAACTCTGCTTTTTTAATAAACTCTTTTGGAAGCGTACCGCAGTATTCAAATACGTCCACTCTATCCAAATCTGCTGTTTCCAGCGTTTTATCGTTTTTCAAGGAATCATCTGCAGAACCATCAATTTCCGAAAGATTAAGTTTGGAAATGCTTTCTTCTGATGGTTTCTTTCCATAATCTTCCAGTACCTGTTCAGGAGAGATAGTCCGTTTACAGATAATATAGGGAATTTCATTTTCTTCATCATCTAATACAAACTTGGATTCCGGAGAATAATAGATTTCTTTGTAATTATAACTTCTAACATATGGTAAATCCTTTATGGGAACTTGGACTTTCTGAATAACGACTTGTGTAACCGGTTGTCCTGTTTCATCTAATACCGGTGTTCCGTCACTATTGGTTATAGGCTGTTCCTGTTTTTCTTCTACTTCTTCAAGTACCTGTGTCCATCCATATTTCACCGTTCCAATTCCGGTAATAACCATGTTATAACCGACTTCTTCCAATTTATCCACAAGATGTGTCCGTTCTTTAATGTAATCCCAAATCTTTCCCGTAAACTCCGTAAATGGTCTATCTTCTTTTCCCCGTTGTTTCATGATAACGTCCGGAATCCGGTCAAAGGAGGAAGGGATAATCTGTTCTACCGTTGAGAAGATATAGGGTATCTGCATTGCATTAGATATATCCGGTAGTTTCTCGGAAGTAATAGTTTCGATATTATAATCGTTAATCCATTTCTTTACGTCATCACGCCATCGTTTCAAAAACCTATCGGATAGTTTTACCCGTGTATTTAATAGTTGCAGAAAATCATCCTTTTTTTCCATAGTGGTATCTCCAATACTTTTACTGTACTACATCCTGCTAAAAATTATAAGAGATTTTGTTTTCGCAGATTGCGTAAATACTCTAATATATTCTTTATTTTTTGACAGATTGCCTCCTGTGTTACACCGAGCATGAATCCAATATCTTCCTGTGGCATACCTGCTTCTTCCCATGCAATGAATATCAACCGGTCCTGATCCGTTTTCATCATCTTATAAATCTTTAACAGTTCTAGCCGGGCCCATGCCTTTTCATTCTCGGTATATCCGTCGGCTGGTTCTTGAATAATGGACAGCATATTATTTTAATAGTTGAATCAGTGAATATTGTATGAGTGCCGATACTTCATCCGGGCGCATGGCAGCATTAACTTCACAGACATATTTGCCTTTAAAGTAAATATCAAGAAACTCCGGTATTTGTCCGGACTTTTGACCATAAATAAATCTATCCTCCCGTGGTCTATATTTTCGGATATTGCTTTCCACGCCAAACATATACCAATCCCGGAACTCTGATTTTATGACATGAATTACCCCCTTCTCAAAATCAGACGGATTGATCCGTGGTCGTAAGTCGCTTATCATAATGTTCCCACATATCCTTTCCTTGCCCGTTCTTCCAATCCTTTATTCAGCCAATATTGAAATGAGTTTTGTGGAATACCAACAGTTGGTACTTTATTGATAATCGGTTTTGTCATCAAAGCGTAACGAAGTGCATCCAATCCATGGTCTTCCCCTTTTGTATCCAAATCTTCTACATCTTTCATATCATGGATTGCTCCGGGTATTGTTTCAATCATATAGGTACAGGTATCAAAAAATTTTAAAAGCGGTTCCTTATTTTCCGTATAATGAAGATAACTGTGAATAAGACTCCATCCTGCTAATCTATTATTATCTCCTTTAATGATAATTAAACCATTTTGTATCAGCCGGTAGGCTATGGATTCTCCCCGTTCATATTGAGTAATCGACCAGAGTTTTGGATCTGCAACGGAATACTTGATATTCTCGTCTTCCGATAACCGGAGAACTTTATTTGCTAACATAGAATCAGTATGTTCTGTCACGACTAATTCCCGGTACACATATCCCTGTCCTTTTTCATCAAAGGCAATCCAGACAACGGCAGAAGGTTCTGTATATCCCCAGTCCAGTCCGATAATCCGTGTCCACCACGGAGGGATTTTAAATGGTTTAATAACATGCTTATCATACCGCCATTCTGCAAAGTATTGTCCTTTGAGAATATCCCAATCTCCTTCAAGCAGAGCCTTCCTGTCATCCGAATCCAATTTCATCAGATTTTTTACATAAGATTCATCCTTCATCAGATATTCATTGTCTGATAATCGGGATGGAATATATACAGTAGTATAACTTGATCCTGTTTCTTTATCCGTCCGTAGTATTTCTTTTCCGGGTATCACATCTGAAATAAACCGTTGTTTTACCCATTCATGTCCGATATTGCCCGGATTGGATGCAGATTTCACTTGTGTCTTAATTCCTTTTGTAGAACGCAAACGGGAAAGAAGATAAATATATTGAAACTTGTTGAAATGTGTGAGTTCATCAAAATAAATCCTGTCATATTGTGCGGATTGGAATTGATAGACATCTGTATCATACAGACAATAGTTAAACTCTAAAATAGAGGCTGTATCCTTGAAATAATACCGGTGTTCTTTTTTGTTGTATCCGCCCCAACTCGCCGGAATAACACGAAGTGCCTCCAAAATAACGGATTTTTCCAGTTCCGGATAGGTACGGCGGAAAATGGAAACCGTGACATTTTTATGATTCAGACAAAAGAAGATTGCATCCCAGAGAATTGCAAAGGATTTTCCACCACCGACTGCTCCACCAAAAAATACTTCATCAGCAGTTGCCTGATGGAACTGTATTTGCTTTGAAGAAGCAATATATCGTTCAACTGCCTTCATGTATCTTATCATATCATACTATTTCACGATAGTGCATAGATAGCGTATTTGTATCCTCTTTTTTTCTATTGACAGCAGTATTGTAGTAATTTCTTGACGAGTATGGTATACTATGGTATGGGACCCGAAAAGCAATACATTCCTTTATGGATTCCATGTTGCTAGAAGAATAAAAAAGTATTTTTTGTTTTTCTACCAATATGGATACTCCAATACAAGATTCTCTGTCACCGGAGACAACACTACCGGCAACAACACCAAAACGGGATGAACTGCCGAATCCTCTCAAATCGCTTCTTCCCCGGCAACGGAGATTTCTTAAAGAATTTTTGAAAACACAAGACAGAACAAGTGCATGGATGAAGGTATATCGATGTAAAGCACGGGAATCAGCACTTGTTGCCAGTAACCGGTTTCTCCATCAACATCCGGACGTTGTGGATTGGCTGTATCAACTCTCCGGTCTTGGCGACGATGATTTTGCACGGGTTATCCGGGAAGGAATGGGAGCAAATAAATCACTTTTTTATCAAAGACGGCAATATATTGAACCGGACCATTATGCAAGGTTCAAGGCGGTTGAATTAGGATTAAAGGTCAGGGGAAAAGATGCACCACAGAATAAAGGAAACCAGATGAATATCCAAATCATTAACGATTCCACGCACGGCGTTTTTAAAATTATTGAGAATGTTGAAAACGAATAATATGACACTAAAAAGCAGAGTAAAACAATCCAAACGCTATTCTTCTTATACCCCTTGACACGATGTGCTATACTTATAGGTAGAAATAGAACAGTTTTAGTAACCCTCACAGGGTACGGTTTCAAACTAAAACTGTACCGTACTCGGTGAGGGTTTTTAATTGCACATTACTATTTTTTATAGATCCATAGTCAAAAAAGACTTTAACATTATGGCATGTGCAACATCATGGGACGATAGCTGACCCCCCATAGGCATTGAGATACGTTGCCGATTATACAGAATCAAAAAATAATCAGAAGTTGAATTAAAAATTCTTCTTTTCTTTTACCCTTTTCTTTTCTTCTTTTCCTTATTGAAACCTAGATGGAACCAATCCTATAGGAATGGGTTAAACTGAAGACTTGAAAATACCGGAGTATGGATTGGTGATACTAAATAGGTACTATACAATACATACAGTAATTCTAAGAAGAAAGGGTTATACTCAATATAACCAATACTCTTACTATCAATAGAGTCTTAGTAGCATCATACAGTCTATACAGTCTACCATGTACCAATTAAGAGAAAGAATTATAGAGGCTGTACTGTATGGACTAGAGAAGATCCCGGGTGAAAGAGAAAAGAGGATGGGGGGGAGAGATATACAAAATCCTACAAAATCCTACAATTTCCCTCTATTCTCCTGTACTTTTCCTATATTTCTATTTGTATTTCATGAACAATAAGTAACAGTTTGGGTAATAATTAGCGATAATATTGTGCGACTTCTAAACAAAATCAATCCATAGTCTTACAGGTTTGGGACATTGTTTTGCTAGTATTGGGTATTTTCAAAAAAGATCCGGGAAAAATCAAGTCATGGAAAAAACATCACATTTAGAGCATTAGGACAATCTCCGTATTCATGCCATACTTGACAGCAGAATTATATTATTGTAGTATTATAGTTGGTAGTAAGAATTGCTAATAAAGGGGGGAATATATGAAGCTATACAAGACAACGGAAAAATTGAGCAGTCCGAATTATCCTTACGGGTATTCTATGCGGACCATAAAGTATGACTGGATAGAGTTCAAGGATGGAAAGGGCTTCCGGCATGTATCCATGACGATCAACCCAAAGACCGGTAAGGAAAACAAGCCAAAAGCCGGTACCTATTGCGACATGATGGTACTGGGAAAAGATGAAACAACCAATTATACCCATAGCAAAGCATGGAGCTTTTACGCTGATGAGGACATAGATGGCATTATTACATTTTTAAGCGATCCGGACAATTTCGCACTCTTTACACCGGAGCAGATAGCGTACCTATACAGGCGCATGATCGTCTGGTGCAAAACGTCAATAGTAGCTCAATGCCAATACTGCGGAAGCGATCCGGATGACCTTTTTCCCTTGTTCAAACCACAAATTGAAATCTTAGTCAGGGGATTAAAAAATGGCGGTAATGAGTTTATGTGTCTTACGTTTGACTGGAAAAAAATCAATAGTTACAAGGTAGAAGGGTATCAACCATTCAAAGTGGTTAACTATGGCATAAAAAGGAGTAATGCATGAGCAATCAACAAAATGACATCATCAATGAAGACCGGGCCGAGTATATGGCAGAACTCCAAGCAGATATGGAAAACGACGCAATGGATAACGCCAAGCGGTGCGATTGCGGGGGATGGATGCAACTGACCACAGAAAGCACAGCGGACCATAAAATCGTAACAATCTATATTTGCCAAGATTGTGGCGCAACAGAGGAGGAAATATGACAAACATTTACGATTGGGACTATCTAAAAAGCACCTTGTATCTCTTACAGGCAGAAGCTAACGATTTGAGCACATGGGATGCACACAATGGCGATATTCTGAATGAGGAACAAGACGAATTACAAAAAATAATAACAAAAATTAAGAAAAGGATGGTCTATGAATAAACGAATGATTGACTACAACAATAGACTCAATTTTGTCTTACAAAAAGGATTGCGGGACGCCATGAAATACGAAGCAATAGGAGAAATAGACACCGCACATGCGATCATTGCCCTTACAAGTCGGATTGTA
>Ga0172371_10006130_pt1 | contig 17586 bp, 17 predicted proteins | sample Lak12m_FD_114543 | JGI IMG/M metagenome (GOLD analysis project Ga0172371, IMG submission 114543) | Freshwater microbial communities from Kabuno Bay, South-Kivu, Congo - kab_022012_12m | ecosystem: Environmental > Aquatic > Freshwater > Lake | place: Democratic Republic of the Congo: South-Kivu...
CGAGCGGAAGACGCGCGGCGGTGTTGCGCAGGTCCTGCGACTTGGGGAAACACAGGATTCCGGAGAAAGACACCAGCAGTCCGTAGTCGAGATACCAGCTCGCGTGTCGATAGTCGCCCGTGAAGCAGTGGACGACGCCGCGCAAGCCGCCCGGAGCCTCGCTAGTCAGCACTTGGCGCAAGTCGTCGTCGGCGTCGCGGCAGTGCAGCACGATGGGTTTGGCCGCTTTCAGCGCGAGTGCGATGTGGCGGGCCAACGCGTCGCGCTGGGCGGGGCGCGGGCTGTGTTCGTAGTAGTAATCGAGGCCGGTCTCGCCGACCGCTACTACTTCGGGCTTTTCGAGCAGCGCGGCGATGCGCGCTTCGATGCCGTCGTCGTAGCTCTTGGCGTCGTGAGGATGGATACCGGCCGTCGAGCGCATGAATCCGAAGCGCTTAGCCAATTCGTAGGAGGCCTCGCTGTCGGCGATCGGGCCGCCGCCGCCGACCGCCACCAAGTGCGTGAGGCCGGCCGCGCGCGCACGCTCGATGACCGCGTCACGATCGCTGTCGTAGCGGCGATCGGAGAGGTGGCAGTGGCTATCGACGAGGCCGACGCTCATGCGGTCGCGGTTACTTCGGGACTTCGATGCGCGGGAACAGCGGCTCGGGTTTTTCCACCAGGTGCCCGGCGGCGAAACTGTGTCTCCAGCGCGGCGCGGGATCGGCCAGCCGCCCGGGCTCGGCGTGCAGCAGCGCCGCGATTTTCGCCGAGGTCTCGGGCATGAACGGCGCGAGCAGTCGCGCCAGGTGGCGCAGAGCGTCGCACAGCACGTGCAGGATCGCACCCACGCGCGGCCGTTGCTCTTCGTCCTTCCAGATCTTGAAGGGCGCCATCTCGACGATGTACTTGTCGCAGGCCGCCACCGCTTTCCAAATCTCTTCGAGCGCGATGTGGAAGGCGGCCTTCTCCAGCGCCGCGACTGCACGCGGCTCGATCTCGACGAAGGCGCGTTCGAGACTTTGGTCGGCCACGCGCTCGGTGTCCTCGTCGATCGGTTGCACGCGGCCTTCGAAATACTTGTGCTGCATCGCCAGTACGCGGCTGACCAGGTTGCCGACGCCGTTGGAAAGATCGGCGTTGAAGCGCGTCACGAAGGCGTCTTCGGTGAAGCTCGCGTCGGAACCGAAGGCCATCTCGCGCAGCAGGAAGTAACGGAAGCCGTCCATGCCGAAGCGCTCGCGCATTTCGAGCGGACGGATGACGTTGCCGAGCGACTTGGACATCTTCGATTCGCCCATGTTCCAGTAGCCGTGCACGTGCAGCGCGCGGTAGACCGGCAATCCGGCGGCCATCAAGATGGTCGGCCAGAAGATCGAGTGGGGTTTGAGGATGTCCTTGGCGATCAGGTGGTGGGCGCCGGCCCAGTACGCCTGCCAGTCGTCGGGGCGCGCGTGGCGCAGCGCGCTGACGTAGTTGATCAGAGCGTCGAACCACACGTAGCAGACGTAACGGTCGTCGAATGGAAGCTCGATACCCCAGGTCAGACGCGACTTGGGGCGTGAGATGCACAGATCGCCGATCGGTTCGCGCAGCAGCCCGAGAACTTCGTTTCGATAGCCGGCCGGAGTGATCAGTTCGGGGTTGGCTTCGAGGTGCGCGAGCAGCGCCTCCTGGTAGCGGCTCATGCGGAAGAAGTAGTTTTCCTCGGCGATCCACTCGGGTTCGGTTTTGTGGTCGGGGCACTTGCCGTCGAGCAGTTCACGGTCGGCGTAGAAACGCTCGCAGCCGAAGCAGTAACGGCCGCCGTATTCGCCGAAGTAGATGTCGCCCGCGTCGTAGACCTTTTGCATGACTTCGCGCACGAAGGCGACGTGGTAGTCGTCGGTGGTACGCATGAAGTGGTCGTAGGAAATCCCGCAGGTGTCCCAGGTCGAGCGGAAGATGCCCGAGACGCGGTCGGCGTAGCTGTGAGGATCGACGCCGGCCGCTTCGGAGGCTCTGGCGATCTTGTCGCCGTGCTCGTCGGTGCCGGTCAGGAAGAACACGTCGCGGCCCATCGAGCGGTGGAAGCGCGCCAACGTGTCGACGACGACGGTGGTGTAGGTGTGGCCGAGGTGGGGCTCGGCGTTGACGTAGTACACGGGCGTTGTCAGGTGGATCTTTTCTGTCATGACGAGTGTGTCAGGTTCTCACATTCAACAGCAGGTCGCGAATTGCCAGACGCGCATTGGCGTTGCGCGCCAGCGCGGTCATCGTCCAGTGGATGCGGCCGGCATCCTGCAGCAGGGCGTTGGTGTCGGCGCCGGTGGCTCGCTTTAGAACGGCGGCGAGTGCGGCGCACGGTTCGTGAGCCCGCTCGCCGAGGCTGCTCCTGACTTTGGTGAGCTGCCACTCGAGAAGTTCGCCGAGGGCGTAGCCGGACTCCTTGCGTGCGACCAGGGTTTGCACGACTTCGTCGACTTCGGCCTCTCCGTTTCTCACTCGTTCGTACGCCAGCAGCGTGGCCTCGCGTTCGGCCAGGCCGTCGGTGTCGTAGGCCGCGGCGCGTGCAGCGCTGCCGTGCGCACACGCGGCGGCGGCGGCGGCCTCTTCGGGCCCGCGTCCGAGCGATACCAGGATCGCCTCGACGTCGGCGTCGTCGAGGGTTCCGAAAGCCAGGTGACGGCAGCGCGAGCGTACCGTCGGCAGCATCGACGAGGCGTTGTCGGCAACCAACACGATGACGGCGAAGCCGGGTGGTTCTTCGAGCAGCTTGAGCATCGCGTTCTGCGCGTCGATGGTCATGTCGCCCGCGTCGCGGACGATTCCGATGCGCGGTCCGCGGCGTACCGGGCGCAGCGACAGACGCTGCAGCAGCTGCCGGCTCTCGTCGATACCGATCGAGCGTTTGTTTTCCGGGATCGCCATTTCGACGACATCGGGATGCACGCCGTTGGCGATCAGCCGGCAGCTTTCGCAAGCCGGTTCGCAGGCGCCTGCCTGCGGGCACTTGAGCAGCGCGGCCCACCAGCGCGCGGTCAGAAACTTGCCGACGCCGCGCGGGCCCGAGAACAGCCAGGCGTGGTGCAGGCCCTGGTCTCGTCCTTGTGCGAGCGCCTGCGCCAGTTCGCCCAGCAAGGCGCGAACCTCGGTGTGGCCGAGCGGTTCGAGAATGCGGCTCATCGGTCGTGCTGCGTGCGCATCGCCGGGCCGCCGGTGATACCAGCGGCGGGTTCCGTGGGCCGACCGGCTTGCACGGTGTTGCCCCTCGCGCGATGCGCCTCGACGGCGGCGATGCAGGCCTGCGTGACGTCGTCTTCCGCGACGTTGCCGTTGATACGCACGATGCGTTCTGGGTGCGCGCAGTGGAGTGCGACGAAACCCGCGCGGATCCGTTCGTGGAAGGCCAGCGGTTCGGCCTCGAAGCGGTCACCGGGACCGCCGCTGCGGGTCTTGGCGCGGCCCAGACCGACGCGTACGTCGCAGTCGATCCACAGCGTCAGATCGGGTCGCACGCCGCGCGAAGCGAAGGCGTTGAGCCGTTCCAGCCAGTCCAGGTCGTGGCCGCGCCCGTAGCCTTGATAAGCCATCGTCGAGTCGCCGTAGCGATCGCAGATCACGGTCTTGCCGTTTTCGAGCGCCGGCACGATCACGCTCGCGACGTGCTGGGCGCGGTCGGCCATGAACAGCAGCAGTTCCGCGCGCGGGTCGAGGTTGCTGCGCGGATCGGCGAGCAAGCGTCGGATCTCGGCGGTGACATCGGTGCCACCAGGCTCGCGTGTGGCGATGACTTCGGTGCCGCGGCTGCGCAGGTACGCGGCGACGCGGGCGGCCTGCGTGGACTTGCCACATCCTTCGATGCCTTCGAAAGTGATGAACGGTGCCACGGCGCGCGGAGTGTTGCTTCCTCCGCCTTCTTAGGCAACCCGCGTTCAATTGCAGCGTGCGGGGTCTTCGAGGGTGCGCTCCAGGGTGCGGGTGGCGTCGCCGCAACTGGCTATGGAGCGCAGCACGCACCAGGACGGGCCGCGGGTCACCAACTGCGCCGTGAGGCTTCGTACCTCGTCGGCGACCAGCGCGGCGGCGGCCGCGGGATCGGTGATTGCGGCGTCGAAGGCAAGCCCCGACAGCGCGCCGTAGCGGGCGCACAGTGCGTCCTCTCTGGCGCGCACCTCGCGGGCCACTGTCGCGGCCCTGGCGAGCAAAGCGGCCGATAGCGCGGCTGCCGCCACCGTGAGCAGCACCACCAGCAGCAGGGCCGCGCCGCGCTGCTCGCGGTGCCTGTTTTGGTCGCACCCGTCTTGCAGCGCGAGTCCGGCGATGACCGCGCAGGATTCTCGCCGCCGCCGTTGCCTCACCTGCGTAGCGCCTCGGGGATCGCGAACAGCAGATGCAGCGTATCGGTGTCACGGCCGCTGTCGAGAGCTAGTGCGGCGCCGGGCCGGACGCTCACCTCGACGAGCGATGCGGTCGGTGCCAGCGTGGGACTGCCCAGGCGATCGTAGGCGGCGACGGCACCGACGGCACCGTCGAACTCGATGACTGTCATGGTCTGGTTGCCGAGGCGGTGGCGCAACCTGACCCGCGAGCCCTCGTTCAGTACTTCTACGGCGCTGGTCTCCGAACCGCTCTGTGACACGCTGCCATTGCCGTCGAGGTCGGCGCGAAAGACCGCCTTGTCGCTTGTCACGTCGCCGAGCGCGGCCGGCCGCGAGGGGCCCGAGCCGGCGCTCAGCGCCGCGCGGTCGATCAGGGCTTCGAACTGGCGCTCGGCGAACAGGCGCGCGCCGAGTTCTTCGGTCTGCGCGCCGATGCGTGCCGCCTGTTGCAGCGCCGCGAGCGTCGATGCGAGCAGCGTTGCCGAGATGGTGAGGGCTGCGGTCGTTTCCAACAAGGAGAACATCGTCACACCTCAGGGGCCGGGTCGCGGCAGCGCTCTCACGAACATTCCGCCGCGCGTACCAGCACCGAGAGTTCCACTTTGCCGCTGCCCTGCCTGGCGGCGGCCCCGGCACGCAGGCGGTCGATGCCGTTGGCGACACCGGTGCTGCGGCTCAGCGAACAGACGAAGTCGTCCGGGCACGCGTAGGGCGGTCCGCACGGGGAACCGATTTCGCTCTCGAGAAGATTGCGCGTGACGTCGACGGCGCGGCTGCGCAGTTTCGCGCGTGACACCAGCAAGGCCGATGCGTGCAGTGAGCGTCCCAGTTCGGCCGTCAGCATCGCGGCCAGAACCAGCGCTGCGGCGCACTCGATCATCGAGGTGCCAGCGTCTGCGCGGCTCGCGCCGGGGTCGTAACCACTGGCTCCGGGAATTTCGTCGGCGTGGGTGCCACTGTCCGCGCGGCTCTTGCCGGGGTTGGAACCACCGGCCGTGCGAATCTCGCGGGCGTGGGTGCCACGCGCTGCCGCGTTCGTCATCGCACCGTCCCTCGCTGATTGACGACGATCGTTGCCGCCACGCCGTGCCTGGCCAGCCGCAGCGTGGCGTTATCGGCGAGTCCCGAGCTGCGAAAGTCCACGCCCGCGTCGGCGGGAGCGTCGGTGATCGCGACCCCGGTGGGTAGCTCGACACGTCGATAGGCCGGCAGAATTTCGACGACCGACGCGGCTAGCGCCGTACGTACCGTTACCGTGGTCTCGTGGAGGTAGGCTAGGCGACGGCCCTCGAGCAGCGCGTCGATCACCAATCGCCGCGCGGCCTCGACGTACAGCGAGTCGGCCAGAGCGCCGGCACCGGCAATTCCCGTTGCCGCCGTCAGCGCTGCCAGTGCCAGCGCGACGACCGATTCCACCAGTGAAAATCCCGACGACACGCGGCTGTTGTCGCGCGCTTCGTGGCCGCCGCGCAATGCCTGGGAAGTAATGTTTCGCGCCGCCGTTGGTGCCGCCGCCCGCGCAAATGAACCCTGCGCGAGGCCAGGGTACAGACAAGTAATGGAACCAGTTGGAATCTACGTCCGAAAGATCGCGCAAATGGACTCTGCGCGAGGCCAGCGCACAGACCCCGGCGCGACACACGACCTCAGTCCGTGCCGCCGCCCGTGCAAATAGACCTTGCTGTTGCATAAGAACTCAACGTGGAGCGCCGTTCGTCCTACGTTTTCCGATACCAAGCGCGTCGTGCTGATGCCTCCGCAGACTTCACCGACGGTGAAGTCTGACCACATGCGAATTCGAGAAGAAAAGCGTCAGTAAGACGCACGGAAGACAACCCCGGCGACGATTCACTTGCAACGTTGGGGTAGACTCTTCGCGGCACGCCCGCTACTAGGGCGGCATGGACCTGAGCTACGGCCCCGAGTACCAGAAATTTCGCGAGCAGGTGCGCGCCTTCCTCGAAGCGCACAAAGACGTCGCACCGGCGACTCTGGTCGGTCTCGGCGAAGGCGCCGCGTCGATTCGCGAGTGGCAGAAGACACTGGTCGTCAGCGGCTACGCGTGCCGCACGGTCCCGAAAGAGTACGGCGGCTTCGGCGCCGAGGCTGACCTGCTGAAGAACATCATCATCGACGAGGAGTTCAGGCGCGCCGGTGTCTCGCGCGGAATGACCAACCAGGGCATCAGCATGTTCGTGCCGACGCTGTTGCAGTACGGCACCGAAGAACAGAAGAAGCGCTACATCGGCCCGACCATTCGTGGTGAACTGATCTGGTGCCAGGGCTACAGCGAACCGGCTGCCGGTTCGGATCTGGCGAGCCTGCGCACCAGCGCGGTGCTCGACGGCGACGAGTTCATCGTCAACGGCCACAAGATCTGGACCAGCACTGCGCGCGAAGCGCAGATGATGTTCGCGCTGGTGCGAACCGAGCCCGACGCGCCCAAGCACAGAGGCATCAGCTACCTGGTGCTGGACGCGAAATCGCCGGGCCTCACGATCCGGCCGCTGGTGATGATGACCGGGCACGCCGGCTTCAACGAAGTGTTCTTCGACAACGTGAGGGTGCCCAAGGAAAACCTGATCGGCCGGCGCGGCCAGGGCTGGGAGGTCGGCAAAGCCACGCTGATCCACGAACGCAACATGCTCGGGGCGGCCGACCACAGCGAAGACACCCTGTGGCGCTGCGTCGATGTGATGCGTGACTACGGCGTGATCGAGCAGCCGGTGCTGCGCGACCGCTTGATGAAGCTCGCGGCGCGCGTGCAGGCGACGAAGTACCACTCGTTGCGTATGCTCACCAATCGGTTGAAGAAGCGGCCACCGGACCCGTCGTCGTTGATCACCAAGCTCAACGGCTGCCAACTCAACCACGACATATGCAAGCTCGCCATCGACGCGATGCAAGAGGGCGGGGTGCTCAGGCGCGGTTCGGCGTACGTGCGCGACGACGGATCGTGGCAGAACGAATACATGTTCCAACTCGGCCTGATCATCGGCGGCGGCACCGCGCAGATCCAGAAGAACATCATCAGCGAGATCGGCCTCGGCATGCCGCGCGAGCCGAAGTCTGCGGCGTCGCCCGCCGCGAAGGGGGTCTGAGGTGGACTTCGGGCTGTCGGAAGACCAGAGCCTGTTCCAGCAGTCGCTGCGCGGCTACCTCGCCGAGCGCGTGCCGATGGAACGTGTGCGCAGCGTGATGGAGAGCGCCACCGGTCACGACCACGCACTGCTTCGCCAACTCGCCGAGCAAGGCGTGACCGGCATCATGGTTCCCGCCGAGGGCGGCGGCAGCGGCCTGGGGCTGCTCGACGCCGCCATCGCTGCCGAAGAACTCGGCCGCGCGGCCACGCCGTTCTCGTTCCACAGCGCGGCGGTGATCGCGCCGTTGCTGCTGGGCGCGGCGCGCGACAGCGCCGTGCGCAATCATTGGCTGGCGCGCATCGCCGAGGGCAAGGGTTTGCTCGGCGTGGTGCTCGGAATTCCCGCCGCGATCGGCGGCCGGCTTCGCGGTCAGCAACGCTTCGCTGCCGACGCGGCCGTCGCGGACGCGTACCTGGTGGTGGCCGGCACCGGTCCGGCGACCGAGTTGTTGCTGGTGCCGCGCGACGCTGCCGGCATCGAGGTGACGGAACTCGCTACCGTCGATGCCACGCGGCGTGTCGCCCAGGTGGCATTCGCGGACGTCGCCGTCGATGCGTCGATGAAACTCGAAGTCGCCGACGCCGCATCGGTCGTGGCTCGCGCCGTCGATGCGGGCCGCGTCGCGCTGGCTGCCGACGCGCTCGGCGCCGCCGAACGCTCTCTCGAACTGGCGATCCAGTATGCGTTGACCCGCGAGCAGTTCGGTCGCCAGATCGGTTCGTTCCAGGCGGTCAAACACATGTGCGCCGAGGTCTACGCCGAGGTGGAGCCGCTGCGCGCGCTGCTTTGGTACGCCGCGTTCGCGTGGGACGCGGGGCGCGAAGACGCGGCCGCGATGGCCGCGCTGGTCAAGTCGCACGGCAGCGAAGTCGCCACCGAAGCCACTACCACGTGCGTGCAAGTCTACGGCGGCATGGGTTTCACCTACGAGTGCGACATGCAGATCTGGTTCAAACGCGCCGGCTACGACCGTCAGATGCTCGGCGGTCCGACCTCGCTGCGCGAGCGTGCGGCGGGGTTGATGCTGGGAGCCTGAAGGCGGCGGCGCGCCGCTGGCCGGCGGCGCTGTCGAGTGTTCGAAGTCGGCGCTGCTGCCGACGACCTCCGCGGCTGCACGCCGGCTGCGCCGCAAACGCTGCGCGAGCGGGTCAGAACAGCGGCGGATGAGAGAAATACAGATCGATGATGCGCGGTCCTTCCAGCATGTACAGGATCGACCCGAACGCCAGGAAAGGACCGAACGGAATTTCCATGTCGAAACGGCGGCCGCGCGCCGCCATCAGCGCCAGACCGACAGTCGAACCGACGATCGCGCCGGCCATCAGGCTGAAGAGCGGCGCCTGCCAGCCCTGAAGTCCGCCGATCATCGCCAGCAGCTTGACGTCGCCGAGCCCCATGCCTTCGCGGCCGCGCAGCTTCTCGTAACTCCACGCGAAAGCCCACAGTATGCCGCCGCCGAGGAGGATGCCGGTCACGGAATCACGCACGCTGACGTGCTGCACGACGAACGCGACTGCCGGTGCGATCAGGATCGACGGCCAGGTGATTTCGTCGGGGATGATGAAGTAATCGATGTCGATGAAAGTGACTACCACCAGCGCCGCCGCCAGCACCAGGTCGAGAACGGTTTCGCGCGGTGGCAGGTCACAGGAAACTATCAGTGCGAACAGGACGGCGGTCAGTGCCTCGACCGCCGGGTAACGGACCGAGAAGCTCTCGGAGCAGGTGCGACAGCGACCACGCAGTATCAGATAGCTGATCAGCGGGATGTTGTCGTACCACGCCAGCGGGTTCTTGCAGCTGCGGCAGTGAGAGCGCGGCTCGATTACCGACTCGTCGTGGGGCAAGCGTACGATGCAGACGTTGAGAAAACTGCCGATCACCAGACCGAGCAGCGATGCGAAGAGTAGAGTCACCTAGTAACGCCCAGCATACTAACGATGGGCTAACAATGGACGTACGCTGTGCTCCTGTCAAAAGTCTGTGCCGGCAATTTCAACCGTATTCGGCCGGCGCGACCGCGTGGTGCTCGGGCCGCGCAGGTCGGTGGGGGGTGCGGCGCGAGCACCACACGGTCAACGTGCGGTGGAACTGAGGGCCGGGTCTGCGGAGCTGTCCCAACGGAAATCGCGACGGCCGGCCGGGTGCGAGGCGGTGGCGACGAAGGTTGTCTCGTCGGCACTCTCGATCGCGACATCGACGCCTTCGGAAGCGGCGAAGCCCGACAGCGACGCCGCATCGTCGGCGTATGTCGCGCTGGTGGTATGATACAGTTCCTCGGCTGCGGCCAGGTTGCGAAGGTCCTGCTGTGAGCGCGAGTCGTATGCGGCGGCGCGGAACTCTGCGAAGCGCGGCAGCGCTGCCGCGATCAGGATCCCGAGGATGGCGACCACGACCAGCAGTTCGAGAAGGCTGAAGCCGCGCACGCGGCGCGAATGGTAAAAGCAGCAACGAGTTTTCATCAGGAACCTCCGAGTAACAATGATGCGGAACCGAGCATGGGTTGATAAAGCGCGAGAACGCCGCCTCCGACGGCGCAGGCCATGACGATGACGGAGATCGGTTCGGCCCAGCGGCAGACGCGTGCGAGCGCCTCGTCGGCGGCGCGGCCTTCGAGCAGCCCGAGCTTCGAGAAAGCTTCGGCGTAGTTGCCGGTGGCTTCGGCTATCTCGAGCAGGATGGTGGCGTCGCCGCTGCGATCCAGACCGGCCGAGGTCCAGGCGCGGCTGAGCGCCAGGCCGCGCCGTAGCAGCCGTAGGCAATGCGCCAGCCGCTCGGCGATGACGGCGTTGACGGACGCACGCGCTGCCAGTGCGAGCGCTTCTTCGGCTTCGCACCCCGCTTCGAAGAGCAGTGCCAGCAGACCGCAACTCGCGTGCATCGCGCCGGGCGCGAGTAGTGAGCGCAGCAGCGGAAGTTCGACCGCGGCGCGTGCCAGCAAGCGCCGCCAGCGCACACTTCGTGCGCGCGCAACTTTGGCGGCGGCTACCGCCAGTGCCGCGGCGGTCGCGACCGACAGCCCGTAACGACCCGCGGCGTTTCCGAAAGCCAGCAGCGCACGCGTCGTTGCCGGCAGCTGCGCACCCTGTCCGGCGTACAGACTGGTGAACGAGGGCAGCACGACGATCGACAAGAACGACAGCGAAGCCAGCGCGCCGACCATCAGGATGCACGGATAGGTCAGCGCCGAAGCGATGCGACGGCGGCCTTCGCTCTCGCGCTCGACGCGCTCGGCGAGCAACGTCAGCGTACGCGCGGTGGCACCACCCGACTCGCCGGCCCGCACGACCGCGATTTCGGCTTCGGAGAACGGCAACCCGGGTGCGGCCATTGCCGTCGACAGCGACAGGCCGCGCCTGACCCCGGCGGCGAGCCGCGCCAGACAAGCGTCGCTTCCGCCGCGCGCCCGCAGGCACGACGACGAAGCGAGTGCGTCGCCGGTCGTCATCCCCGCGGCCGTCAAGGCCGCGACGCGGCACAGCGCGCGCACGCCATCGTGGCGCGAGACCGGTACGCTCCGTGTTGCCCACGGCAGGCGCATCAGCGACGCCCTCACGGCTGCGCCTCATCGTGGCGCGAGACCGGTACGCTCCGTGTTGCCCACGGCAGGCGCATCAGCGACGCCCTCACGGCTGCGCCTCGCGATCGTCGCAGCCGAGCCCCGAGCCCGGCTGCGGGCAGTGCGCCAGCACTTCTTCGAAAGTGGTCTGGCCGGCGAGAACCTGGGCGAGACCGGCGGCGCCCAGGCTGCCGGGGCCGAACGGCACCGGCGCGTCGTCTTCGCCGGCCGCCATTTCGAACAGACCGATGCGGCCGCGATAGCCGCTGCCGTTGCAGTGCGAACAACCGGCCGTGACCACCGTGCTTGCAGGTAGCGCGACCCCCGCGCGCGCGAACAAGCGCCCAGCGTCTGCGCCCCCCGGCCAAGCGGCGCTTACGCGACAGTGAATGCAGAGCCTGCGCACCAGGCGCTGGGCGATCACCAGCGACAGCGTCGCGTCGATGAGGTAATCGGCGACGCCCATCTCGGGAAGCCGCAGCAAGGCCTCGCGGGTGTCGCTGGCGTGCACGCTGCTGAGCACCAGGTGACCGGTCAGTGCCGCGCGACACGCGATCCGTGCACTCTCGCCATCGCGAATCTCGCCGACCATCAGCACATCAGGATCCTGACGGAGCAGTGCGCGCAGCACCGCGCCGAAGCTGCGGCCGACGACGTCGTCGATCGGTACCTGCGAGACACCTTCGACGTCGCGTTCGACTGGGTCTTCGACGCTGACGACCGAGCGCGAGGGGCTTCGCAGAGCGGCGATTGCAGCGTACAAGGTGGTCGACTTGCCGCTGCCGGTCGGCCCGGCAACCAGGATCAGTCCGTTGGACCTGGCGAGTGCGGCTTCGAGGCGGCGGCGCTCGCGCGGGGCCAGCCCAAGGTCGCAGAGCGCAGGGGCGGCGCTGCCGTGGCGGAGCAGGCGCAGTGCGATCTTTTCGCCGCGTGCAACCGGCAGGAACGCGGCGCGCACATCGACGCGCTCGCCGTGCGGCCCGGCGAAAGTGAAGCGGCCGTCCTGGGGCAAACGCCTCTCGGCCAAATCGGCGCGTGCCAGCAGCCGCACGCGCGTCAACAGCGCGGGTACCAGCGAGGCCGGGGGCGAGGCGAGGTCGCGCAGGTGCCCGTCGACGCGCATACGGATGCGCAGGCCGCTTCGATCCGGCTCGAAGTGCAGGTCGGAAGCTTCGGCCAGGATCGCTTCCGTGAGAACCGCGTCGAGCAGCCGCACGGCCGGTGCGATGGTATCGCTGCCGCTACGCGCCCGTTGCAATTCGTGACGCGACTCGGTGTGGCTGCCTGCGTTGGTCGACACGTCGCGAAGCTAGATCCGCTTCCAACGCTACCGCAACGACGAAGATGTGATGAAGAGGTGGATTCGCCGGGCTCGCGCCGCTCGCCGGCCGGAGGCTTCACGCGGTGACGACGTTGCGACCAAAGATGTCGCCGGCCAAGCTCTGGCGGTCAATTCCCGAATCGGAAGCCGACCCGCCGGCAGTGCCGACGATGCGCCGGTCAGCTTTTGCGGCGTATCTTGTAGTTGCCGCGTTCCGCGTCGTAGTCGAGGGCGAGGAGGCCGCGTGTCTCGGCGTCCTCGAGAAGTTCGACGAAGCCCCGATAGCCGTAGCGTTCCTCGCGGAAGTCGGGATGGACGCGGCGCAGCGTCTGCTTGACCAGCGATCCCCACACCGGGTCGTAGTCTTCCTCAAGCGAGGATACGATCGCGACCAGCATATCGATCGCTTCCTGTTTGACGTCCTGCTTGGCTTCCTTGGGCGTACGCGCCCGGGCCGGTCGCGCCGGGGCCTTCTTCTTCTCTGCCGAACGCACCAAGTCGTCATAGTAGAGGAACTCGTCGCAGCTAGACACCAGCAGCTCGGAGGTCGAGGTCTTGACGCCGCAGCCGATCACGCGCTTGTCGTTCTCTTTGAGCTTGGATACCAACGGCGAGAAGTCGCTGTCACCCGACAACAGCGCGAAGGCGTCGATGTGGCTCTTGGCGTAACACAGGTCCAGTGCGTCGACGACCATGCGAATGTCGGCGGAGTTCTTGCCGCTCATCTTGCTCTGCGGGATGTCGATCATCTCTATGCCCTGGGCGTGGAACTCGCGCACCGCACCGCGGTAGCGATTCCAGTCACAGTAGGCGCGTTTGAAGACGATGCGACCCTTTTCGAGCAGGCGCTTGAGCACCAGCTCGATGCGGAACTCGTCGGTGTGGAGGTCGCGGGCGCCTATTGCCAGGTTCTCGAAGTCGATGAAGACGGCAATCAAGCTTTCGTCTGCCATTGTGGGTGTGTCTCCTCGGTCGGTTGCCGCCCGGCTGCCGGCCCCGGCCTTCGATCGTCGCTTACCGCAAAGCGGTAGAGGCCGGAACCGCCACCGTGAAGTAGAACGTCGCTCCTTCTCCGACGGAGCTGCGGCTCCAGACGCGCCCGTTGTGGCGATCTATCACCCGCTTTACCGTGGCCAGACCGATGCCGGTGCCCTCGAATTCGCCTGCCGGGTGCAGGCGCTGGAAAGCCTTGAAGAGCTTGTCGGCGTAACCCGAATCGAAGCCCGCGCCGTCGTCGCGTACGAAGTAGGCCGCTTCTCCTTCGTCGCTGCTGACTCCGAACTCGATCCTGGCGTGCGGATGCTTGGATGTGAATTTCCACGCGTTGCCGATCAGGTTCTCGAGCACCACGCGCAGCAGGTTCGCGTCCCCGTTCACCACGATCTGCGGCGCGATGATCACGTCCACCGCTCGTTCGGGTTGCCGCTTGCGCAGCTTGTCGACGATCGCGTTCGCGATCGCGCTCATGTCGACCGCTTCGACGTGAAGTTCACCGCGGGTCGCCCGCGACAGCGACAGCAAGCCGTCGATCAGTTCTCCCATCAACGAGGTGTTGGCGTGGATTCGGCGGACGTGATCGAGAGCCTCGGGGGGCATAGTCTCGCCGTAATCCTCGATCAGCATGTTGCTGAACCCGTTGATCACGCGCAGCGGTGCGCGCAGATCGTGCGACACCGCGTAGTTCAAAGCCGCCAGTTCCTTGTTGGCGTCGTCAATCTCGGCGGTGCGCGCAGCCACGCGCTCTTCTAGCCTGTCGTTCAGTTGCCTCAGGGTCTCGGTTTCGCGCTTGCGAGCGGTGATGTCGTGGAGGAGCAGCGACAGGCCGTCACCGCAGGGATAGGTGTGGACCGCGTACCAGCTTTCGGTCGGCGCGAAGAAGGTTTCGAACGGCTCTCTCGGCGACTGCGCCGGCAACGTCGCGCCGGAGGTCATGGGAACGGACGCGATCAGTTCCGGCAACGCGTGCTGCAGCGCGGTTCCGATGAAATCTTCGCGTTCGGGCAGCGCCTTGCGCAGTATCTGTTCCGCTCGCGTGTCGAAGAATGTCAGTCGCCACTGCCGATCCACTGTGAGCAGTGCGTCGTCGCTGCCGGCCGTACCGTCGCGCGCTGCCACTACCCGGCAGCCGTGCTTTTCCAGCAGGAGGGTCACGAGGTCGAGGTTCTGTTCGTCGTCCTCGATGACGATGACGAGGGTGGCAGGTGTAATCGCCCTTCCTCCGATAGTGCGATAGTGCGGTAGCGACGGCGGTGCGAAGGTGGATGTGGCGGCGGTGTCCCAGGCAACTTCTACGCCGATGTGGCCTTTCGTCAACCGGACTCGACGTTTGCACAGATCCGGGGCCCCTGTCCGTTCGATCGGAGCCCGTCAGCCGCGCTTCGGACCCGGCAGTGGCGCGTGGCGGCTGCGGGCGTCGCGACGGACTCGGCGGAGGCTGGCGCTGCCGGGCTTGCCCATGCTCGGCGCGGCTGCAAGATTGCTCGCATCCGTCACGGCCGTCCGGCCGGCACAGGTACGAGGAGGAGCATGGCAAAGTCGATCTTTCTCACCGGCGCGTCCGCAGGTCTCGGAGAAGGCATGGCACGAGGGTTCGCCAGACGCGGCTACGCATTGGCGCTGGCGGCGCGTCGCACCGACAAACTCGAGGAACTCGCGGAGGAACTCAGGCGCAGCGGTGCCGCCAAGGTGTCGGTTCACGCTCTGGACGTGACCGATTTCGAATCGGTTCCCCGGGTTGTCGGCGAAGCGGCCGCTGTACTGAATGGACTCGACATTGTCATCGCCAACTCCGGCATCGGCGTTCCGACGCCGGTGGGCCGCGGCACCTTCGACGCTGCGCGGCGCGTGATCGACACCAACCTGACCGGCGCGATCGCGACGGTCGATGCCGCTGTCGAACTGTTTCGCAAGCAGGGCCGTGGGCACATAGTCGCGATCAGCTCGGTAGCCGCCGTGCGCGGCATGCCGACTCAGGGCGCCTACTCGGCCAGCAAGGCGGGCTTGTCGCGTTATCTCGAGGCGCTGCGCTGCGAGGTTGCCGGCACCGGCATTCGTGTGACCGACCTCGCACCCGGATTCATCGATACCGAGCTCAACCGCGGCATGCCGAGCCGTCCGTTCGTCGTCTCGGCCGAGAAGGGCACCGAGATGATGGTCGCGATGATCGAGAGGGAAGTAGGCTTCCGCTACGTGCCGGTGATGCCGTGGACGCTGATCGCGCAGTTGCTGAAGATCGTGCCCGCGCGGATGCTGGCCAAAGCGGGCTGACGAGGATTACCCGATGGGCATGACGATGGCTGAGAAAGTCCTTGCGCGCACCTCCGCGCGCGAGACGGTTGCCGCCGGAGACTTCGTCACCGCGAGCGTCGATCGGGTGATGTGCCACGAGGCCTTCGTGCTGTGCGCGATGAAGCTGATGGGGCTCGGCGTCGATCGCGTCTTCGACCCCGAGCGCGTGATCGTCATTCTCGACCACTATTTCCCGGCGCCGACCGAGCAGATGGCGCGCGCGCACTCGCTGGCGCGCGACTTCTGCGAGCGTTTAGGTGTCCGCCACTTTCTCGGCCACGCCGGCATCTGCCACCAGGTGCTGACCGAGCGCGGCCACATCCTGCCCGGACAGCTGGTGCTGGGCAGCGACTCGCACAGCACCACTTACGGTGCGGTCGGCGCGGCCGGTGCCGGTATCGGCATCACCGAGATGGCCTATGTGCTGGCGACCGGCGAGTTGTGGTTCCAGGTACCGCCGACCATCAACTTCGTGCTCGGCGGCCGGCTCGGACCGGGGGTGATGTCGAAGGACGTCGCGCTGCATCTGGCCGGCGTCTACGGAACCGAGGTTGCGCAGTATCGCTCGATCGAGTTCACCGGTGAGGCCGCCGGTCGGCTGTCGGTGGCGAGCCGCATGACGATGGCCAACATGGGCATCGAGCTCGGCGCCAAGTTCGCGTTCTTCGCTGCTGACGACGTGACACGAAATTTCATCCAGCCGCTGGTGAAAGCGGACGTCGAGCCGTTCGGACCCGACGCCGACGCGCGCTACGAGGCGGTGTACGAAGTCGATGTATCGAAGCTCGAGCCGCAGATCGCGTGTCCGCACAATCCCGGCAACGTCGAGCCAGCATCCGCGCTCGGCGACGTGCGAGTGCATCAGGCCTTCCTCGGTTCGTGTACCAACGCGCGTCTCGAAGACATCGCGGTCGCAGCGCAGATCCTGAAGGGCCGCAGCGTACACGCCGGCACGCGCCTGCTGGTCACGCCGGCATCGCAGGCCGTCTACCTGGAGGCGACCAGGGCGGGTTACACTCAGACTCTGCTCGAAGCCGGCGCTGCGATCACCGCGTCGGGCTGCGGCGCGTGCCCGGGAGGCCACAGCGGCGTCGTCGGTCCGGGCGAAGTGTGTCTGTCCTCGACCAACCGCAACTTCCGCGGCCGCATGGGCAGCCAGGACGCCGAGGTATATCTAGGTTCGCCGGCCAGCGTCGCAGCCGCTGCAGTGGCCGGCCGCATCGTCGATCCGCGCGAGTTCTGGACCGGAAACGTCTGACCCGCGAGTGCTCTCGCGCCGAGCGCGAAGGCAGTGTGCGGCAGCGCTCGGCTCCGAGTCATGGCCGGTTGACGAGAACGTCCGTGGCGGGCACGCGGTTGCCAGCGCGCAGCGACCATCGTTCTGCCCTACCGGCTGTATACGTCGTTTCCTCGAAAGAGAGCTATGACGATGTAGGTGTCGGCAAGGCCTTTTATTCCTGTTGGAGATATGAGTCTTGGAAACAGCCCCGACGAAAACGTTCCAAACTTGGCCCAGATCGCCAAGGCTCCGAGAGTCACAGCTGCAAGTCTGCTGGCAGGAGCGGAGAAGAGTCGTCGCTGAGTCCCTCGTGCGATACTTCCGTCCGACGTGAAATCCTTCGCCATCGGCGCACTCCGGGTCTATTCGAGAGAGGAGAATCTCAATGTTTGCTAAGGAAGAGATTCTTCACCACCCAGTGAACGGGTACGAGGAACAGACTTGGGATGGCTTTAGCTGGCCAGCCTTCTTCTTCGGGCTGTTCTGGATGCTCGCTAAGGGGCTGTATGGACACTTCCTTATCATGCTGCTGATCATTGCGGCCACTTACGGACTTGCGGCACCGCTTGTCTGGATCACATACGGCTTCACCGGAAACGAGGCTCATAAGATCTCACTTCTCAGGAAGGGCTACCTCACTACTGCACAGTGGGAAA
>Ga0172371_10006131_pt1 | contig 17585 bp, 13 predicted proteins | sample Lak12m_FD_114543 | JGI IMG/M metagenome (GOLD analysis project Ga0172371, IMG submission 114543) | Freshwater microbial communities from Kabuno Bay, South-Kivu, Congo - kab_022012_12m | ecosystem: Environmental > Aquatic > Freshwater > Lake | place: Democratic Republic of the Congo: South-Kivu...
GCCATAAGCGGAGGCGCAGATCTTAAGCTGATCTGCGCCTCCGCTTTTCAGTTCGTTAACCCTGTGCGCGTTATAATATCACCTTCGCACCTGGGAACCAGCCAGGAAAGATCTTCGTCCATCACGTACTGATGCTTAGCGATCTGGAGGTTTGCAAAATTGTGTGATAAGACGTCTGGTTTTATGTTCAAGATGACCAAACCGATCGGCGCCTGGATAAGAGCCTGCTTCACCAACCGCTTGCGGTTGATAGCCGTTTGCCTGTTCACGATCCTCATCGCCATCCCATCCAGCCAGGCGGCAACCGCGCAAAGCTCCCAGCCAATAAAATCGCTAACCATCCAGATGCATGCCACGGCTGCTTTCCAGGGGCAATTCAAATATGGCGAGTGGTTGCCTGTTTGGGTCGAGGTAACCAATGAAGGGGCAGATGTTGCGGCAGAAATTCGCATTCCAGTCTCTGGCGGCGGCGGCGTCATGGTTTTCACCGTCCCAATTGAATTACCCGCCGGCGCTCATAAAAAGTTGTTGATCTATGTTCTGCCCAATAATTTTTCGCGTCAACTTAACCTTGAATTGGCGTCGGGGGAACAACTCCTGGCCTCGCAAAGGATTGATATCCACCCGAACCCCAACGTCGCCTACCTGGTCGGTTTAGCGACGCCAGAACGGGGGGCGTTGGCGCAAATCAGCGCCATCAAACCAGCCGGATTAGAACGATCCAAGATCCTTGTGAATTTTGACCTGTCGGAAATGCCAAATAGATCCGAAGGGCTGCGGTCTTTTGATCTGCTGGTCATTAATAATCAGGATACCTCTCAGCTCAGCCCCGAACAAACCCAGGCGTTGGCGGATTGGGTATCGCAAGGCGGGCGGCTGATGATTGGCGGCGGTGCAGGCGCACAAATTACCACCGCTGGCTTACCCGCAACACTGTTCCCAGCCAGGCTTCAAGCAACCATTCCTATCCATAAATTGCCAGGGTTAGAAAAATATACGGACAAAGACAAGCCCATCTTGATTCCGGGGCCATTCATTATCGCCCCCATCCAGACCGAATCGGGACGAACGATCATTGAAGAAGAACCGGCCGCGCTGCTAACAGAATGGAATGCTGGCAAAGGATGGATAGACTTCATCGCCTTAGATCCGGCAGCGGCGCCCTTCGATGCCTGGAACGGTACGCCCGCTTTCTGGCAAAACCTGCTCGCCCGCGGAGCCGCTTATCCAGAATGGTTACCTACAGATATCTCACCCCGCCAGCAATTTGCCAGCAACATGCCTTATACATTATCTAACCTGCCCATGTTAGACTTGCCGTCAGTCGGCTGGCTGGCTTTGATGTTGGGGATCTATATCCTTGTTGTTGGACCGTTTAACTACCTGGTCCTACGCCGCCTCAAGCGGCTGCATTGGGCCTGGGTCAGTATTCCGATCATAACGGTTTTCTTTTCTATTCTATCTTTCTTGATGGGCTATGCATTGCATGGCACAGATATTTTTGTTAATAAAATCGCCATTATCCAGATGGAATCCGGCGGATCTGCTCACATTGATAGTTTTGTCGGTATTTTTTCGCCCGCGCAGACGGCCTATGAGGTCGAAATCAAAGATGCTGGCCTGGTCAGTCCGCTCAGCCCCTTTTACGATCCGTGGAATTCAGCCGCTAATCCCGGTAGCAGCGGATCAAGTCATAGCATGATCCTGGTGCAAAGCAACCCGGCGTATGTGAAAGGATTGAGCATAGATCAATGGTCCATGCAAAGTTTCATGTCTGAGGGCGTCGTAGCTGATTTTGGGGAAATCGAAGCTGATTTACGCGTGAACAGCGACCAATTGACCGGCAGTATTCGCAATAACACCTCGCGCCTGTTGAAGGATTGTGCAATCATCCTGGGCAACCAGTTCGCCCGCTTAGGCGACCTGGCGCCTGGCGAAACAGCAAACGTCAAGTTGGGGTTGGAATCGCTGGGAGCGCCAAATTTTACATCTACTTTGAGTTACGCGATATTCGATAACGAGTTGAACGGGAACGGCCCAAATGATATTCGCCGGGCGGCGGAAGCAAAACGCTCCATTATTGAAAATTTATTCGAACGGACGCCGCCCTACATCTCAACCTCGACTTCAAAATTAAGCTCTTCGGGCTTATCGCAAACGCCAGTCTTTATCGGATGGATGGATGAAGCCCCGCCCCAGGTGAAAATATTTGGGGCTGAACCCGCGCAACAAACCACTGCGCTGGCCTTGCTTCCGCTTACTTACCAGCTTTCAGACACTGCCGGCGTGTTTACCTTACCGCCTGGTATCCTCCCTGGCCGGTTGACCATTACGCCACGCGATGGCGGCGCGTGCGGGTTGCCAGGCGCCACGGCGGTCTATATTTCCAGAGGTGAAGCAATCTTTGAATTCGATCTACCAGCCGAGGTCATCCCACTTCAGGTCAAAAACTTCAAACTGGCTATTTGGACTGACTCGGGTTTCTTCACCGAACCGACCATCGAGTTGTTCGATTGGAAGGCGAAAGAGTGGATCAAATTAGGAGGGATCAATCAGGGCGTCAATCTGATCCCCGGCGCGCAATCCTTTGTGCGCGCAGATGGGTTGGTGCAAGTCCGGCTATCCTCTGAGAGCGCGCAAAGTTGTTATTATCTGGCGCTTGGCGTTGAAGGCGTAAAGTAAAAAAACCACTATGTTTTCGAAACAAGTTTCGGCTTCGATCATCACACGCGAGTTGACACGTTCCTACGGAAAATTGGTCGCGGTGGACCATTTGAACCTGAAAATACCGGATAATTCTCTGTTCGGATTAATCGGGCCAAATGGCGCGGGTAAGACTACCACGCTGCGGATGCTGGCCGGTTTATTAGAGCCTACCTCCGGCGAGATTCGGGTGAACGAACTATCTGCCAAACAGTATTGGCATGAAATCCAATGGCAAATTGGCTTCATGCCGGATTTCTTTGGGGTTTATGAAGACCTGCTGGTTTGGGAATATCTGGATTTCTTCGCCCGTTGCTACAAGCTTGAAGCGCGTCGGCGAAAACAGGTTACCCAGGAATTGCTCGATCTGGTGGATTTATCTGAAAAACGTGAGGCTTTCGTCCACACCCTTTCTCGCGGCATGCGACAGCGCTTGTGTCTGGCGCATGCTTTGATTCATGACCCGCAAATCCTGCTGCTGGATGAGCCGGCCTCCGGGCTTGATCCAAGAGCGAGGGTCGAAATGCGCGAATTACTGCGCGAACTTCGGAACATGGGCAAAACAATTCTGCTCAGCTCGCATATCTTGACCGAGCTGGCTGAATTATGCGACCATGTGGCGATCATGGAACGCGGCCGTTTGATTACCAGCGCGCCGATCGAAGAAATCCTGCGCCGCGCCAGAGAACACCGCCGTTTTACCTTGCAAATTCTGGGTGAATATTCTCTCGTTGAAGAAATCCTGCACAAGTCGCCGCCGGTGAGAAATATCACTTATGAAGCAAGCCCAGATTCCAGAGGCAGATTCGAGATCGAATTTTCGGGCGACGACGAAGCGGCTGCTGATTTGCTGGAAAGTTTGATCGCTCGAAAAGTGCGCGTGGCCGCTTTTGGCGAGTTGGATAATAATCTGGAAGAAGCCTTTCTGAGTCTCACCAAGGGGGAGGTCGCGTGATGAACGCTGCGAATCGCTGGGAACCCAATCCGATTATCGTGAAAGAACTGCGCTCGCGGATGCGTGGGATGCGCGCCTTTGCAATCCTGACCGGTTCTCTGATCGTCATGGGCGGTTTCATCTATGCCTTGTTCCGAATGACCATCGCCTCAACCCAATACACATCCTCGCCAATCAGCCCATTAGTTGGACAAATGCTCTTTGCCGGGCTGGCATTCATGGAGTTAATCCTGGTTGCAGCCATCACCCCCTCGGTTACATCCGGCGAAATCAGCGGCGAAAAAGAAAAACAGACCTATGAAATGCTGCTTACCACGCCGCTTTCCCCAAGTAAAATCCTGTGGGGCAAGCTGGTCGCCTCGCTGAGTTATGTCCTGTTGCTTGTTTTTGCCGCAGTGCCGATGGCCAGCCTGGTATTTATCTTTGGGGGCGTCGCTCTGAGAGATATGCTCAAGACTCTGATCGTCTTGGTTGTGGTGACGGTGCTGTTCGGGGTAATCGGTATTTTTATGTCAGCCTTGTTTGGGCGCAGCGGACGAGCGACGGTCCTGGCTTATTTGCTGATCGCGATCCTCCTGTTCGGACCTTTGTTTATCGCCGTCCTGGTCGGGGTTCTCAAGCAGGCAGATCCCCCTTATTGGATTATGATGTCCAGTCCGATCACCGTCCTTTCGTCAGCCTTCGCGCCCTCGGTCAATACCCAGAATATCACCAGTACTTTCTGGATGTTGGGGAACCCCTTCGGTTGGCTGCTTGGCAATCCACCCATCTCGCTCACCAGCATTCCACGTCCTGCTTATCACCTTGGTTTGCCGATCTATGGATTGGTCACAATCATCCTGTATATGGCCTCAGCGCGCCTGGTCAGACCAATTCGGCGCTGGCGCATCCAGTGGTCAGAAGCGGCGCTGGCAGGGATCATTGTATGTAGCTATATCGGAATTGTCGCTATGGGCTACCTGGCGACTACGAACCGCTACGAAAATATCCAGATTGTCAGCCCGCAACCAGAAACGCCGGAAGGACTATCCATTACGCCCAACCCGGTTGGCGAGCCAGGTGGCGCGCCAAATTCAGGTGAAACGCCAGCGGCATATCCTGTGTTTGAAGAAACTCCAGTCGTCACGCCGGAAAGTCCCTACCCCGCGCCGAAAGGCAGCGATTATTCAGATATGACGCAGGTCATGGATTGAATAAGCCAGGCGGAGGATTCAGAACAGTGGACGAAACTGGTTTCGGCAATGACTTGACGTTTTATCTCCGTCGTTTTAATAAACGTCTACGGCTTCGGGATGGGTGGTTAAAGGCGCAGCAAACGCTGTGGCTGGCAGGTCTCGCAGGTCTCCTGGTGCAGACTATCGGCCGTCTCTGGCCGGTAGAAAATATTTGGGTGTGGACCTTGCTGCCTGTTTTTGTGTGGTTGCTCGCCGCCATTGCCTACACAATCTTCAAGCCGCAGACGATGATGCAGATTGCCCGGCGGGTTGATCTGGAACTTAATCTGAAAGAACGCCTTTCGACAGCCTTAGCCTCACAGACTGCCGCCGCCTCACAAAGCGCGCGGCGCTTGACACTTAACACTCGCCTCACGCAACCAGCCAGCCAGTTCAGCCTGGCTGCTCAAAACCTGTCTCGATTACAAAAATCCGACGCCCTGGCTATGGCTGCGGCAATTGTCCCTGCACAAGCCTTTGCACTGCAATGGATGCTTCGCTCGCTTGGCGTGGCGACGATGCTAATTTTCCTCACGCTCGCCTCAATGGTCATTCCTAACCCGCAGGTTGAGCGGCTGGCGCAAAAAGCGGCCATTGAGCAAGCGGCAAAAGAGCAGGCTAAACAAATCGAAACAGCGCGCCAGGAAATTGAGCAGGATCAGAAAATCTCTCCCGAAATGCGCGATGAACTGGCGCGTCAACTGGAAGAGTTGGCGAAGAAGCTACAGCGCAATCCAGGCGACCTGGAACAGGCCCTGGCTGATCTAACCCGCCTGGAACAGGAGCTAAAACGCAAGCTCGATCCCAACCTGGCTTCGCGCCAGGCCATGCTGGAGACGCTCGCGGCTCAGCTTGCCCGAGCGACCGGCGAACGGAACAGTCCGGACGCCATACAATCCTCCGAACAGGCCTTAGAGCGCCTGGCAAAGCAAATGGAGCAGATGGACGAAGCGCAACGCCAGCAATTGGCGCAAAGCCTGGCCCAAGCCGCCGCACAATCTGCGCAGACCGGAGACGGTCAATTGAGCCAGGCGTTGGCCGCATTGGCGCAGGCGGTGCAATCCGGCGACGCTCAAGCGGTCAGCAAGGCCAGCCAGGATGTCCAATCCGTGCTGGCCGGGTCTGAGACTCAAATGGCCGACCAAATGGCTTTACAGCGCTCCCTGGCGCAAGCCAATGCCTCGCGCCAGGCGTTGGCGCAGACAGGCCGGCAGGTCGCCCAGGCCAACGCCAATCCTGGGCAGGCAAATCCTGGCAATCTGTCGGGCGCAGCCCAGGCTGGGGGCCAACGAGTATCCGGCGGTGGGACAAAAGCCAATCAACTGCCGCCTGCCACGGGCGGAAAGCGCAGCGTAGACCCTCAAGGCAACGCTCCAAATGCCTCCATTACGCCGCTCGATAACAAAACTGGTTTCGCCAGCCAGGTCTACACGCCCTGGCAAAAAACCGCCAACCAAGCAGCGCAGATCTTTATCCCAGGCCAGGAAACTCAACAAGGTCAGACGACTTCGACGGAAAGCAATAACCCATTGCCAGGGATAGCAAATCCTGCTTTGACCCCATATAACCAGGTTTTTTATAACTATATGAATACTGCCGCCCAGGCGATTGGTCAAAGTAATATCCCCAGTAACTTATTAGATTATGTGCGGCTATATTTTTCGTCTTTAGAACCATGATGCAACCAGCTTTGTTTGGCTCATCACATCTGGAGTAATTGAATGGAAACTGATACTTTTTCCCCGGCCCAGTTCTTACAAACCGTTTCTGCCATTGAAAAAGAAGTTGGAAAAGTTATTGTCGGGCAAGCTGAATTAGTGCGGCAAACCTTGATAACGCTTCTGGCGGGAGGAAATGCCCTGTTGGAAGGCGTACCTGGATTGGGCAAAACCATGTTGGTGCGAACACTCGCCCAGACAGTCAATTGTTCATTTTCACGCATCCAGTTCACCCCCGATCTGATGCCCTCGGATATTGTCGGCACTAACCTGATTACGGAAGATGAAACGGGGCGGCGGAAATTCCAATTCGAGGCTGGACCGATCTTTGCTAATCTGGTATTGGCAGATGAGATCAACCGCGCCACCCCCAAAACTCAATCGGCCATGCTGGAAGCGATGCAGGAGCATAGCGTCACCGTAGCCAAAGCTACCCGCGCCCTGCCAGAACCTTTTTTTGTTTTAGCCACCCAAAACCCGCTGGAAATGGAAGGCACTTATCCCCTGCCGGAGGCGCAATTAGACCGGTTCTTCTTCAAGATCAACGTACCTTTTCCTTCGGTAGAAGAACTGGTAGAAATAGCCAACCGCACCACAACGCCTGAAGCTGTCCAGGCAGACAAAGCAACCGATGGCGAGGAAATTCGCGCTTGCCAGACCCTGGCGCGCGGGCTGCCCATCGCGCCGCATGTGACCGCTTTTGCTGCCCGGTTGCTCAAAGCCACCCATCCCGAAGAAGCCCAGTCGCCGCAGATCGTCAAGGATTTCGTCCGCTATGGCGCCAGCCCACGCGGTCTGCAAGCCATGATCCTGGCCGGTAAAATCATGGCATTGATTGACAACCGGTACAATGTCGCTTATGACGATATTCGCCAGGCTGCCCTGCCGGCTCTACGCCACCGGCTCATAATGAATTTTGAAGCGCAGGCAGAGGGGATTACCGCCGACCAGGTGATCAGCGTCTTATGCCAACAGACGCCGACCGGAGATTAACCCTTTGCCGTCTGAGCGCCTGTTTGACGAGGCTTTTTTACGGCGGCTTGAACGCCTGGCTTTGATCTTCCGCCAGTCTGCCAATAGCAAGATGCAAGGCGAACGGCGCAGCAACCAGCGCGGCCAATCGGTGGAGTTCTCCGATTTCCGGCCTTATGCACTGGGCGATGATTTCCGGCGGATTGACTGGAATGCCTATGCCCGGCTTGAACGGCTATTTATCAAACTCTTCGTCGCTGAAGAAGACGCCACCCTGCACATTTTGATTGACAACAGCCGCTCGATGGACTGGGGAAAACCGAATAAACTAAGCTACGCCCTCCAAACGGCCGGCGCTTTGGGATACATCGCGCTGGTGGGATTGGATCGCGTGACGGCCATCACCGGAGCTAACGGACTTGACTATGCGAACAGCTTCTTGCCCGCTATTCGAGGCAAACAGAATGCGATCAAGTTATTTTCCTTCTTGCTTTCCATCACAGCCAGCCCCGGGCGGATTGAACCGCATGGTTGGTTGAGCGCGTACGCTGCTCGCCCGGCCAACCCGGGTGTGGTTATATTGATCAGCGATTTGCTGAGCGATGGATGGGAAAGCGCTTTGAGCCTGCTGCGCAGCAGAGGCCACGACATTACTCTGATCCATCTGCTTTCGCCTGACGAAGCCCAACCCGACATGACCGGCGACTTCCGGCTGATCGATTCTGAATCGCAGGCTGAGATCGAAGTAACCGCAGATTTCGAGACCCTGGAACGGTATCAAGCAAACCTGCACGCCTGGCAGCTTGGCTGGCGTCAATTTTGCCGGGCGCGCGGGATGACTTACCAGCCTGTTCAAACTTCGACGCCTTTGGAAGAAATGTTGTTCGCCCGCCTACCGAAACAAGGTCTTCTAAAATGAATATCCCTTTGTTGCTGAAAAATACGGCGGGCTTGTGGTTGTTGTTATTGCTGCCTGTCATTGCCGCGCTTTATTTGTTGAAACTTCGTCGGGCAGAGCGGCTCGTTTCAAGTACGTTTCTGTGGCGGAAGATGGTCCAGGATATGGAGGCCAACGCTCCCTGGCAGAAATTACGCCGCAACCTGTTATTGGTTTTACAATTGCTTTTCCTTGGGTTTCTGATCTTTTCAATCGCCAGGCCAGCCATCCCAGCCGTCGCCTATTCCAGCCAGACGGCTGTATTGATTTTGGATACCTCCGCCAGCATGGCGGCTACCGACGTCCAGCCGAATCGCCTGGAGGCAGCCAGGCGCGCCGCCAACCAGGTTATCGAAGAATTGCCAGCCAACGCTCGCATTTCGATCATCAGTGCTGGAGAAAAATCCCGCACCGTCATTTCGCTCAGCGCCGACCGCCGGGCAATCCGCCAGGCTATCGCAAATATTTCCTTATCGGGCGGCGGCTGCGATCTGGGAGTAGCTTTACAGATTGCCAGAGCCATCGCAGAACGCCAGACCGACGGGCAAACCGTTGTGATCTCAGACGGCAACGTTGAATTGCCAGATCGGATTTCAATCCCAGGCCTCGTCCGATTTATACCGATCGGCGACAGCCATCAGAACCAGGCAATTGAACTGCTCAATCTACATACAAATCCGGGCAACCATTCTTTATCCGCCTTTGCCCAGACAGCCAATTACAGCGACTCGATTGCCAGGCGCAGGCTGGCTTTTTACGCCGACGATATTTTGGTCAATGTTTATGATCTGGATATCCCACCCAACAGCACTCAGTCGGCGTTAGCCGATGGGATCATCAGCACAACCCGGGTTGTTGAAGCGCGGTTGTTGCCGGATGGTTCGAGTGCAGATGATCTACCGCTGGATGACGTCGCATATGCCATTTCTCAACCTGCCACGCCCGCTACAGTAACGCTCATCAGCCAGGGTAATCTTTTTCTTGAGACCGCGCTGAAGCTACTTCCCAACCTGGAATTAAATGTTCCCGCGCCAGGGCAACCGTTTGATCCTGGAAACGGGTTGGTGATCTATGATGGCATGACGCCCAACGCTGCCCACCTGCCAGCCGGTAACCTGCTCTTTATCGCGCCGCCCACCAGTACCCAACTCTTTACGGTTACAGGTATCCTGCAATCGCCAGAATCGGAAGCGGTTGAGCCGCTCGATCCGCTGATCGAACAGGTCAAGCTGGACGAAATCAATATCCTGGACTCGCAGGAGATCGCGCCGCCAGATTGGGCCAGGGTAATCCTGGCCGATGCAAACAGCCGCTCGCCGTTGCTTCTTGTGGGTGAAGCGGAGGGCCGCAGAATCGCGATATTGGCCTTCGACCTGCACCATTCAGATTTTCCCCTTCAGGTCGGCTTTCCAGTATTAATCTCAAACCTGATCAACTGGTTGTCGCCGGGCAGCCAGTCGCCCCGCCAGGCAACGCCAGGGGCGACAATCGTCTTTTTACAACCGCTTACAGTGGCGCAAGAAAATTCTCCATTGACGATCACGCGCCCAGATGGAAAGCAAGTCCAAATAGACTATCAGGATGGCAAAGCGATATTTTCCGATACAGGACAAACTGGCATTTATACCATCGCGTCTGGGAATGGTGAAAACAGTCTCTTGGCGATCAACCTCTTTTCGCCCCAAGAATCTCGCATCGCCCCAAAAGAATCTCTTCCTTTAGAGAGTAGTACGCCGACCGGCGAAAATCGCTCCTTGCCAACCGGTGAGCGCGAAATCTGGAGGATCACCGCAAGTTTGGCATTGGCGCTGCTGACGATCGAATGGCTGGTCTACCAGCGTGCCACGCTGACGATGTTGGCGCGCAGGATTAAAACATTGCCTCGTAGAGTGAGATTCTCCCGATGAGCGGAATTCGCTTGTTAATTCCAACCTTCGTCTATCCGCAATACTTGTGGCTGCTGCTGATCGTCCCGATTCTGGCGTGGATCGGTTGGCTTGGTCGGCAACGCCTGAGCCGCATTCGTTTTTGGAGCAGCCTGGCATTGCGGAGCGTCGTATATACCTTGCTGGTCTGTGCGTTGGCTGGCATGCAACTAAGACTGAAATCGAATATCCTGACCACCGTCTTTATTCTGGACGCCTCGGATTCCATTCCACGCGTCGACCAGGCGCATGGCGAGGCGATGATCCGCCAGAGCCTGGAGAAGATGCGCGGTGAAGACCAGGCGGCTGTTATTGTATTTGGTGAAGATGCGGTGGTCGAGAGGTTGGCTTCGATCTCCAAAAACTTGCAAGATATCAGCTCGGTTCCGGTCGCAACGCGCACTGACATCGCCAATGCTTTGCAGCTTGCCCAGGCTATCTTCCCTGGCGAGGGCGCCAAAAGGATTGTACTGCTCTCGGACGGACGTGAGAACCTGGGCGCGGCTCTGGAACAGGCGGAAATTGCTGCGGCAAGCCATATTCAACTGCTGTTTTTCCCATTAGGCGGTCAGCAGGGCCAGGTGGAAGTCTGGCTGGATTCGCTTGAAGCGCCAGCGGAAGTCCGCCAGGGGCAAGAATTTGTACTGAAAGCCGCGCTGAAAACCAGTAAACCTGTAGATGCAACCATCCGGATCTTCGAAAATGATCGGCTTATCCAGTCAATAGAAACGCATTTGACGCCGAAGATAGGCGATGCCCCGAGTATTTTCCAAATTCCGGTGAAGAGTCCTCCGCCAGCCCAAGATGGTGTTCGCTTTTTGCGTTACCGCGTCCAGGTTTTACCAGCCGAAGACACCCGCTTGCAAAACAATGAGGCCAGCGCTTTTACCATCGTTCACGGGCCGCCATCCGTTCTGATCGTCGAAGGGCAAACCGGCTATGCTGATAACCTGATGGCGGCGCTGGCAGGCGCTCAGATGCACATCCAACGCGCTACTCCGCAGGCAATGCCGACTACGCTGGCTCAATTGGCGAATTATGACAGCCTGATCCTGGTGGATACGCCAGCGAATGAGTTGCCGACCGGAGTAATTGACATCTTACCCGGTTTTGTGCGCGACCTGGGAAAAGGGCTATTGGTGATTGGCGGGCCCCATTCCTATGGCGCGGGAGGCTATTTGCGCACGCCATTGGAAAAGGCGCTGCCGGTGGATATGGATATACGCGATAAAAACATCCAGTCCAACCTGGCGTTGGTGTTAGCGGTAGATAAGTCTGGCAGCATGGGACGTTGCCATTGCGACAATCCGGATTTGTTCCAATCCTACACCCCAAGCGAATCGGGGCAGGCCAAAGTAGATATCGCCAAAGAAGCGATCATGCGCGCGGCGAGCGCCGTCGGCGATCAAGATTACCTGGGCGTCCTGGCTTTTGATAGCCAGCCGCATTGGGTGTTAGAGCTAAAACAGCTAGTTGATCCCTATCTCCTCGAACAAGCAATTGGCAGTTTTCAAGCGGAAGGTCAGACCAATTTGCAAGCCGGAGTCCAGGCAGCCTACGACGCCTTGCGCCAGGTGCAGGCCAGGCGTAAACATCTAATCCTGATGACTGATGGCTGGGTGCGCCAGGGCGACTTGAACCCGCTGGCCCAACGCATGGAAGAGGAAGGGATTACCTTGAGCATCGTCGCAGCCGGCGAAGGCGCGGGCGCATACTTGAACGCATTGGCGCAGACCGGCGGCGGCAAATTCTACCCGGCTCGCTCAATCCAGGATGTACCGGATATCTTTCTCAAAGAGACCATCCAATCGGTCGGCAAGTATGTGATTGAAGAACCTTTCTATCCAATCCCAGCCGGGTCAGGCGGCTCAATTTTGCGCGGGATCGATGTGGATCAATTACCGCCATTATTCGGTTATAACGGCGTCTCGGCTAAAAATACCGCTCGCCTGGAGCTAATCACCGCACGCGGCGATCCATTGTTAGCCACCTGGCAGTTTGGGCTGGGACGCGCCGCGACCTGGATGTCGGATTTGAAAGGTCAATGGGCAAAAGAATGGCTAAAGTGGGCTGGCTATCCACGCTTTGTTACCCAATTGGTCAATTGGACGTTGCCTGCGCCGCGTGCAGAAGGGTTATCTGCAGCCATCAAGGTGCAAGAAGATCAGGCTATCATCCAGATCGAGGCAGCCGCAAAAGACGGCGCGCCATTAAATTTCTTAACCGGCGTTGCCACCATCCTTGATCCGAAGCTAAACAAAACCGAGCTGGCGCTGAAGCAAACCGGCGCCGGGCAGTATCAAGCCATTGAAAACGTATCTCTGCCGGGAGTATATCTGGCGCGAGTGGGCCTTAACAACGGCGACCAATCGCTCGGTCAAATCACGTTGGGCTTTGTCGTCCCTTATTCGCCAGAATTTCGCTCAAACGGATTAAACCTGGGCTTACTGGATGAACTGGCGCGCTTGACTCGTGGAAAAGAAATAACCGCCAACCAATTTGAGCTTGCTTTTGAGCATGAGGGACTGGTTAGCGTAGATAGCGCACGCGAGATGTGGCTCTCCCTTCTGATCCTCGCCGCGCTGTTATTCCCAGTGGATGTCGCGGTTCGTCGCCTGACCATCCGGAAAAAAGAGCTGATCCAGGCTGCCGATTGGATCAAAGCCCGCTTGCCGCGCAAAACGCCGGCGCCCGCCTCACAACCAAAGCTCTTAACCGGTCTATTTGCGGCGCGCCAACGCGCCAGGCAACACGTGAACATTCCGCCAACGCAAAATTTGAACCATGCTGGCGAAACAAGTTTCGCTGTAGAAAATAATCCCGTTCAATCCCCCAAAGCCTTACACCCCTCTTCGCCAGAAGAGCAGACGTCCGCTCCAGACCCAGAACCGAAGGAAAAAACCGGTTTCGGCATTGATCCCCTGTCCCGCCTCCGTCAGGCTAAGAAACGCGCCAGGCGTTAAATTCATCCCCGGCTATTCACCATCCATCTGTTTTCTCAGGCTTAACGGGCGCATATCCGTCCAGACCTCGCCGATATACGCCAGGCATTCCTGTTTCAGACCAACTTTACCTGCATCCCGCCAACCAGCCGGGTTGTCTCGATTGGCGGGCCAGATCGAGTATTGTTCTTCGTGGTTAATGACCACCTTATAAAAGGTCTGATCTTCGCTTTCTTCGTCGTACATTGCACCACCATCAACAGGGTATCAAGGTATATTTAATATTTGTCCGATTTGCAACCGGAATGGCGGCGTCAGGCCATTCACCTGGGCAAGGTAGTAAGGGTCTACATCGCCAAAAAAGCAGGCTATTTTGAAGACGCTATCCCCTGGCCGAACCTGCCAGGTCGCCGGATGGGGATGTAACGCGCGCGGCCCCGGATATGGCAGCGGGTTGCGTGGGAAAACCAGCGCTTGACCGACATAGAATATCTGCCCATAACACAGACCGTTTAAACACATTAATTGATTCGGGTTGATATTGTAACGGCGGGCGATGCAAAACGGGAATTCACCCGGGTTCAAACGGTAAACATCCGGCAGGGCCAAAACCGGTTGGACGGCTATTTGCTGTTGGGGGGCTACAGTTTTCTTAACCGGCGGGGAGGTTGGAACAACGGTAACCGTTTGCAGCGTCGGAACCGGGGCTACCGGCGTCATCGGGATCGCTGCAGTGGGCGCTTCAACTGTCTCTAACGCTTGTGAGGCTGGCGTCAGCTCGGCAGCGGTCAGGGTAGCAATAATCGGACCTGCGATAGCCGTGCGTGTCAGAGACAATTCGTCCAACGTAGGCGCAACGGGCGTATCAGATGCTTTTTTGCTTGTCGAGATTGTACGATTACAGGCAACCAAAAATAACCCAAGCAAGACGATGACAGTTAGCGGGGTTGATATTCTCCTGATCATCATTAGCCTCCCAAACAGCGGTATTGAATCGGTACTGGCAGCGTATCCAGTATTAGAATGATTATAATCGGAAACATCCTTAATGATCTAAAAAGCGAATAAAAAAGCCAAATCGTTGACGTTGGTTTGGGTCGGTCCGGGTTTCAGCAAATCTCCTAAATTTTCAAAAAAACCATAAGCGTCATTCTGTTCCTGGAATTTCAATACATCCAGGTCCTTCGTCAATGCTCGCCTCAGGCTTTCGCCAGTCACGACCGCGCCAGCCGCGTCGGTTGGGCCATCCCCGCCATCGGTAGCTAATGCAACCAACATCATTTGTTCTAAGCCAGAAAAATCCACCAGACTGCCTAAGGCAAGTTCCTGGTTACGACCGCCCTTCCCGTTGCCGCGCACTGTTACGGTCGTCTCGCCGCCCGCGATGATACAGGCCGGACGACGCAAAGGCTCACCGGTCATCTGGATCTGGCGGGCAAGCGCGGCCATCATTCGCCCCGCTTCGCGCGCCTCGCCTTGCAGGAAAGAGGTTAACAACAGCGCGTTCATGCCGGATGTTTGCGCCTGTTTGATGGCAGCACAAGCAGCCTGGTAATTACTGCCTACAACGATGTATTGTGTCTGACTAAAAATCGGATCAGCCGGTTTCAAAGTTTCGGGAACTTCTCCGCGACATCCTTTTTCTAAATGAATACGGATCGTGTCCGGGATTTCGTCTATCAAGTGATATTGATCGAGAATCGCCCAGGCGTCTTGAAACGTAGAAATATCTGGCGTTGTTGGCCCAGAAGCAATGATATCGGGCGGATCGCCGATGACATCAGATAATGCCAGGGTCAGCATCATCGCCGGCGCTGCCAGCCTGGCTAACCCGCCGCCTTTAACTTGATCCAGATGCTTCCGCAAAGTATTAATCTGGTTAATCGCCGCCCCACACCGTAAGAGCAACCTGGTCAGGCTTTGCATATCAGCCAGGCTTACCCCTGGCGCGGGCAATGTGAGTAATGCCGAGCCGCCCCCTGAAATAAGGAAGATGACCAAATCTTGCGCATCAAGCCCGGCAAGCAATCGCTGGATTTCCTGGCCCGCAGCGATCCCGCGTGCATCTGGGATCGGATGCCCGGTTTCGCAAATCTGGATACCCTCCAGCCGCTTACCTCCAACGGGATTGGCATAACCATCTTTCGTAACCAGCATACCACCGCACTGCCGGTCGCCTAATAATTCTTTCAGGGCGGATACCATTGGGAAAGCCGCTTTACCCAGCCCAATCAGCGCTATTTGCTGGTAAACGTCCAAATCATAGCGCTGATTCCCCACCTGGAGGAGATTTTCTGTTCTTGAAACCGAGCGAATGATCGCCTGGTATGGATTAACTGCCGCCAAAGCAGCATCCACAATTCGCTTAACCGCTGCCTGATGGGGTGAAGTTCTTACCGAATAAGTGGAGTCCAACCAATGCGCCTGGTTGGACTCTTGTTGATGATTGGGATTCTTAAACTGATCTTCCATATGGTCGCTATGATGTCGGTCTGGTCCGCAAGCTAATCGGGAAATTGACTCACTGCATTATAAAGCAGGTGTAGCTGGATGGTTGAAAAACAAAAACCCCCGGACAGGGGGTTTTATCAAAAACTTACGTACTTTGGCGGACCCGACGGGATTTGAACCCGCGATCTCGGCCTTGACAGGGCCGCATGTTTGGCCGCTACACCACGGGTCCACATGCGGGCTGTAGTTTACCATACGGGTTAATCATAGTCAAGGTATCATTCAGCTTTTTTAGGGCAAACGCATCTAAATTGCAAGAAGGCCAAAGAGGCGGTGCAAAGGGGTAAAAAAGCGGTTATCCTATGGGGATAGGTAAATGGAGGATGACCGATGGAAACCAAAAGCACGTCGTTAATAGTGCACTTATCGGGGATCGATGATCCACGAATAGACCGGACAAAACAGCATAGTCTGTTGGATATTCTGGTAATAGCTATCTGTGCGGTGATTGCAGGAGCCGATGATTGGGTAGAAATAGAGATGTTTGGGCGAGCGAAGGAAGCCTGGCTACGGACAATTTTGGAATTGCCGAATGGCATTCCGTCGCATGACACCTTTGGGCGAGTATTTGGACGGATTGATCCGGGGCAATTCCAGGCGAGCTTCATGAGTTGGGTAGAGGCAATCCAGGAAAGGCAGACGGGACAAGTCGTAGCGATAGATGGCAAAGAGTTACGCGGCTCGAAGGATGGTAGTTTGGGGAAAGGCGCTATCGCAATGGTCAGTGCCTGGGCAACGAATAGCCAGCTCGTGCTTGGACAACAAAAAGTGTATGAAAAATCGAACGAAATCACGGCCATACCAGTGCTGTTGGAGTTGCTGGAACTGGAAGGGTGTATCGTGACCATCGATGCGATCGGATGTCAAACCGAAATTGTCGAGCAGATTACGAAGCAAAACGCCGATTACGTGTTGTCGCTGAAGGAAAACCAGGGGCGGCTGTATGAAGATGTGGAATTGGCCTTCAAAGATGCCCTGCAGAATGGTTGGCAAGGTATTCAACATGATTATCACCAGACGGAAGATCATGCCCATGGTCGCAATGAAATTCGACAATGTTGGACAATTTCCGGCGATGACTACATTCGCCATTTACGCGGGGCTGCCAATTGGAGAAACCTGCACACTGTCGCCATGATCGTCTCTGAACGGGAAGAAGGTGCGACGAAAACCGTCAAGACTCGCTACTTCATTTCCAGCCTTGAGAACAACGCCGAAAAAGTGCTGTGGGCCAAACGTACTCACTGGGGCATTGAGAATGGGTTGCATTGGTGCCTGGATATTGCATTCAATGAAGATCATTGCCGAGTGCGTAAAGATCACGGCGCTGAAAACTTGGCTGTTCTTCGCCATATGGCGATTAACCTGCTCAAGCAGGAAAAATCTGCTAAGGTCGGCATCAAAGCCAAGCGCCGCAAAGCTGCCTGGGATGATAGCTACTTGATCAAGGTGCTCTCCCTCCAATAAGATGCGTTTGCCCTAGATGCTTCTAAGTCAGCAATTCTCAATATGGAGGTAGTTTTGTCGAAAAATTACAATTCAGCCAGGCAAAATGCCTGTTTGCGCCGCCTACGCTTTCCGGACTGTCGAAAAACGACGCAAAAATACCAAATTGAGAGTTGCTGCAATTCGGTCAAGGTTTAGGAAAATATTGTAACCTTAAAAATTTCACAGCGCCCCAGGCGGGAGTCGAACCCACAACCTCGGC